>Ga0208645_1000208_pt1 | contig 76459 bp, 78 predicted proteins | sample VirMetDEL_Sep_01_FD_184519 | JGI IMG/M metagenome (GOLD analysis project Ga0208645, IMG submission 184519) | Aqueous microbial communities from the Delaware River and Bay under freshwater to marine salinity gradient to study organic matter... | ecosystem: Environmental > Aquatic > Marine >... | reverse complement strand
GCGCCATGGTACTTAAGCCTGCGCCGCAGACGCCTTTCTCAGCGTTGGCACTGGCCGCCTTGGCCGAGCGCGCGGGCATCCCGGCCGGGCTGTTCAGCGTGATCACCGCCGATGCCGCTACCTCGCGCGAAGTCGGTGCCGAACTCTGCGGAAACCCGGTCGTGCGCAAGCTCTCGTTCACTGGCTCGACGGCAGTGGGTATCCGCCTGATGCAGCAGTGCGCGCCGACGCTGAAAAAGCTCTCGCTGGAACTGGGCGGCAACGCGCCCTTTATCGTCTTCGACGATGCCGATCTGGATGCGGCAGTCGAGGGCGCGATGATCTCCAAGTACCGCAACGCCGGGCAGACCTGCGTTTGTGCCAACCGCATCTACGTGCAGGACGGCATCTATGACGCTTTCGTCGATAGGCTTGCCGCCGCTGTGGCGCGGCTGAATGTGGGTAACGGCATGGAGGAGGGCGTCACCACCGGCCCGTTGATCGATGCCGCTGCGGTGGCCAAGGTCCAGCGTCATCTGCAGGACGCGCTGGATAAGGGCGCCACTCTGCTGGCCGGCGGCAAACCCCATGCGCTGGGCGGTAATTTCTTCGAGCCGACGCTGGTGGGCGGCGTCACCGCCGAGATGGCCGTGGCACGCGAGGAAACCTTCGGTCCGCTGGCTCCGCTGTTCCGCTTCAACGATGAAAGCGAGGTGATTCGGCAGGCCAACGACACCGAGTTCGGGCTCGCGGCCTACTTCTATGCGCGCGACCTGAGCCGGGTGTTCCGCGTCGCCGAAGCGCTGGAGTACGGCATGGTCGGCATCAATACCGGCGTGATCTCCACCGAGGTGGCACCGTTCGGCGGCATGAAGGCCTCTGGCCTCGGCCGCGAGGGCTCGAAATACGGGCTGGATGAATACGTGGAAATCAAATACCTGTGTTTGGGTGGCATTTGACCGGACGACCCAAAAACAGGCGTGCAAAATAATGCACGGAGTTTTACTGTAATCCGAACGCCTGGGAAGGTGCGGCAGTCGATCATCGTATGCTGCCGCGCTCGCTGCCTGGCGTTCTTCATGACCCGTGCCGACGATGAGCGGCTACCGAGGAGCTTATGAGCAAGACCAACGAATCCCTGATGCAACGCCGTGTTGCCGCTGTTCCCCGTGGCGTCGGCCAGATCCACCCGATCTTTGCTGACCATGCGAAGAACAGCAGCGTGGTCGACGTCGAAGGCCGCGAGTTCATCGATTTCGCCGGTGGCATCGCCGTGCTGAATACCGGTCACCTGCACCCGAAGATCATTAAGGCCGTGGAAGACCAGCTGCATAAGCTGACCCATACCTGCTTCCAGGTACTGGCCTATGAGCCGTACGTGGAGCTGTGCGAGAAGATCAATGCGCGGGTACCCGGCGATTTCGACAAGAAGACCCTGCTGGTCACCACGGGCTCCGAAGCGGTGGAAAACGCGGTGAAAATCGCCCGCGCTGCCACCGGACGCGCCGGCGTGATTGCCTTTACCGGCGCTTATCACGGCCGCACCATGATGACCCTCGGTCTGACCGGCAAGGTCGCGCCCTACTCGGCGGGCATGGGCCTGATGCCGGGCGGCATCTTCCGCGCGCAATATCCCTGCGCGATCCATGGCGTCAGTGTTGACGAGTCCATCGCCAGTATCGAGCGCATCTTCAAGAACGACGCCGAGCCGCGCGACATCGCTGCGATCATCATCGAGCCGGTGCAGGGCGAGGGCGGCTTCAATGTCGCGCCGAAGGAATTCATGGCGCGCCTGCGTGCGCTCTGCGATGAACACGGCATCCTGCTGATCGCTGACGAAGTGCAGACCGGCGCCGGGCGCACCGGCACTTTCTTCGCCATGGAGCAGATGGGTGTGGTCGCCGACCTGACCACCTTTGCCAAGTCGGTCGGCGGTGGTTTTCCGATTGCTGGCGTGTGTGGCAAGGCCGAGATCATGGACGCCATTGCGCCGGGCGGGCTCGGCGGCACCTACGCCGGTAACCCGCTGTCCTGCGCGGCGGCGCTGGCGGTCATGGAAATCTTCGAGGAAGAGCAGCTGCTCGACCGTTGCAAGGCGGTGGCCGAGAAGCTTACCGCCGGGCTCAAATCCATCCAGGCGCGGCACAAGGAGATCGGCGAAGTCCGCGGGCTCGGCGCGATGATCGCCATTGAGCTGTTCGAGGAGGGCGATCACGCGCGTCCGGCGGCGGCGCTGACCTCGCAGATTGTCGCCAAGGCACGGGACAAGGGCTTGATCCTGCTGTCCTGCGGCACCTATTACAACGTGCTGCGGGTGCTGGTGCCGCTCACCGTTGAGGACGACCTGCTTGAGCGCGGCCTGTCCATAATCAATGAGTGTTTTGACGAGCTGACTTGATCGCGCGTGGCGCACCGGCATTCGCAACGGAGGTCAGCCGCGCCGCAACCCTGACCCCTCGGGTACAATGCGCGGCATCTTGCCGTGCTACCCGAGGTCGTCATGCAGCCGTTCGCCATCGCCCCTTCGATTCTTTCCGCCAATTTCGCCCGCCTGGGCGAGGAAGTGGACAACGTGCTGGCCGCCGGCGCGGACATCGTCCATTTCGATGTGATGGATAACCACTACGTACCCAACCTGACCATTGGCCCGATGGTCTGCTCGGCGTTGCGCAAGCACGGCGTCACCGCACCCATCGATGTGCACCTGATGGTCAAGCCGGTAGACCGCATGATTGGCGACTTTCTGGAAGCCGGCGCCAGCTACATCACCTTTCACCCGGAAGCGTCCGAGCACGTTGATCGCTCCCTGCAGCTGATCAAGGACGGCGGCGCCAAGGCCGGACTGGTGTTCAACCCGGCTACTCCGCTGGACGTCCTCAAGTACGTGATGGACAAGGTCGACATGGTCCTGCTGATGAGCGTCAACCCCGGCTTCGGTGGGCAGAAGTTCATCCCCAATACCCTGGACAAGCTGCGCGAAGCGCGTGCCCTGATCGATGCCAGCGGCCGCGAGATTCGCCTGGAGATCGACGGCGGCGTCAATCCGAAGAACATCCGCGAGATCGCCGCAGCCGGTGCCGATACCTTCGTCGCCGGTTCGGCGATTTTCAATCAGCCCGACTACAAGGCTGTGATCGACCAGATGCGCGCCGAACTGGCGCTGGCACGCTCATGACTCGTCTCGAGCAACTGTTCGACGGCCAGCTGCCGCGGTTGGTGATGTTCGACCTGGACGGCACCCTGATGGATTCGGTGCCGGACCTGGCCGCCGCGGTCGACAAGATGCTGATGTTGCTGGGGCGTGAGCCCGCCGGCATTGATCGGGTGCGTGACTGGGTGGGCAACGGCTCGCGGGTGCTGGTGCGTCGCGCGCTGGCCGGTCAGCTGCAACACGAGGGTGTAGCTGATGAGCTGGCCGACGAGGCGCTGGCGCTGTTCATGAAGGCCTATTCCGGTGGACACGAACTGACCACGGTCTACCCCGGCGTTCGCGAGTGCCTGGACTGGTTACGCGAGCGTGACGTGAAGCTTGCAATCATCACCAACAAGCCGGCCCAGTTCATCGAACCCTTGCTGGAAGAGAAGGGCCTGGCGGGTTATTTCCAGTGGTTGATCGGTGGCGACACACTGCCTCAGCAAAAGCCTGACCCGGCGGCCCTTGTTTGGGTCATGCGTGAGGCCGGGGTGTCCGCGGATGCCGCCCTATTCGTTGGCGATTCGCGCAACGATGTGCGCGCCGCGAAGGCGGCGTCGGTGCCTTGTGTGGCGCTCACCTACGGCTACAACCACGGTGAGCCCATCGCCCACGAGCAGCCGGCGCTGGTGCTTGACGATCTGCGCGAGCTGGTTGCTTCGGTTTCGGGGCTGCGCTAGTGTGGCCTCTGTCTTTTGAACCCTGCAGCCGAGATCAGATCGTGGTGGTCACCCGCAAACAGTGGATGAATGTCATCAAGGCCCTGGCCCGTTGGCGCTGGCGCGCCTGACATCTTCTGCCGGCTCTGCCCGGTACGTTTGCACAACTCGACCTTATGTAGCTCCCCTCCGACCACGAGGCTGACATGACCCGCGAAGAATTCCTGCGTTTGGCCGCCGAAGGCCATAACCGCATCCCCCTGTCGTTCGAAACCCTCGCCGACTTCGACACCCCGCTCACGCTTTATCTCAAGCTCGCCGATGCGCCGAATTCCTACCTGCTCGAATCCGTGCAGGGCGGGGAAAAGTGGGGGCGTTACTCGATCATCGGCCTGCCCTGCCGCACTGTATTGCGCGTGCAGGATCATCGCATCAGCGTGACCACCGACGGCGTCGAAACCGAGGCCTGTGAGGTCGACGATCCGCTGGCGTTCGTCGAGGCGTTCCAGCAGCGCTACCGCGTGGCGCCGGTGGATGGACTGCCGCGCTTCAACGGCGGTCTGGTGGGGTATTTCGGCTACGACAGCGTGCGCTATGTCGAACGCAAACTTGCGAGCTGCCCCAACCCCGATCCGCTGGGTACGCCGGATATCCTGCTGATGGTGTCCGACGCCGTGGTGGTCTTCGACAACCTGGCCGGCAAGCTGCATTGCATCGTGCTGGTCGACCCGGCACAGCCGGACGCCTACGAGGCGGGTCAGGCGAAACTGCAGGCGCTTCGAGAAAAGCTGCGCCAGTCGATCACGCCGCGCCTGGGCCTGGATTTCGAAAAGAGCAACGGTAACGAGCCGACTTTCCGCTCGAGCTTCAGCCGCGAGGACTACGAGCAGGCCGTCAACCGCATCAAGGACTACATCCTTGCCGGCGACTGCATGCAGGTGGTGATCTCCCAGCGTATGTCGATCCCCTTCAAGGCCGCGCCGATCGATCTGTACCGCGCGCTGCGCTGCTTCAACCCGACGCCCTACATGTACTTCTTCAACTTTGGTGATTTCCACGTGGTGGGTTCGTCGCCCGAAGTGCTGGTGCGGGTCGAGGAAGGGCTGGTCACCGTACGGCCCATCGCTGGCACTCGCCCCCGAGGCGTCAACGAGGAGGCTGATCAGGCACTCGAGCAGGATCTGCTCAGCGACGCCAAGGAGCTGGCCGAACATCTGATGCTGATCGACCTGGGCCGCAACGACGTCGGCCGTGTGGCCGAGAACGGTTCGGTGCGGCTCACCGAGAAGATGGTGATCGAGCGCTATTCCAACGTGATGCACATCGTCTCCAACGTCACCGGCCAGCTCAAGGCGCCGCTGACGGCGATGGATGCGCTGCGTGCCATCCTGCCGGCGGGAACCCTTTCCGGCGCACCAAAAATTCGCGCCATGGAGATCATCGACGAGCTGGAGCCGGTCAAACGCGGCGTTTACGGCGGCGCCGTCGGCTATCTGGCCTGGAACGGCAACATGGATACGGCCATTGCGATCCGCACCGCGGTAATTAAAGATGGCGAGCTGCACGTGCAGGCTGGTGCCGGTATCGTCGCCGACTCACAGCCGGCCCTGGAATGGGAAGAAACGCTGAACAAACGCCGCGCGATGTTCCGTGCGGTGGCCTTGGCAGAGCACAGCAGCGACTAGCTTCGGCGCGGCTCATGGGGATGTTCGGCAACTGCGACTAAAGTCCTTATTGGTCGTATGGTAATGGCTATTGGCTATGCCTATAGTCGTGGAAGCTGAGCAGGAACGCTCGGCAATCCAACCCCAGCCCATACGAGCCAGCCATGCCGTTACTGCCGAGCCCCCGCCCATCGTCCGTTCGCCAGTCCTGGCCGTCGGCCTCGTCGTTGGTGATCGCTCTCACGGCGCTGCTGGTGCTGGTCTGGTTGTTATCGAGCCTGGCGGATCTGAACGGAAGTCAGGTGTGGTTTCCGTTGTCGCTGCATATCACTGTCGAAACCTTCTCGATTGTCGTCGCGGGACTGGTGTTTGCGGTGGCTTGGCATAGCCAGCAGCCAGTACCTCTTTCGAACCCGCTGCTCGCCTGTGCGTTTTTGGCCATCGCGCTGCTGGACCTGGCGCATATGCTGTCCTACCGAGGTATGCCCGTTTGGGTGACGCCTGCCTCGGCGGAGAAAGCGATCGCCTTCTGGCTGGTTTCCCGCGTATTGCTTGCTTTCACCCTGCTCGCGGTGGCGTGCCGTCTGTGCCACCGAAGCATCGCTCTGCCGCGGGTGCTGCTGCTTTCATCGTCCCTGGGACTGGTGGTTTTGGTGGTTTACCTGCAGCTGTTTCAGCCGCAGCTGTGGCCTCGGACCTTTATCGACGGGGAGGGGCTGACCCGCTTCAAAGTGCAGATGGAGTGGCTGATCATCAGCCTCTTCGCACTGGCGGCATGGGTGTTCTGGCACGGTCGAGAGGCTGCAGGCCGTGACTATTTCGACGGCATGCTGGCTGCGACACTGGTTTCGATTCTTGCCGAGCTGTGCTTCACCGCCTACACCAGTGTGAACAGCTTCTACAGTCTGCTCGGGCATCTGTACAAGATCGTCTCCTACGGCTTCATCTATCAGGTGGTGTTCGTGTCGAGTGTGCGGGCGCCATACGCGCGGTTGGCGGTCGAAATGAACGAACGGATCGCTGCACAACAGCGCGCCGACTATATGGCTCACTTCGATAGCCTGACGGGGTTGCCCAATCTGTCCCAGCTTGAGGAGCGGACGCGTCAGGCAATGGCCAGTGCCGTGAAGCTCAAGGGTGCAGTTGCGGTGCTGTACGTCGATCTCGATCATTTCAAGATGGTCAACGATTCGTTCGGGCGCACTTTCGGTGACCAGCTGCTCTGCACAACCTCGGTAAGACTGCAGCAGGCATTGCCCGATAGCGCCATGCTGGCACGTGCTGGCGGCGATGAGTTCGTCGTGCTGTTAGCCGACCTGGAGAGCGCCGAGGGTGCGTCGGTTGTTATTCAGCGTGTGCTTGATGAGTTGGCCGACCCCTTCATGATCGAGCGCCAGCAGATAGTGGTGTCGATCTCCATCGGCGTCGCGGTTGGCCCGAGCGATGGCATGGACTTTCCCTGCCTCCTGCGTAACGCTGAAATGGCGATGTACAAGGCCAAGGAAGCCGGGCGCCGGACGTGGTGCTATTACAACGCTGCGTTGGATACCGAGATGCGGGGGCGGTTGTATCTCATCAACGGCCTGCGGCTCGCTCTCGAGCGAGAGGAGTTTTTTCTGGAGTATCAGCTGCAGCTGGACCTCGCCAGCGGCAGGGTAGTGGGCGCGGAAGCCCTGTTGCGCTGGCAGCACCCTCAGTGGGGTCTGGTCGCGCCGGGGCAGTTCATTCCTGCAGCCGAGCAGAGCGGTTTGATCGTGGGGATTGGTGAATGGGTCATCCTCGAGGCGTGCCGACAGGCTCAACGCTGGCAGGCTGAAGGGCTGGACATACCGCGTGTCGCAGTGAACGTCGCTGCGATACAGCTGCGCCAGGGGGCGCTGGAACAAACCGTCGCCGCCGCCTTGGCGCAGACCGGTCTGCCAGCTTCAGCGCTGGAGCTTGAGCTGACCGAATCCAGCCTCGTCGACAACACCGAGCAGGTGATGATTGCGCTGGCCGGTCTGAAAGCCCTGGGCGTCACGCTGTCCATCGACGATTTCGGCACCGGGTACTCCTGTCTGGCGTATCTTCGGCGGTTGTCGGTGGATACGTTGAAAATTGACCGCTCCTTTGTAAGCGATCTGCCAAATGAAGACGGCCATGCCATTGTCGCCGCGATCATCCATATGGCTGAGTCGCTCGGGCTGAGCACGCTGGCAGAGGGGGTCGAGGACGAGGCCACTGCTGCGGAACTACGTCGACTTGGGTGTCGGCAGGCGCAGGGTTTTTTCTACGCTCGGCCGGTTCCGGCCTCCGCGCTGCCTGCCGCTATCGCGTCGCTGCCAGTCTAGGGCGCCAGACTGGCTGTAGCGGGCAGGCAATGCTCTGCTATAGTCCGGTTGAAATCGTGGCCTGGCATGGGCTACTTTGCGTTGTCAGCTCTGCGAGACCTTTTCCGTGAAATTCAGCAGCACCCTCCTGATGCGTTTGTTCAAGGCACATGCCCGCTGGCGTTGGCGCGCCTGATCCTCGTTGCTGGCTCCGTGCCGGAATACCCCGTTCACACCTGTACTACCGATCGTTCTGCCGAGGCGCCTTTGCGCCGGCTCGGGCCGTCATGGCAGGTGGTGGATCAGCCTCAAGCCCTAGGGTGACGCAAATGCTGCTAATGCTCGACAACTACGATTAGCATCCATCAAGCTCCACCGTGTTCCATGGAGAAAGTGTAAGTTGTTGATTTGTATTGATGTGACTTCCTTGATGGTCTGGTGAAGGCTAGACCAATCTGCTGCAAGTGTGTATATTTCTGTGTATATAGGACCTCAAGAGAGGTGATATACACACATGGCCATGAACCTGCTCTCGGCCAGGAAGGTCGAGACCATTCCTTCCCAAAAAGAACCGTACTGGCTCAAGGACGGGGGTAGTCTATTTCTGTACGTCACGCCCAGCGGAAGCAAGTTGTGGCGCTACCGCTATCGGCTTGGCGGAAAGCCTGCCATCTACGCGATCGGCAAGTACCCCCAGGTCTCACTGGAGGCGGCGCGGACCGAGCGGGATCGCGCGCGGGAACTCGTCAAGAAGGGCGTACACCCCGTGGTGGAGAAGAGAGTCAACATCTCCACTCAGCTTGAAAAGAACGAGAACACCTTTGAGCCAGTGGCTCGCAGATGGATGGCGAGCAACGTGCAGTGGAGCGAGGGTTACGCCGATCAAGTCAAGCGCACTTTGGAGAACGATGTTTTTCCCAAAGTGGGCAAGCTGCCGGTCAGCTCAATCCGGACTGCTCACCTGCGCCCCGTCATTAAGGATGTTGCGGAGCGCGGCGCTCCCACCGTTGCGATCCTGATCAGGCAATTGTGCAGCCAAATCTTCGCATACGCGGCGGGTGAAGAGCTTTGCGACAGTGATCCGACGGCGCTGCTGAAACGGTCGGTCAAGCGCCCCCGAGTTCGACACCATCCACCGCTACCGTGGCAAGAGATCCCGAAGTTCTTGAGCCGTGTGGATGATGCAGGTTACCGGGTCACTGTCATTGCACTGCGATTGATGGCCCTCACTTATGTCCGCACGGCCGAACTGCGCAAGGCGCACTGGTCCGAGTTCGATCTGGACAGTGCGATGTGGACGGTTCCTGCGGGGCGCATGAAGATGCGCGACCCTCACATCGTTCCGCTCTCGAAGCAGGCCATCGTGCTGTTGAAAGAACTGCACACGCTGACAGGCGGAGGGAAGGTGCTGTTTCCCGGCTTCAGGAAGCCGGGAACGGTTATGTCGGCTACGACGCTCAACAAGGTGTTGGAGCGCATGGGCTACGGTGGACAGTTTTCTTCGCACGGCTTCCGCTCAACAGCGACCACGCTGCTCGGCTTGTTGAGCTACCCAGAGAACCGGGTTGATCTGCAACTGGCCCACTCGAAGCGGAAGAAAGATTCGTCGCGCGCACCCTACGACCACACCAAGTACATCGCATCGCGGAAGATCATCATGCAGGATTGGGCGGACATCCTCGATGCGATGGCTCGTGGCGATTCGATGAACGAGGTCATGGCAACCTTCGGGCCGCTGTCGAAACGGCGCAGGGCCTTGCTGCGGGTCATCGAGCGGGAGTGAGGCGCGTGCCGGGCTGAGAGGCTGCTCAGGACATTGAGCGGGCGCGTCGAAGAAAGCCCTCTTGAGGCTCCGTCAGGGCAACGTCGGGTCTAATCAGGTAGGCGGTCACGATCATCGGTGCGCTCGCCAGCGGCCGCAGGGCGATGCCCTGGCATCGATACCCGGCAAGTCTCGTGGATGGGGCCACGGCGATTCCGTACCCCGCTGCGACCAGCGTCATGGCGACCTCGAACGTACTGACGGCTGCTTCGCGGTCCCGCAATTCGTTCTCGAATGCGCTCTGTGCGAGCGTGCGCCACGACTCTTCGGCCGTTGATCGCGCGTAGATCAGCGGCTGTTTGAGCGCTTCCTGGCAGGGTACTTCTCGGTAGGCCAGCAAGTGGGATCGCTTTGCCACAGCGACGGCCAGGGTGTCGTGCCACAGCGGTTCGCAGAGCCAGCCAGGCCACTCCCGATGGGTGGCGGACAACGCGAAGTCGAAGCCGTCACCAGGTCGTTCCTGTTGTTGTCCGGTGGCCGCTGTGTCGATCAGAACTGCCAGGGTTTCAGGTTCTTCGGCGCGCTGTATGGCGAGCACGTCGGCGAGTTGGGGAGGAACCCAATCGCCGAGGACTGCCAGGCGGATTTCAGTGGAGACGTCGATCGATCTCACGTGCAACTTCCGAAGGCGCTAAAGCATGGAAACTTAATCGAATGAGTTAAGTTTAACGTGGTTTATATCGTGGCCCTGATCGACGCTTTTGGCAATGCAAAAGCGATCGATTCAACGCGGCCGACCAGCCGGGACAACAACATACGAAGCGGAACCAGCGATCGCGTTTGGGGCAGTGGTGCGGGAGGAAAGAACGGACCAGGGGATCGCGCAGGAAACGCTGGCCCACCTGGCCGGAATCGAGCGGTCGCACATGGGCAAGATCGAGCGGGGCGAGCACATTCCCACGCTTCCTCTGATCCTCAAGATCGCCCGCGCCCTGAAGTGCAGCTCTGCCCACCTGATGGCTGCGATGGAGGCCAAGCTGGCCGAATCGGACCCGCCCAAGCGCGGCAACTGAGGGCGCCGGCGTCGCATCCTATTCCTGCTCGTCATCGTTCTTGGCATGAAACGCCGAGTCGTCACGCTGTGCCTCGGCGTTGGCGAGGCGCAGGTAAGGATTGTTCGGGGGTATCTCATGGAACAGCGTATCGGGGCTGGTCAGCAGGTATCCGTGCAGCCGCCTGGACTTGCGAGGCCCCGTCACTTCGCAATTCCAGATGTTCAGCCCGCTGGCCTGTTTGCGGTGCAGGCCCAGCTTCTCGAACCGCTTTTGTACCCACTGCCATTCCGGTAGCTTGTCCTGCTTGGCCAGGGCGGTGATCTGCGGGTGCTCCTGCGCGTAGCGCTGGAACACGCCGGGACTCACGAGATACGCCGTGTCGGCCACGGTATGTACCAGCGCCTTGGCGTCGTTGATGATGAGCTTGCGCGTCTGGATGCTCTGACGCAGCCACGCGAGAAAATGAGCACCGGATGGATCGGCGTCGCCTTGGTGTACTGCCTGGACCGGCGTGGTGTCGGCGGGCTTATGGTCCGGCAACGGCGCGGGCTTCTCAGCGAGGGGCTGAAGCGGCATGGCCGTAGCAGTGGACGCGGGAGACGAATCGAGCAGTTCCAGCAGCTCCTCGACGCTGCTGTCGGCAGTCGTTGATGTGGTGGACTCGGTAGTCACCGGGGCGGATTCCCCTGTTTCCACGTCGATGGCCTCGGGTGCGGGTGTCTGTGCCGCCGACCCTTCCGGCTCCACCTGTACGGTGCCCGCGAAGGCTGCCGGCCGGTCGGACGCTTCCCAAATCATCGCCGGGGACAGTTTCAGAAAGGTGAAGCTGTGCGACCAGCCGGCATCGCTCGCGACCGTGGCTTTCCAGATCGCCTTACCGTCCGGCGTGGCCAGGGCGATGCCATGGTCCTGAAGCACGTTGAACACTGCCGTGTTGCTGGCCGGGATGCCATCGATGCCCTGCGATAGCAGATGCGCCCGCAGCTTGTCGGAGACGGTCTTGCTCACCAGCCAGAGCGCGTCCTGGGTCAGCCAGCCGTCCGAAGCCTGGGGCTGGTTCAGCTTGAACTCCTCTTTTAGCAAATAGCGCAGGCCGTCGAGCAGCTTGCGTTGTAGCGCGTGCCTGGGTGCGGCCAGCGCCTTGTTCGGGTCGCCGCCAAGTTCCTGAGCGACGGAGGCTTGGTCGGCCTGCACGACCAGTTCGCCAAGGGTGCCGGCGTGCTCGTACTGGCCGGCCAGGACGTACAGCAGGGAAGCCCACAGATCGGAGAAGCCGTTGAGCCAGTCGAGAATCTCGCGGTCCAGCAGCCGGGTGTACAGCAGTCCGGTGGCGGCACCGTGCAGCCGATACTCGCGATCCTTGCGGTAGCGGAAGCGATACGGCCGCTGCAACGGGCCATGCCAGGGATGCCAGAGAGTGCCATCGGCATATTCGACATGCAGATCGACGGCGATCTTGCCGATGTCGTGCAGCAGGGCCGCGTAAGCGGTGCCCGCAGTCCAGGCCTCGGCCTGGGCCGCCTGCGCTTCCGGCGTGACCCCGGCGGGCAGCAGATGCGACTGTCGCAGCTTCAATGCGTAGGCCACGATCTCCAGGCCGTGATCCAGCATGCCGCCCGGATAGGCGTGATGGTGACTCTCGGAGGCGGGGAACTGTTGCACCAGCTCGGCGTAGCGCTCCAGGGGTGTCAGGTACAGCGTGGCGAATTGCTTGCGCGACAGCGAGGTCCGTTGCCAGATGTGTTCCAGCAGCTTCCGCCGGCGTGGCGTCGCCAGCAGCGAGGCGGCCGACTCCGGCCGGGTCAGCCCTTGGGGCATCGCTATGGAGGCGGTGGACGGTGTGCCGGCGGTTGGCACCCTTTTGCGTTGGAACAGCGAGAACATGACGACACCCAAGTGACGGACTGGCGGGAGAGCCTTTTTGGCCTTTTCAAGGTAGGGCCTTTCCCCTTGACCCCATTCCCTTGCCCCTTCCCAGCCCTTTGGCCTTTATGGAAGCCTTTGGGTATATGGCCGTTACCTCGTGGGCGCCACGATCAATGCGGTATGGGGCAATCCCGGCAAGCGGGGAACGCTGTTGAAGCGTTGTCAGGCTTGACCCAGGCCGGCGTCGAGTGCATCGGCTTGGGCTGCGAAGTCTTCCGGGCGACGCTTGCGGAAAGTTTCCAGGTTGCTGAGTTTCCAGCGCAGCGCCGGCAATTGCGCGGCGTGCTGGCATTGCAGCAGGGACCAATCGGGCTGCGCGCGCGTCAACCCGCTCAGGAATCGCTTGTGCTGCGCGCTCAACCGCCCAGGCAATTCGTGCCGCAACCGGGCGCGGGCTTCCAGCAGCGTCTCCAGGGAGCAGTCCACTTCGGTCATGCCGACAAAGGCCCGCTCGTACTCGCCAGCGATGTTCTTGTCGTTGCCGAACAGCACCTCATGGGTCGGTCGGTTGTGCCCCGCCAGGTAGACCACGAAGCATTCGACCATGCCGTCGCTGATGCCGCCCGATTCGTAGAGCTGCCACACGTCGAACAGGTCACGCGGATGCTGCCGGTCCAGCGCGGCCACCAGCTTGCCGGCGTACAACTCGTCCGGCGCCAGGATCGGCACCTCCAGTTCGACGCCGAACAGGTCGCTGGTCTTGGCGCTCAACGAGCGTCGTTCGGCGGGCAGCACGGTGCCGCGAAACACCACGTTGACCTCGATCTTCACCTGGCTGCTCTCGTTCTCGACGATCAGCTTGGTATCCCCCAGATCCTTGCTGCGGACCAGGCGTGTCTGTACGCCGAGCGACGCAACGCGCGTGGCGATGGCGGCCAACTCCTGGTTGATCGCCTGTAGCGCGGTGTCGCGCGGCACCTGCCACGGGAGATACACCACGTCGATGTCCACGGACAGGCGAGGCATGTCCTGCACGACGAGATTGATCGCCGTGCCGCCTTTCATCGCAAAGATGTCGTTGGCGAACACGTCGGGCACGATGGCCAGCAGCAGGCGAACAGTGTCCGCGTAGGTCTTATCCATGAGGTCTCAGACTCAACAGGCTACCGTCATCGAGTCGGCCCATCCAGCGCGCGGCGCTGCCGGTGCGGACCGGGTACTGTTCCAGCAGGGCATCGACCTCCACCAACCCCGTCTCGCGCGCCCAGGTGAGAAACAGGCGCACGGCTTTCACACTGGTGCAGCAGGACAGCAGTTGCCCGAGCAACTCCTTGCGGGGTGAGCGCAGCCCATCGAAGAGATTGCGTGCTTCTTCGAGGCTTTGCTTGACGCCGACCTCGTACAGCAGTTCCAGCACGGCGCGCTCGGGAACCGCCACCCGCAGGAGGTCGGGCAGGCCCGGCGGCGTGATCAGGGTCTTGTTGGCCAGTGGCGTGTCCGGCCAATCGAACAGACGAGCATGGACATAGCGGGCCGGAAATCGTGAGGTGAACCATCGCGGCAACGTGAAGCGGCTATCGCCCCACAGCACCAGGGTGTCCCGGCTGCCCAGGTTGTGCTGCACGCCTTGCAGGGCCAGGGCGCTCTTGCCGCCGACATGCAGGCCGGGCACGCGCTGTTGCAGGAACTTCAGGGCACCGTAGACCCCGAAGTCATCGTTCGGAAAGGCATAGACGCCCTGAGCCAGGCGCACGAGCCAACCCCCATCGGCGTAGTGGGCGGCGAGTTGGGGCGACACCCCGAACTGGTTCAGGGTGGCAAGGTCGAACGGCGCCCCACGCGGTAGTTCCGCCTGCAGACGCTTGATTACCTGATGTCTAGGATTTCCGTTCATGTACGAAAAATAGCACAGAATCCAATCAATCAGAAGCGCTCCGCACGGAAAACGCATTGAAAATACCATCATGTTTTATTTCTGTAGCAATATCTAATCAAAGCGATGAGCTACTGCTTGACCTTCCCAGCCGTGTATAGGGCAACCGTGGGTATCCAGCCACAGACAAACGGGTTCTGGCCCATGCCGCTTTGAAAGCGGAAGGCAGTCTGTGTCCTGCTTACGATGAGCCTTTCCGCAGTGGGATGGAGCACAGCTTATGCAGCACGACGCACCAAAGGATTCCTGGATTGACATGGTAAGGAAATTTCCTTACCATCGAGGCATGAGGATCAAAGACAGGAGCCCAACCATGCCCGGCATCCACGAACTCGCCACACTCACGTCCAAGGGACAGATCACGTTGCCCAAGTCCATCCGGCAGGCGCTGGGTGTGACCACCGGCGGCAAGGTGGCCTTCGAGCTGCGCGGCGGCGAAGTCGTCGTCACCCGCGCCGAGGCCGAGCACGAAGACCCGGCGGTCAGCGCCTTCCTGGGCCTGCTGGAAGCGGACATCCGCAGCGGCAGGAACGTCGGAGCGCTGCCGGTGGAACTCGCCCAGGCCATGCTCGCCAACATGGGCCACGCCTCAGACCTCGATGAAGACATCGAGGGAGAAGTGGCACTTTGATGCAGCGCCACGGATGGGTGCTGCTGTTCCATGAGTGCATCGTGGAGCAGCTTCAGAAGCTGCACGCGGCGGCCGGACGCGCCGAGCGCAACGATCCGAAGGGCTTTGAGCGCAACGCCAACGTCAAGCTGTTTCGTGCGTTGAGCCAGTTGATCCTGGAGACGGTGCCGAGCGATCCGGCACGGGACGAATACCGCCAGGGTAATACCCTTGGGCCAGCCTATCGGCACTGGCGGCGCGCGAAGGTCGGACGGCGGTTTCGCTTGTTCTTTCGCTACGACTCCAAGGCGAAGACCATCGTGTTCGCCTGGGTCAACGATGAGCAGACGCTGCGGTCGGCGGGCAGCAAGTCCGACCCCTACGCCATGTTCGAGAAGATGCTCGAACGAGGGAATCCGCCGGACGATTGGGACAGCCTGGTTGCCGCGAGCAGGTCTGATTGGTCCACACAGGAGAAGCGATAAATCCTCCGCATGAGGTAACAGTGATGAACGCGACGCCCCGTACCACAAAAGCAGAACGCGCCGGCAGATGGCTCGGCCGTGCGTGGCGTGGCCTTGCACGGCAAGAGGCCCGTGCCATCCAATGGCTGGGGGGCAAGGGACTGCCGGCCGGCGTAGCACGGCTGCTGTTCTGGATCGTGAAACTCGTCGTGTTCGGCGTGCTGCTGTACGCAGCGTTCTGGCTGGCCCTGCTGATCGCGTTCGCGCTGATCGCAGCCTGGCTTGTGCGCAACGCCGACCTGGATGAAGAGAAGCAGCCTGAACTCAGGGACGGTCATTCGGGTGCCGGCGTCTACGACAAGGACGACTGGCGCATCGACCTGGGCGATCCCGACGACCCGTAGCTGTTCCAGCAGACCGGGAACGACTCCTTACTTCGCAGCGCCTTTCGTCGCCGCCGCCATGGCGAGGCGCGAGCCGCTACCGCCCGCCGACTTCGCATCCGTCGTGCCAGTGATGAACCCGCCGAGAATGTTCCCCGTCCTGACCCCGGCCCACGTCAATGCAACGACCCAGAAGCCTGGCAGGATGATGAACATCGTCGCCATCACGAAATTCAGCAGCATGTCTCCGAAGGCGTTGTTCAAACCCATCAGCGGATTGAAGTTGCTGTGCGGCGAGTGCCAGCCGTAGAGCGCGTTCAAGATCGTGGAATCGATCCAGCGTGCGAGCTGGAACCAGAAATCGACGAAGAACAGCGAGAACTGCACGGCAGTCACCGTGACCACCGTTCGCAAGTCGTAGGTGCCGAAGATCAGCACCAGCGGAATGCAGATGACCATCGCCATCTTCAGGAACGACAGGATCATGGGCAACGCCTGACGCACCACATCCATGGCCGGAAACATTCCGAGTGATCCTACCGTCAGCCCCACATCCGATACGACGCGGGTGGCGACGTTGGGGAGCGTCATACCGATCTGACCACCGTAGTCGGTGTAGACGTGCCCCTGGTTCATGACTTGTTGCCGTGGTGAAGCGATGGCACGGATCACGGCATCGTCGGCCTGGGTCTGGCTCAGGAAACCGGCCCATTGGCCGAGCCGGGACAGCAGGCCCGGATCAACCTGGGCTAACAGACGATCGCGCAGCCCGTCGCCGCTGTCCGCCCACCACTGCCGACAGGTCGGATAGCCGCCGCCAGTGGAGACTTCGGCGAGGCCGGCGTCGCGCGTGTCGTCATAGGGCCAGGCGTCGCGTGGTCCGCGCGAGCGATACGTATCGTAGAAGCCGGCCGTGTCCAGGAAGAAGCGCGAACCGATCCAGGTCACGTCGTTCATCTGCTCCTCGCTGAGTGTCGGCCGGCTCATGAACAGCCTGGCGCGGGCCGGCCCGTAGCAGTCGTGCGTGAAGTCGGCGACTTCCTGGGCCAGCACCGGGTCGGCGATGCGCGTGCTGTCGATCTCCATGCGCATCTGCCGCAGGTCCGTGCCGCAGGGGATCGCCGCCACGGCGGCGCCGGTGACGGCCTTGGACAGCGAGTGCATGAAGAACCACCAGACCGGCACATGGGCACTCTGGTTGTTGATCGTCGTGAACGAAGCGGACCAGTTCGTTTCCGAGGGCAGCGGCACATTGACCTGGCATTGGGTCGAGCGCGTGCGATCGAACTGGATGGTGCTCAGGTCAACGGGAATGAAGGGAATGCCGGCGAACATGATGACCACGATCGCCACCCACACGCGGTTCTCGATGCGCATGGACGAGAGCACGCCCTTGTTGCCTTCGTCCGCGCCTTCCGCACGGGCCTTGAGCCATTCCTGCACGACGATGGCGAGGAACGGCAGCGCGAAGATGCCGCTGGCCACCAGCACATTCCAGATGCCGTTGTTGATGATCCAGGCAACCAGTGTCAGGTAATACTCAAGATAGTCCGTGGTGTAGAGGGTCATGGTCGTCGTCCCGCATCGCTACGGTTGTCGCAGCAGCACGCTGATTTCGAGCAGCACGATGGCGGCGACGGCGCCGACCTCCGCGCGCAGCAGGCGCTGATGCGCTTCGCGGGATGTGTCGCGTTCCCGGAGGCGGCGACGCATCCATATCCACCCGTAGGCCGTCGCGCCATACAGGCACAGCCGCCAGACGAGGAAGTAGCCGGCATGCTCGTCCAGCCACCGGCTCCAGGTGTTCGCATCACCGACGAGGCGAATGCCGACCAGGTTGACGACCACGGCGACGAACACGATCAGTGCAATCCAACCCAGCGTGCGTCCGAGTTGCCGGTTGAACAGCCACTTCGGCAGCCCGATCCTCATGGCGGATTGCCGGGGTTCTGCGGTCGCTGGATGGCGTCGAGGCGATCGCGCTCGGTGTCGCCCTGGTAGATGCCGCGCGAGCCGGCGCTGCGCGTACCGTGCCGCTGGATGATCGCCATCGGCGAGTTCGCCGCCAGTTCGCGCCGCAGGTCCAGTTCGGTCTTGAGGTTGTTGATCTCCTGTTCCAGCAGGCTGCTTTCGTGGGCGATGGCGTCCTGCGCGAGTTGGTTGGCCGCGACGTTGGGTTCCTTGCGGCCGGCCAGCAGCGTCCGCTGCAACAGCAGGGCCTTCTCCAGCACGCTGGCCAACGCAACTTCGGAGGCCAGGCGCCGCGCGAGCACATCCTGGTCCGGTTCGTCGCGCAGCGCCTCGATGACGCCGCGCGTAATCGGCAGTGAAGTGCTGCCGGCCGCTTCCAGGTTCTCGAACGTGGTCGCGCTGGCACCCGTCACCAGATCCCGCAGCGCCTCCAGCCTGGTCTCGTACTCTTCCTGAATCAGGGGCGTCAGGCCGACGCCGGCGGTGGCCTGGGTCTTGAGGCAGCCATCGCAGGTCCGATGCTCTTGCTCACCCAGCACGCGGGTTGCCCAATCGGTGGCGGCTTCGGGAGAAGGCCAGGTCTGGCAGCTCAGGCGATTACCGCAGGTGATGCTGTCGATCGGCGAGGTATCGGTCGCTCCGCGGCCGTTGAGCAGGTTGTAGCCGGCGCGGGTCACGTCGCTGACCACGCGGATGGGATTCTGTCCGGCGCCGCCGGCATTGCCGCCGCCGACCCAGGGCACACCGTCGTTGCCGCGACTGGTCTCGGCCTGTTCGATCGCCGATACGGCGTCGGTGCTGGCCACGGCCTGCTTGAGCGCCATGCCCTCGGCCAACTGGTCCCAGCCGAGTTGGCCACCCGCTGCGTCGGCCATGCGATTGGCGATCGCGCGGCAAGTGAGTTTGCTGCGGTCGAAATCGAGCCGTGCCTGCAAGATGCCGTTGGTCAGCAGGTTGTACAGACCGGGATCGGCGCGCTGGATGATGAGCGCCGGCAGCGACGCCACGGCCGCCGTGGCGTTCTGGATCACCTGGCTCATGATGGTCTGGAAGCCGTTGGTGATGCCGTTGAGCTGGTTCTGCAGCGTGGTGGTGATGCTCATGTCGCCGCAGATCAGGTTGCTGTTCCAGCCGATACCGACACCGAGGTGCTGCATCTGGCCGACCGGCCCCATCGACACCGCCCGGCCGCCACCGATGCTGTACAGCACGTCATCGCCGATGACGCTGCCGCGATGATGCACGCCGTAGTCATTGACGCTGGTCTGTGCCCACAGCGGGTTGCTCATCGCGGCCAGAATGCCGGCAAACAGGATGCTGCGCGCCAGCCGCGTCATGGTGAAAGGATGTGAATGCGAGGACATGCTCATGGGCCGCACCTCAGTTGAAATCCGTGCTGCCCAGAAACACCTGCCCGCGCCGCTGACAGCAGGAGTACGGGCGCCACAGCGCCCAGGCATAGTCGCCTTGCTGCGCCTGGATGCGGACGTTGTTGTGCGGGAAGACCGCGCAGGAGGATGACAGCCGAGGCGTCAATTCCTGCCACTTTCCCGTGGAGGCATCGCTTTCCACCAAGGCACCTGCGGGCCAGTAGCCCGCGCTCGCATTGGCAAGCAGCGGCTGATAGACATGGACCTGCCCACGCCGGGTCACGATGTCGCCGGCACGCTGCGCGACGACGGCAGCCGCCTTGTAGTCGTCCACATGATGCAGGAGCCCACCGCGTGGATAAACGTTGCCCCACAGGTTCAGGCCGGTGCGCGTGCCGATCTCGCGCATCCCAGGGATCAGCGCCTCGGGATAGACGGATTCGGGGATGTTGTAGCGCCAGGCCACGGTATCGAGCGTGCTCAGCAGGTACGGCATGAACGCCGTGCCCGCACCGGCGCAGGAGTAACCCAACTGGCTGACTAACTCGCTGAAGATGGTAGCGCCTGGATGCCCGATCACGTCGGCGTTCTTGAACTTCGCCAGGTTGTTCTCGTGTTCTTCGTTCGTCGTGCCGTCACCCCCACCTTGAGCGGTGGGATTCGGCATGCTCATCGCGCGCACTTCCAGCCAGGGGTTCTCCCCGGTGTTCGAGTAGCTCGACACGACGGCATCGGGAACGTAGTGCTGTACCTTGACCGAGGTGCGCACCGTACAGCCGGTGAGCGTGCAGTACAGCCAATAGCAAATGCCCTGCACGCGATACGACAGGCAATCGGGCGACAGCACCGAGCCGGTGATGGTGGCGGTGTTGAGCGCGAAGGCGGAAGCGGCGGTACCCAGCAGGACGGACGCCATGCCGGTGCGCCATGCGCGGCGGGATAGCTTCATGGCTGCATCCTCCGGTATTCCTCGATGCGCGCCAGCGCGCGGGGCACGTCGGTTTCGCCGTAGACGACGTAGCGCCGATCGACGACCACGGCGGGAATCTTGGTGACGCCCAGGCTCCAGGCGTCGGTTAAGCCCTGGTAGGCGTTGGCCAGGCGGCGTTGGAGCGGCGTGCCGCCATCCTGCAATCGTTGCCGGACGATGGCGGCCGCCTGTGCCGGATCGGCGGGAAGGTTAGCGGCCAGCTCCGCTTCGATGCGGGCAGGCGCGTCCAACTCGACAACGTAGACGCCGGAGAGAGCCTCTACGGCGTGATGCCGGTCGGTGAATACCCGGACGTCCGCCGCTGCGGCGTGGGCCATCGCGGCTGCGGCCATTGCCAGCATGCACGAAGCCAGCGTTGGGCGGCAGCGCAGCCGGTGTCGTTGTGTCTCGACGTGTTCAGAGTGTGGGTACATGGGGTGGCTCCCATTGGGTCGATACTCGCGCTAGTCGATCCCATCGGGCAGATGGACACTATCAAGAAAGGGAACTGTCCCGCGACCGCTTTCATCCGACCCGAACACGAAAAAAGAGGCGCCTGGTGGGGCGCCTCAAGGACTACAGCAAGCCGGCTTCCGCGAAGGAAAAAGGCGTTCCTTCACCGACGATGAAATGGTCCAGAACACGAACGTCCACCAATTCGAGAACCGATTTCAATCGGGTCGTGATTGCCTTGTCGGCATGGCTCGGCTCGGTCACGCCCGAAGGGTGATTGTGGGCAAAGATGACCGCGCTGCAATTGTGCTCGATCGCCCGCTTGAGGACCGCGCGGGGATACACACTGGCGCCATCGATGGTGCCGTGGAACATCGGCTCGAAAGCGATCACGCGGTGCTGCGAGTCGAGAAACACGACGGCAAAGACTTCCAGTGCTTCGCTGGCGAGTTTCAGCCATAGATATTCTCGCACGCTGGCCGGGCTGGTTAGCTCGGCACCGTGTTTGAATAGACGTTCCTCCAGCACACCGATGGCTTGCCGGATCAACGGATCTTCGTGGATGCTCGCGTACCGGACGAGCGCTGATGATGCACCGTCGGCGACGGTATCGGACGGATTCATGGGAACCTCCTTGATAGATGAAACGGGGGTTCCCGTCCCCGTGTGGGGGTGAGACCCCCGTGGGACGTGATGATGAAAGCCCGGAATCGGGCCTGGATGATTGGCATCCTCCATCGAAGACGACGGACGTTCGCGCGTGGGATGCGGTGCGAACTGGAACGATCAACGCGGTCGGAACCGCGCCGCAGCCTTGAAGATCGCGGCTACCTGGGCATGTCGCTGACGTTGTCAGCAGGCATCTCGGGTATCTCGGGCAAGGTTTCGGTCATCGCCGGCTCATCGCCCGATGACGTCAGCAGATCAATGGCCGACAGCAAGGCATCGCCTTCGACGGCACCCGGCAGCAGCAATGCCTGGCCGGTGCGGTTGTCGATTACGCGCAGCATCGGGGTCGCGGTGATGCCGGCCAGCGCGGCTTCCTCGGCCTGTGCCCGGATCACGGCGTCGGGCCGTGCGCTGGCCAGGCACTCGTGCAGCTCGGGCGTCGCGCCGGACGGCTGGATGCCGGGCGGCAGGCCCCGACCGCTGCCGTGGGTATGCTGGTAAATCCAGGCGACGGTGTTCCAGAACGCTTCCCGCCCGCCGGTTTCCCCCGCGCATTCCGCCAGGCGTGCCGATTGCGTGGCGGCTGGTTCGTGCATCGGCAGCGGCAGATGGTGCCATTGCCAGTTCACGTCGGGATTGGCGTCGATCCAGCGCTTCAGCACAGGAAAGTAGGCTTGGCAGTACGGGCATTCCAGATCGGCGTACTCGATCAGCGTGAACCGCGCGTCGATGCGACCGTAGCGCCACGGCGGGCCTGCCGACGCGGCAGCCTCGGCGGATGCCGGATCTCCAGTGTGTGGGCTGCGTCCAAGCGACCAGGCCAGCAGCACGAGCAGCACCGCGATCCCGGCCAGCATCGGTCCCAGGTAACGTCGTGGCGTGTGGGTAAGAAGGCTTGGCGCGCGCATGATCTTTCCGCCTCAACCGAGGGCGTCGAGCGGCAATGGCTCGATGCCGCGAGCCCGGTCGATTTTCTCCGCGACCTTGAAGGCGGCCTCAAGCTCCCCGATGCCGTATTGCCGCATCAACTGATAGCGCTCGGCCTTCTCCTCGGGCTCAGTCATCGCCATGGCCAGGTAGAGACTCGACGGCACGGCGCGGAACAGGACTTCCATCGACTTCGACAGGATCACGCCTTCGCTGAATTTGCCGGACTCCTTGCGCGCCGACAGCATCAGCGCCTTCTGCGCCGGATTGAGTTCGCGGAAGCGCGCGACCTTCTCCACTTCGTCGGGCGGCATCGACAGGCAGATCCACCACTCGATCATCGACAGCATCGGTTCAGCGGCCTTGGGCAGATCGTCCAGGTTCTGCGTTGCCAGCCAGAACCAGGCGCCGAGCTTGCGCCACATCTTGGTGATCTTGACGACGTAAGGGGCAAGCAATGGATTGCGGGTGATGATGTGACCCTCGTCGGTGACGTTGACGATGGGGCGCCCCAGGAATTGATCCCGCTCGGCGATGTTGTTGACAGTGTTGATGAGCGAGATGTAGGCGATGGAAAGCTGCGCGTTGTAGCCCTCGCGTGCGAAGGTCGCCAGATCGACGATGGTGATGTCGGCCTCCGGCCATGGCGTGCCGGGACGATTGAACATTTCGCCATCCAGTCCCTGGCAGAACATATCCATCGCGTCCGCCATTTCCAGCAGGCGAGCGCGCCGGGCTTCGGGCAGCGCGGAATCGCTGGCGCGCTCGCGCAGGGCGTTGCGCACGTCCTCGGTCAGCACCGTGCGCTTCTCCGGCGCACAGCGATGCGCCGCGTCGAGAATGCACTGGCGAATCAGGCTGCGATCGGCGCGGGTCATGCGCGCCTCTTCCTTGTCCTCGCCGCCGGTAATCATCAGGCGGGCGGTGATCTCCAGCTCGCCGAGCACGTCGCGCTGTTCATCGCTTTCGCCCGATGCGTCTTCGGGTTCCTGTTCCTCGTCCAGGGCATCGGCGTCCAGCGTCCGCACCTGGCTGGGCGTATCCACCAGACGCCACGCATCGGCAAAGGGCGCGAGGCTCACGCCAGCGCCGGGCGCGAGCTTCACCCGATGCACCGTCAGGCCAAGGCGCTGGGCGAATTCGCCAAACAGACCGAAGCTGTTCCCCGCCTCGACGATGAACAGCCGGGGCCGGTAGATCGCGACGAGCTGGTTGAGGATGTTGTTGAGCGTGGCCGATTTGCCCGAGCCGGTCGGGCCGAACAGAAACAGATGGGCATTCATCTGCCGGTCGCGCCGGTTGAGCGGGTCGAAGGCGACGGTGCCGCCACCGCGATTGAAGAAGGTGATGCCGGGATGCCCGGTGCCCTGATTGCGCCCCCACACGGGCGCGAGATTCGCTGCGTGCTGCGCGAACATGAGCTGGGTGTACCACTGGCGTCGATCCCTGGCCGGGTCATAGAGGCAGGGAAGCCAGCGCAGGTAACTGTTGAGCGGCGCGACCTCATCCTCCTCGCGCACGGGCAGGAGGCCGGCGTTGAGCATGACATTGGCGAGTTGCAGGCCGCGCGCATCGAGTTCGGCCATGTCGCGCCCGCGCAGGTAGAAGGCCAGCGCGCCGCGATAGAGCTTGTGCGAACTGCCGATCAGCGAACGTGCCTGCTGCACGTCCTGGCGGGCCTGTTCGGACGCCAGCGTTTCGCCGACCGCTTTCTTGCCCAGGTAGTTCAGATGCGCTTCCAATGCGTCCTGCGGCGTGGCGACGAGGGTGAGACACATCACCGTGTCCTCGGGCATCTGGTCGAACAGCGCGTTGCAGGCATCGCCGCCTTTGCGCGTTTCCCCGGTCAGATGTCCGGTTGCCGGCGGCGCGCGCAGCCGGTCGAGCACCATGACCCGATGCGGCATGTCGTCGAAAAACCAGATGCCGTTCGCCACGTCGGAGCGTGGCTGGCCGAAGAACAGCCGTTGCGAGAAGTCCGTGCCGCTGGCGAGTTCGACGTCGCCTTCGTTCGTTTCTTCGGGGTAGGCGGCCAACTGGTAGAAGCGCTCACGATCGGCAGCCGTCGCGCCCAGCAAGGTCGGGTTCGGGTTGAACCAGCGCAGCAACCAGGCGTGGATGTCCGCCGCGCCCAGGCGCCGCGCCTTGACGCCGGCATTGGCGAGACCGCCGGCCAGCCGGTCGCACACCGTCGCCAGGGCCTGTTCGGGCGACTGGCCGCGACGGTGTGAGGCGCCCGGCGCGCGACGATAGACCACCATGCGTACGCGCCGCGTCTGGCCGCGCCACGGCAGGCGGGTCACGGTGGTGTCGTCGAACAGGCCGCCCGGCTTGGTGATGGCCCGCAGGTGATGCGCGAAGAACCGCAGGTAGAAGTCGCTGAACACGCTGCCCTGCGCGCGCGGCTGGATGTAGTCCCGCAAGACGTTCAGATAACCCGTCCAGTCGGCTTCGTCCTGGGCATAGAGCTGCACCACCCAGGGCTGCTCGTCGAGTTCGTCGAAGCTGTCCTGCAGGGCATTCTCCAGCGCGTCTCGGGCCTGCCACAGCCAATCGCTTTCGCGTCCTTCGGTGCCGATCGGTGTCAGCTCGAAGAACGCCGCCACCGATTCACCGTCCTCCAGCAACAGGCTCTTGGCGTCGGCCAGATATTCCACCCACGGCAACAGGTCCACGAAGGACGGCGCCACGTCGTAGAGGGCCTGTTCATCCGCCTGCGTGGCGGGTCGGTGTTTCGGATCGAGGCGGGTGCCGGGTTCGGGAATGCCATGCGCTTTCAGGTCGGCCACATGGCGTTCCCAGGCGTCGGCCTGCTGTGCCTCGGATTCCTCGGATGCCGACACAGGTTTGCGCGGCCACGGCAGCGACCACGCCATTCAATAGTCCTCCACGCGCTCGCCTGGCAGGGCGTACTGCACGCGCTGATAAAACGGGAACACCGTGCTGTAGCCGGGCACCGGCACCGGATCGGTGCCCGCCAGGTGCGGGAACACGTACATCACCAGGTCCGGGTTGGGGAGGCGGTGGAACTGCCGGTAAATCTCGTTCTGCGCCGTGCGGGTGTAGCGGGTCTGCACGCCGGGCGCGGCCTGCACGTCCGTGTCGGTGAGCGGCCGGCGCAAAGCCTGCCGGGCGTCCAGCAGCTCGTGCGATGCGCGGCCGCCGCCCGCCGGTCCGCCCGTTTCCTGATTCCAGATGTCGAGCATGGTCTGGTCGCCGTGGGTCAGCAGCTTCTCCTTGCTGGTCGCGCAGCCGGCCAGTGCGACGACCGTGAGCACGACGGCGAGCCGTTCAATCCAGATCCGGGACATGGGAACCTCCGAGACGGTGATCGACCCGGCGCCCCTTGGCGTCGTAGTCGATGGTGAGTGGCTGCTCGATATGCACGGCGACCTTGGCGCCCGGCTCGACGTAGACGGCGGCGAATGCCTGGCCGTAGAGCTTGTTCACCCACTGCGACATCTCCTGCACGCCGCCGGCCAGGATGCGGCCCATGGCCTCGTTGGCGGTGATGCCTACCGTTCCGATCGATCCGTCGCTGCCGACGTAGGACACCCGGCCGCTGTCCGAATCGATCAGCGAGGCTGCGCCCGCGCCGGCGGCCGTGATCAGGGCCTGGGTGCCGAGATACTGCTGGGCGTTGCTGCGCCGTTCACCGCTGACACAAGGGATGCCGTAGGGATCGCTGATCCAGCCGAGACCTCCCTGGGTGCCGGTGTCGCTCCGGTTGCTGCTGCTGCGACCGGACTCTTCCGGCAGCGTGCGGATGGTGCCGTCCTCGAACACAAAGGTGATGGAGCGGATTTGCCCGCGCACGCAGGAAAGCGTCCAGTCCCCCGAGGCCGTGCCGCTGACCACGGCGCCGGCCACATCCGGGATGTCGATGCCGTTGGCCGTGAGGTTGTCGGGGCCGATCACGACCTTGAACGGATAGGGATCGTTCACCGTGCCGTCGATGGGCACGCGCCCGATGAGCGCCGTCATCGCGATCGACCCCATCAGGGTCGAGTTCGACGGCACGGTGTAGACCGCCTCAAGCGACGACGTGCCGACGGCACCGCCGGTGGCGCGGCCGAGGGTCTCGGACGCGGCGTCCAGGGTTTCCCCGACCGGGCTGAAATCATTGGGGAAGCTGAAGCCGCTACGACCGCTGCTGCGGCCTTCGGCGGGCCTGGCGTCGTCCGGCTCGATCCAGCGCACGCCGTCGTGGCCGAAGTGCTGGCCGTCGCCGTCCTCCAGCCCGAGACCGATCGGCAGGTCGGTGTGGCCGGCCCTGCCCCCCAGGCCTTCAAACTGGCGTTGCAAGTCCTGCAACAACCCCTGGGCCTGTTGCCGTTCGCTGGCCGTCTGTTCGCGATCCTGACGCAGTTGGGCGCGTTCGGTGTCCAGGACATTCTGGATACGCTGCTCGATCGACCGCTCGCGTTGACGCAGGCGGTCGTTCTCCGCCCGCTGGTTGCGGTTGTCGGACAGCGCGGTCTGCAATTCGGTGCGCAACTGCCGCACCTGGGCCACCAGCGTGGCGACCGTATCGTGCGGCGTGTCGCCTTCGATGCCGAGCGCCCGCATCTCGTCCGCCGTCAGTTGGCCGCCGGCATCGCCGGGGAGCGGTGATGCGCCACGGTCGCCGGAAAACAGCTTGATGCCGACGAACACCAGCAACAGCGCCATCGGCAGCATCAACCACTTGAGCAAACCGTTACTGCGCATCGCCGGCTCCTTCCGCGCTGCCGGCCGCTGCGGAGGCCGGCAAGTTGTGCGCAGCGTCGATGGGACTGATGGCTGGCAGCAGCGATTGCGCCAGGCCGCGGCCGCGCGTCACCAGGTACACCACGCTGGTGTCGCGCGAATCGCCCGCCGGTCCCAGGTCGGGGTGCTGGAACGTCGCGGTGACGAAATCGCCCTGCAAGGCGCGCGGGTCCAGGTCGATCCACCGGGCGGACGTGTTGGTCAGCCGGATCGCCGTCACCCATTGATCTTCCAGCCGCCACGCGGCCAGCGCCCTGGCGCGCACCGGCAGCGTCGGCAGCAGTGTGCCGAGCGCCAGGTCGCGGCGCAGGTTCACGCGCACGACGCCGTTCACCGGCTCCACCGTGCGCAGGGGCGCGTACAGGCTCTGCGCGGCGTAGCGCGTCAGCACCACGGGAACCGGCGTCTCCCGTGCGGGGAGCCGCGCCGCATCGGCGGCCGGCTGTTGGCCGGTGTCACCGTAGCGCTTCGCGTGCGATTCGCCTTCGATGATGCGCACGGGTTCCAGCGGCGCCTCGCCAGGCTCGGCGGCAATGTCGAGCAGAATCAGGATGCCCGTGTTGGCATCCTGCAATTGCAGGCGGGTCGGCTCGATCGGTTCGCTGGCAAGCAGGTAGAGGACGCCACCGGCGCTTTGCACACGCAGGCGGTCGCCCAGCGAGGCGGGCACGCCGACACGCACATTGCGGTCGATGAAGATCACGCGCTCGTGGCCGACCACGAGAGGCACGGCCAGCGGCAACCGCTCCCAGCGCAGAATCTCCAGCGCCAGAGCGCTCGGGATCAGGCCCAAGGTCAAGGTGGCGGTTGCCAGGAAGTTAAGAACAAGACGTTTCATCGCGGGACTCCCTACGGACCGCCAGGACCATCGACGGCGGAGGCGGCTGCCGCCTGCGGCGCGATGCGTTGCGGGGTGCTGCTGTAACAGTCCAGCGCCAGGCCGAAGGGATTGCGCTCCGGGTCGATGTCCAGACGCACCACCTTCAGCGGGTAGCGCACCAGCGCGCGCTTGACCTGTTCGGCGCCGTGATACTCGTCGGCCGTCACGTCCAGCGTGACGATCCAGTCGCGGTCGGACACCACGCGGACGCGCGCCGTCGGGTCGTCGCCGAAGCCGCGACCCGGAATCTCGTAGATGCCCCGCACGCGCTGACGCAGTTCGCCCGTGCTGCGGCGCTGCTCGTAGTCGCGACGCAGGAAGACCTGACAGCCGGGTGTCAGGTAGGCCGACAGTGCGTGAATGTTGCGCGCGTAGTCGTCCTCGCCGTTCGTCGGCCAGCGGTTGAGTTGCTGGAAGACATAGAAGGTGAAGGCGTAGACCGACTCCGGCGGCACTTCCCACCACTTGCGCACGCTGCCCGAACGCAGGTCCGGCGGCACGTGGATGGTCAGATCGCGGGGCGCACTCCACCAGCCGAAGCCCAGCACCAGAGCGACGACGAACAGCGCGCCGGCTCCCAGGCGCAAGGTCTTGATGTGCGCCTGGAGGTGCGTGATCTCGTTCTTGAAGCGGCTCATGGTGCACTCCTGCGCGCCGTCCAGTAGCCCGACCGCGTGATCAGCGACCTGCCGCCCGTGTAGGGCGCGAAGGCGGGATGGCGCAGCGCGATCCACCACTGAAGGTGCCGGTACAGCCAGGTATCGGGACGCCCCCGCTTGTGGCGTCGCAACGCGCCGCCGCCAACGAACACGCCCATGCCGATGGCCGCTACGATCAGGGTCGGCACCATCGCGAGCGTGGACGCCAGCCACGCCAGCGGAATGCCAAGCACCAGGCCGACCGTGGCGGAGAGCCCCACGCAGACCCACAGCTCGTCGGCCGTCAGCCCGCGCACCACCACGGGTTGGCGGTTCAGACGATGCGGCAGGAACGTCACCGTGCCGTCGTGCAGGCTGTCCTGGCTCCCCAACATCGCCCCGACCTCCTTACAGGACGCCGGTGGCTTCGGTGAGCAGCCAGATGCCCACGACCAGCAGGATCGCGCCGATCGCGACCGTCAAACCGAACTGGCCCCAGGTCTTGCGGCCGGTGTGAATCTCCGAATAGGTGCTGTAGGCGTGGTAGCAGACGCCGACGAACATCGAGGCGACCACGAGCAGCGCGACCAGCATCACGATGTCGTAACCGTAATTGCGCAGCGTCTCCATGATGCCGCTGCCGGTGCCCCGCGACGGGTCTTCGATGGTCGGCAGGCCCTGGGCCTGCACGATCGGCGACAGGCTCGCGGAGATCACGGCGACGGCGGGCAGGCCGGCCAGGCGGGCGAAGCGAGTGGAGATGGAACGGAAAGTCATGGTGGTGTCCTCATTGCGTCAAGAGAGAAGGAAAAACGTCAGCACGACGTACATCGCGACGAATCGCACCGCGACGCCGAGGAACTGGCGCTGGGAGATGCTGTTTTCGGCCCAGCCGACATAGGCTGTGCGCAGTGCCCAGACGCCCCACAGCAACAGCACGACGAACACGCCGCCGACCAGGACGACGGAAACATCCGAAGGGCCGAAACCGCTGTTGGCCTGAAAGGCGGTGACCTGATCGCCCGTCATGGCGCGTCCTCCGCCTCTTGGCGGTAATCGCCGATCAGCGTTGTGGGGTCGCGCGGCTGTGCGCGTTGTGGCGTCAGGTAGTTACGGATGCCGCTGCGGACACGCTCGATGTCCTCGCGCAGCCGCGCGTAGTCGAAGTGGTAGCGGGAGGCGTCCTGCTTCGGCAGGCGCTCGCTGTGCTCGGCCAGCCGGTCGAGCATGTCGAGCTGACGCATGAGGACGGCCAGTCGCTCTGGTTCCGTAGCATCACCGGCGAACACCGAGGCTTGGAACGCCAATAGAGGGATAGCCAATAGCGCGGCGATCGGAAGACGCCGGGCAAGTTCGTGGCTGTTGGTATGTCCCATCGTGCCTTTCCCCATGGACGCGGATGGCACGATGCTGCGGCACACGGACTAGCCGCGCCGCAGTAAATAGGAACAACGCTGCTACCGGATTGATCTAGCCCGAGCTGAGTCTACGAAAAAGCGACAGCACGGATGCTCTCTGGCAAGAACCACCTTTCAAGTGTTGCGATGGCATCTGGCGAAAGCTGCTGTGTGAACAGCAGGGCAAGGCGGCGTTTCGGTCTTGAGCAGGCAACATAGAACAAGTTTCGATTTCGCTCGAAGGCCGCCTGCTTCCCGGGTGGGATGGCTGCGCTTCCTGCCAGTTCGAGCATCTCTCCAAAGTTGTACTGGTTCCACCCGCGACCGATGACAACAAGAACATTCTCGAACTCCGCGCCCTTTACTCCGTGTTTGGTTTCAAAGGGAGAGTGCCCATCCAGATAGCTCCGTAGCGTTTTGATTTCTGCGTATCTGACCGCGCGTAGCTTCTCTATCTCCGCCAGTGCGGCCGGCATCTCTTCGCCGCTTGCTCGATCGAACTCGCGTAGTTCCCGCTCACGCTTCTCGATGGCTTCCGGGAGTCTTGGCTTCCGCCGGTTGAGCAGGTGGTCGATGACTTCTCCGACCGTGCCATTTTCGCGAATCGCCAGTAGCTGGCTCATCGCATCGTGCCAGGCTGCCTTATCGGCCTGACTCCGCAATAGCGGCGTGTTACCGCCCAGCGCATCGAACATGGCGCCGAACCTATTCGCGGAGAAGGCATCGCACGCAGGCTCCAACTGGTCTACGAAGAAGGCAATATACGGATGTTCCTTCTTGGCAAAGGAATCGTTGTAACGAAAGACTGATGGCAAGCTGGCATAGCCCTGCTCACTGGCAAGAAGCCTATGCGTCAGCATGAGTACCTTTGTACTTTCCGGGGAAAAATCCCATCCCTCTTGTGTCAACGAGGCCTTCACTCCCTCAAGTGTGTCGTGGCCGACTTCCGAAGGTAAATCTCCTCCCCAATGGGCACCGGTTTGTCGTCCTCCAGTCCAGGCATTTGTATGAAATACGCTGACCTGTCCAATAGCGTCAGGGTCTTCGACAAATTGTTGTAGCTCCGGGCGCATCCGGTTGAGGCAGTCAACAATGGCTTTGACTGATCGGAAGTTGGCTTCCTTGCCAATCTCCTTGACTTGCGGATGCTCAAGTCTTCCGCATCCATTGCCATATATCTTCTGCCAATGGTCGCCAAAGAAGCCGAATAGGGGTGAAGGCGGATTCCCCAAAAACAGCCGCTGAATCGCCTCGACCCAATCCTTATCGGTATCTTGATATTCATCCACAAGAATGATTGGAAACCGATCTGTCACTATATGCCTAAATTTGGCATGCTCCATCAATGAAACAGTGAGGGGCAACACATCATCGTGATGGAGAGACACGCGATCTTCACGAATGGAACGGTGCCCAAAGTTGTACTCGATTACACGGTTACCCAGGCCGCCTCCAGCTTCCGCAATTCTCTCTTGCCATGCCGGCATCGCCTCAACCAAACCACGGAGTTGTTTCTGGAAGCCACTGATCAATGACCAACAGAAGGCATGATTGGTGTCGCAGTACACCATTGGGCTTCTGTCAGTACGGGCGGCAATTTCATCGCGGGCCACATTGGTAAATGTAATGCACGCAATCTGCTTGTTTTTCCTTGGAAATGTGCTTTTGTGGCGCTCGATCAAATAGTGGAGCGCTTTGATGAGAGAGTAGGTCTTCCCAGCGCCTGCTCCAGCTTCTAGCCGGAAGTGCTCTCCGGCATCCAGGCTGCGAAACATGGCATCAAGAGCGCGCTGGCTGGCAACCTCGGCCGGTGACTGCGGATCAGGCATCAGCGGCATCCTCCTCGTTGGCGATCATCGCCTCGGCCGCCAGGGCAAGCGCCGGGTCAGGGATAGCTGGCTCGATGCCAGCCGCTAGCCGGCGTATTCCATCGAGAATGTACTTGGGGGTCGTCCAGGCTTTTTCTTCTATTGCGTACTTCAGCGCAAACTCGGACTTCTTGATCTTACTGGCTTGGCTTCTGGCTCCCGCTTCAAGCTCTTCCCGTGTGGCTCCATTCAAGCCGAATAATGCTCGGTTCGCGAGAATGAAAGCATCTTCAAAGGTGCGACCGCATGGCCCGTTCTCTTTCTCCGCGCACTGATAGGCGATGCAGTTGCCATGCTTTGCCTTTTCGGATTCATCCTTGGTCAAGAGGCCATTGAGGGTGAATGGATTATCATCGGAGAACCAGGCTTTCAGGCAGGCGTTGCTGGAGTAGGTTCCCTTGTGGACCTCGCACGCGCTTCCGCCCGGTTTTTCTACCGAATCTAGATCGGTAAGGATTAGGGTTGGCAACTCAAGAAAGCGCAGGAGCCCGAAGAAAAGATGAGCATATGCTCCACCGACTTCCATAGTGGTTACGTACTGGCTTGATAGCTTTGGCCGATCTGGCTCTGCGGTTTCCAGTTTTTCGATGATCGCGGGGAGCAAGAGTCGCTCGCTCAAACCTTCTACTAGGATCGCTTTGTCGGAAAAAAACAGGTCGCAGCGGGTCAACGTCATATACTGATGCAGAAACTTCTTGTCCGGTTCGGAAACGCCGTCCAGCCCCTCGCGTAGATCCTTGACCCTCGTTTGGCGAACGCCAGCGGCTGCGCCTTGTACTTCGCCACTGAGGAAATAGCGGATACTTTCAAATCCGGCCTCGTTGGCTATATGCGATGAGTGCGTGGAAACGACGAACTGGACCGGCCAAGCCGTCTTACTTTCCGTGCCTTCAACCAGCAGTTGAGCAGTCTTCGCGAGCTGACGTATGAAAACCTCCTGCATCTGAGGGTGCAAATGAGCCTCGGGTTCCTCAATGAAGACCAGGTGCACCCCTGGAGAATTTGGTTCGGCCAGAAACGATTTATAGAATCCCGCAAGCTGCAAAAGGATGAAAATGAGGTTTCTGGCTCCAAGCCCGTTGTAGGACTCCGGCAGAGTCACACCGCTGTAGCCGGCATAGCGCACCTTGGTGAAATTGGAGAGCAGCTTGCGAACATCAAGCAATGTCTCGGTATGCAGTTCCTGATTTCCCAATCCTGGGTATCCAAAGTTCTTCAATGCCGGTATCAGATTGTTCAGTTGGCCGCCGAAGCTGCTGTCTATCTGAGATTGAATGTCCTGAACGGCCTCTTTCAGCGCTTGGGCAATCTGTTTGTCAGCCTCATCTGCCGAAGATGAAGAAGCTGTGGCAAAGAGGAGTTCAACAGTCTTGGCGAGTACATCGGACTCGCGGGATGTTATGTCGTCCAGGCCTCTTTGAGCGTTGATGAAGCCGGTTTTGATCAGAGCCTTCAGTGCACTCGGCTGCAACTGACGATTGTTCTCCGCATCATTCGGATCTTCCGCCCATACCCTGACGGCAAAGCTGGTTGGAATACGTTCTCGAAGCGAGCGAAAGAAAGCTATCCTCGTTTCATCGGTCAGGGGGGTATCCGGCTGACCCGAGAAAAATTGGGCGAGCTGTCCATCCTTCAACTCGTAGCGGACTACAGCGAGTACCTCATTACAGTCGGGGTCGAGGTCGATAACGAATGGACTGAGAGGCCCCAACTGTGGCTGAGCAGGGTCATATTCAAACGTCAAACGCAACTCGATGAACGGAATCAGAGCCCTGACTACATCGTCATCTTGGCCATTATTATGAGCTTCCAGTGCCGTGCAGAACCTGTCGTAGCAGGCACTGGAGAAATCTTCGAGTTGAAATGCTGCGCTGCCTTCGGCTAGTAGTCGCCGTATGATCTCGGACAGTGAAGTTTTGCCACTGTTGTTTCGCCCCACGACAACAGTAGTCAAATCCTCCAGAGCAAGCTGCACGTCTGCGAGTAACCGGAAGTTCTTGATCTTTGCATGACGCAGCTTCATCTGTATTCCCCTAGGCTATTGGCGTGTCGGGTTACGTCAGGCTTCTCTGGCTCTAGCTGGCAACCCTTTGTTTTAACCCCCAAGTTTAGTAGCTAGTGTACGTAACTACAGGTATTTCTTGAAGCTTCCGGCCGCGATGTCCACGACCACGCCCAGCAGCACGGCACTCGGCAAGAGAATCAGGATCGGGCTCACGCTGATCGGCAGCGCCAGGTAGACCGCCCACGGCAGTACCACCAGGGGCATCAAGGCCGCCTTGGCGCGGTGATAGACGAAGCCGGATTCGCGCCCCGCGCCGAAGCGGCGGATGTCACGGCGTACCAAGCCGTCCACGAGGCCCGTGAAAGCCGCCATGAGGAACAGTGGCAGCATCAGGCACAGCACCAGCAGGCGCACGAGGAACACCAGCACCGTGTACGCCGCCGCGATCAGATAGCTTTCCAGGTGGACATAGACCTGGCTCAGGTAGTACCGGAAATCCCTGGTCTGACCGTGGCTGCCGGCGCTGGCCTGCGCGGAGGCGTTCTGCACCCACTCCAGCAGCCCGGTCTTGAGGAAGACCCATTCATACGCCCACTCGACAATCCGATGGGCGGTGCGCCCCGGTTCCTGCACCACCACGCTGCGCGTGAAGTGGGTCGATAGCTGGTCCAGCTCGTAGGCCACCATGTCCTGCGCATGACGCCATCCCTGTTCCGGCCAGAACAGGTGCATGCCGATCCATTCGATCAGGATGCACAGCAGCAGCGACCCACAAAGCACGCCGAAGAAGCGAAACGGCAAGGTGACAAGGCTGGCGAGAAAACCTCTCTGGCGTACCTGTTGGCGTTGCGCCGCGACGGCCGGATCGCTCATGCCCTTCCATCCTCGGCAGTATCGGCGAAGGCCATTTGCTTGAAGTCGTCGAGCAGGTCTGCCGGCAGCGCTTCGTGCTGCAGCGCCGGCAGGCCCTGGCTTTCCCACCAGTCGCCGGCATCGACGTAGTGCTGACGCATGTAGCCGGCCAGCTCCTGCAAGTCCTTGGGCATGGCCTCGTCGGCGTCGGGCGCGGGCAGCGGCATGCGGATCTTCCACAGGTTGCCGCCTTCGAGCAGCGCGAAAGCCTGCCCCTTGGGCAGATTGACCACGTGCGGCGGTTCGATCAGCGGCACGCTGGTGGTGGTGACGCGGTCCTGCGTGTTGGACGTGAACGCAGTGTGCCCCTGGGGATCGGAGGTATCCGTCGCGCCGCTGACAATCGAGGTGGTGTATACCTCGACCTTGGGCAACTGCCGGGTCAGCAGCTCGGCGGTGATCGTCTCCCGCACGCGCAACATGAACAGGTTGTTGAAGTTGCCGATGACCTGGCCGGCCTTGGCGCGGTTGCCGATGCGCGCCTCGATGTCGCTGAGTGTTTGCGTGTACGCCGTGACCTGCATACCAGCGCCGCCACCCTTGTTCACCATGGGGATGAATTCATCGCCCATCAATTCGTTGAACTCGTCGGCATGCACGTTGATCGGCACCTTGGCGCCGGTTGAGGCGCCGGGCAGGCCGTCGTCGATGCCGAACTTGTAGATGTGTCCGGCGACCGATACCAGGTCGGAGAACATCGAGTTGCCCACGGCCGCCGCGACCTCGGCGTCCGACAGCGCATCCAGGCCCACGTAGACCACCGCGCGTTTGCGGATGATCTGCAACCAATCGAAGATCGGCCGCGGATCATCGAGATCGGCATAGTTCGGCGCCAGCAGTTGCGCGATCTTGCCGGTGGTCAGCTTCTCCAGCAGCGGCAGCAGCGAGGCGACGATCTTGTCGAAGTAGGTGCGGTCGTAGCGCACCGCCGAGCGCAGGCCGTCGAGCACCGGGTCGTAGACGCGCACCTGCGACAGATACTGCTCGATCGCCACCACGCGCTTCTCCCGTCCGATCATGTGGCGAGGAATGTTCTTGTCGTTCAGCCTGCCTTCGAGCTGGACGATGACCTCCCAGACTTTCGGTTCGGCCTTGGCGAAAAAGTGCTGCGCGTACTCGATGAACAGCGCATCGATGTTGATGACGTGGCGCTGGATCAGCAGATAGTCGGGGCGTCGTCCCAACTCCACCAACGCGCGCGCGATGATGTTCACGAAACGCCAGGCGAACTCGCGAAACGCCGCGCTGTTGCCTTCGCCGGAGAGCTGGCCGGCGATGCGCGTGGCGACCTCCGAAATTCGTCCGAAGCGGCCCACCGCGTTGTAGCGCGCGGAGATGTCCGGCCAGCCGAGATGAAAGCAATAGAACTCCCCTGCGCGTCCGGCGCGCTGGGCCTCCACGTACATCCTTTTCAACAGGTCCGCATCACCTTTCGGATCGAAGACGATCACGACCTCGTGCTCGCCATTGACCTTGCGGCGGATGTCCTGGGTGATGAACAGTTCGGCCAACCGGGTTTTGCCGACACGGGTGGTGCCGAGCACCAGCGTGTGGCCGACACGCTCGCCCAGCGGCAGCGACACATCGACCTCGTGCGGTTCGATGCCGTGCAACCGTGGCAGGCCGCCGACCGGCGGCAGTGGCCGCGCCGGGTTCAACGGGTTGTCCCACGCCGTCACGCGGGTCAGCAGAGGCAGCGGGAAAGGCGCGAACTCCAATCGCTCCTCCAGCCGGCGCACGGATCGGTAGAGCGGTGTTAGCTCGACGTAGCGGCGAAACTCCGGCCGGTAGGTCTGCATCAGCCTGTGGGTGTGGCGCTGATCCCAGCGAAAACCCCGGCCCACGAACAGCCGCTGCTGGCTCACCGGCACGTCGCGGCTGGCCATCACGTAGCGCGGTATGCGGCGAATGTTGCGGCGATAGCGCAGGATCGCCCAGGCTTCATAGAAGCGGATGGTGCCGAAGGTCAGAAAGGCCAGCGCACCGGCCAGGCCCACCAGTGGGCTCAGTGCCAGCGACCAGGGGGCGGCGAGGCAGAGAACGGCGGCGCCGAGGCAGACCGCGACGGTGTAAAGCTCGACCGCCGGACGCAGCAGGACTTCCACCGAATGCGGCTGGGCCATATCACTGCTCGATCCCCGTGGCGGTGATGAGCACGGGGTAGTGGCGGATGCCAAGCCGTCGGGCCAGGTCGTCGGCGGAGATCGGGGACAGGATCAGTTCCGGCGCCAGGCGTCGCAGGGCATCCAGCGTGACCTGGGACTCGACGTTGACCACGAGGCCGACCGCGCCGAGTTCGTGCAAGACTTCCACGCGCAGACGCAGCCAGGCGCGTGAGCGTTCGTCATCACCGACGAGGAACAGCGGGCGCAACCCCTGCGCCTCGATCACCCGACGCTCCACCGTGCCCGGCGTCAACAGCGTCGAGCGCACTGGCAGCATGTCGGCCTCGCCGTGACGTTCCCCCGGCAGCGGCGGCACCTCGATATGCGGTGGCGGTAGTGCCTGGCGAGGGTTTCGGGGCTGGAGGTTCAGCGCCTGGTAGTAGGGCAAGGCGGACGCGCCGCCGCGATCCTCGACGACGATAAGGGTCTGGTCGGCGGCATGGGCGGTGAGGGCCAGCAGACCCAGCAGCGGCAGTACGCACAGGCGGATGTTCATGGTCGATGACTCCTCGATGCGATGGACGGAACCGGGCTGCCCTGCACACGCGCCAGATGTTTTTGAACGCTGCGGCGGTAGCGGGCTGCCGGTGCGCCACCGGCGGGGCGGTGATAGCGGCCGATGGCGAGCAGCCAGTCATCGCCGGGCCTGTGGTGTTCGCGCAGGATCGCGGCGGCGACCGCGAGATTCCGGTACGGGTCCAGCAGTTCGCAGGGGTGATCGAAACGGTGCGCCTGGTAGCCGAGGTTGATCTGCCCCAGACCAACGTCGATGCGCGTTGCCGGCACCTCCCGCAGCACGCGCCGCAGGTTTGCGCAGGCGGCCTCGCGGGTCTGGAACCGCCGTGCCTGGCCGGCGACATTCAAGGTCCAGGGCCACGGAGTTCGCTGCCCGCGCAGCGCGATGCCGCTTTCCTGCAAGGCCACGGCGTACAACACCGCCGAGGGAATGCCGGCGTCGTGCGCGGCCAGTTGATAGGCCGGCGGCGGAACCTCCCGCGCCAGGACGGGCGCGGTCCAGACAGCGAGGCAGAGCAGGCACAGGACGCCTGCCCGGCAAAGGCTCACTGACGCAGCCATTGCCCGTTGACCTCGCGCACGACGGCCGGCAGCTCGCCCGGCACACCGATCGACAGCCAACGGCCGGCGTCGTGATTCAGGGTGATGGTCCGTGCGCGCACCTTGGCCGGCTCGATACCTGCCTTCGTCGCCCATTGCCGGATGCGCGCATCGTCCTGGCGGCTGCCGACCATGTAGAGATCGAAGGCCGTGCCTGCGGTCTGCAATTGCCGCACGCGCTGTTCGCAGGGCGGGCAGTCGTCCTTGACGAAGACCGCCAGCCGCCCCAGGGCGCCGGACGTGGCGGGAGGGGTGCCGGCATCGGTCAGGACGACGGGCTGAAGCGTGGGATGGAGCCGCTTCCAGGCATCGTCATAGGCACGCTGGTACGCAAGCAGCTTCTCGACGCGGCGGGCCTCCGCCTGCACCTGAAGCTCCGCGTAGCGGCGGCGTTCCTCGTCCGTGCGCGCCTCGATGCCGAGGGCCGTGAAGGGATCGAGACCGGGCGAGTACACACCCAGCGGTCCCTGCATCAACTGGCGGTAGCGCGCCCACTCCTCGGTTTGCAGCCCCCAATCCCGCGCCAGGCGTTCGTCAAGATCGGCGTCGATGGCGGCCCTGTCCCGGCTCTGGACGATGCGGGAGTCGGCGGCGGGCGCGTTCTGCGCGACGGCGACCGCCGAAGCCATCGAAGTGACGGCGACCGCCAGAACGAAACGAACGAACCACGGCTTCACGAAGACCTCCTACGGCACGCTCAAACGCCGTGCCTGTCCGTTGAACAGAAAGGTCGCGGTCCGCCCTTCGAGGGATTCGAGCCGCCAGCCGCTCTCGGTCTCGCCGAGACGCAGCACGCGGACCGCCGCGAGCGAGCGGGAATCGGCGGGCGCGATGGACAGGAAGCGCTCGCCGGCACGCAGTTCGATGTCCAGCAGCCGGAATGGCGGTTCGACGGTCGCGGGCCGTGCGGCCTCGGCCGGGGGCGGACGACGTGCCGGCGCGGCAGCGGGTGGTGGCGGCTGGCGGACTTCCTTCAAGCGCGCTTCGAGCTGATCCAGGCGGCTTTGCAGGTGTGCAATGTCGGTCGTGGCAGGCGGTTCGGTGTCCGCCTGTTCGAGCCGGGCGAGCCGTTCCTCCAGCGCCTGGCGAACCGTGTCGAAGCTGGCCTGGGTCAGCGGTTCCGGCTCGTGCCCGGTGCTGTCCGTCAGCAGTTCCAGTTCGGTGAGGCGGCCATCGAGCAGCGCAACGTCGATGGCCGGCGCGCTGGCTCGCACATCCCCGGCCAGACGGGACAGGGCCACGTGATTGACGACGACGGCCGCGCTGACCAGCAGCAGCCAGGTTGCTGCGGCGACTCGCAGCAGGCGGGTACGGGATGCCGGATGGAAGTCAGGAGGCAGGGTCATGGCAGAGGCTCCTGTTCCTGGGTGAAGCACACCCGCCGCCCCACATCATCGACGTGAAGCTCCCAGGCCGGCCCCGCCAGCGTCAGCAGGGCGTCGCGCAGGAAAAGCGGCCCAAGCCGCAGGTGCGCGGCCGGCAAGGGAAGATGGTGGAGCGGTGCGGCGTCGGGATCGGCTTCGCAAAGGGTGTAGCCGGAACGCAGCAGCACGTAGCCCAGCGCCTCGCCGACCGTCGCGGGCAGGGTCGCCGGCATCGACACGTCGATGACCTGCAACAGCAGGTCTTGCTGGGCGGCCTCCGGGACCAGCTCCACCAGCGTGTAGCGCCCATACCGAACGATGGGAATCCAGCCGTCCGGCACGGGCCGGGCTTGTGTTTCCGGCTCCGGTTCGATGACGGGTGGCGCGACGGATGACGTGGCGCATCCGGCGGTCAGGGCGGCGGCGATCAGGCCGGCGGCAAGCGCGGCGTTTCCGGCCGGGTATGGGCGGCGAATGGATAGCATGCGGCGGCTCCCAGGGGCTTCGTGATGCCACCTTCGCAGGGGAAGGCCGTCGCATCAGCGAACAAAGGGAACTGCGGGCCGCCCGATTTTTCGACTGCCAGGTATCGCGGGGCCGATCACGCACCGGCCCGACAGAAAAGAAAACGGCCCCCGAAGGGGCCGCCAAAAATCGAGCGATGCTCAATGTACCAACTGCCGTGCCAGTGCCACTTCCACCGAGTCGCCGTCCTGATTGAGAACGTCCAACCCTGATTCCGGCACGTCTCCCGACGTGCTCTGCGACACCGTGATCTTCTTGGCCATCAGCCCCAGGCAAGTCATCTGCGAGGTGGCCGCGTAGCCCAGGTAGATCACCCTGACCGGCTGCTTCTGGCCGATACGCCAGGAACGGCGCGCGGCCTGCTGCAGCGAGTACACGTTGTAGCCCGACTGCATGAACACGATGGTCGGAAACTCCAACAGGTCCAGGCCGGTTTTCACCAGCTCGGGGTTGGTGATGAGCACGTCGATGCCGCGATCCAACTGCTCGGCGATCCAGTCTTCGCGGCGGGAGGCATCCACGCTCGCGCGCAGTACCGCCACCTTGAAGCCTTCCTGCTCCAGCAGCACCTTCAAGCGCGATGTGGTGTCGCGCGTGCCGGTATAGACGCTGTAGACCAGCACCTTGCGTCCCGCCGCTTTTTCCTCGCGGCAGATATCGATCAGCTCCCGCTCCTTCGGCATGACCTCCAGATCGGTGAACAGCGACGGCGTGAACGCCAGCAGGTTGCGGGTGCGCGGATGCTTGACCGTCTCGGACCGAAAGCACGTGTCCGGCCAGGCCAGCAGCACGTTGAGGACCACACCCAGCAGCGTCGTGTCGCGGCGCGCCAGCGCCTGCTTCAGCTCGGCGGTCAGTTGCCCCGCCAGGCGTCCATAGGCCTGCGCCTGCTCCGCGTCCATCGCCACTTCGCGGAACTCCTCGTCGTAGGGCGGCAGCACGTTGCCACCGATGTCCTTCAACTTGAGGAAGACCGTGAACGGCAATACGCAGCGCAGCACGCCCTTGGGACCGAAGCCGGGGGCCTTCACGGTTCGCACCGTGATCTTGCTGCCCTTGGCGGTCTTGTGGGCCGAGCCGTTGCTCTCGGAGTAGATGTCCTTGAGCACGCCGTGATCGCGCATGAACGCCATCGCGGCCGGCGTCAGACTGCCTTGCTTGCTCGGCCGGTAGCCGTCTTCGATCATTCGCCCAGGCAGGGCGCGGAACAGCAGGTAGAACAAGTCGTCGCCGTAACCGCCCATCAAGGTGCCGGTCAGCAGCAGCGTCTTGCGCGCCTTGGAGGCCAAAACCCCCATCGCCTGCCCCTGGGCGGAACCCGCGTTCTTGTACTCGTGCGCCTCGTCGGCGATGAGCAGGTCGAACGTGCCTTGCGGCAGGTAGCGTTTGACGTATTCCGAAGGCTGATAACCACCTTCGCCGAAGCCGAACTCCATCGAGGCCATCGCACGTTCCATGCGCTGGGCCTGCCGGTCGGAAAACACCAGCTCGCCGTTGTCGTCCATGAGATTGATGAACTCGTACAGGTTGTCGCCCAGCATCGAAGCCAGGAACGACTCGCCGAACTTCTTCATCAGCTTCTGCGCCGTGACTTCGCCGATGGTGGGAATACGCTTGAGCGCCTTGAGCACGGCGTGGGACTGGTCGTTGACCGACAGGCGCCGGGGACGGATCAGCGTCCACAGCGTCGAGGCGCAGTGTCCGCACTTGCGGCGGGTTTCCTCCGCTTCGAGTTCCACCGGGTTGATCGGCTCGCCGTCCAGGTCGGTGATGACATGGCCGCAATGCGGGCACGCCCCCACGTCGCCGTGACGGGTACGCCAACGCACGAACACCGGCTTCCAGTGAAAGCCCATGCGCATCCGCACACGGCCGAGGACGAAGAACTCCTGCCCCTGGGGTGGTACGCCCAACTGCTCGCGCAGTTTCAGCAGCTTGACCAGCGTGTCCGGGCCGTTGAGCACCCAGACCTTGGCACCGGCCACCGTCTCCTGGATTTCGCGCCGCCACTTGTAGACCAGGTGGGGTGGCGAGAGCACCAGGGTGCGGCGGTAGCCTTCGGCGTTGAGCACGGCGGCCGTGGCGATGCCGACGGTCGTCTTGCCGCAGCCCATCTCGCCGTTGACGATCGCGGCGCGTTCGCCACGATCGACCAGCAGCTCGGTGACGGCATGGACGACTTCGGCCTGGGCGGGAAACAACTTCCGCTTCAGGCCGGCCAGGATGGTCTGGCGATGCGCCCGTGCCTGCCCAGCGTAGACGGGCGGGTTGGCGCGGTTGAGAGAATCGAGCAACTCGTCGCCGAACTCCGATACGAAGTCCTGCAAGCTGATCGTGAGTGGAGAAGCCGCCGCTTCCAGCAGGTCGCCCCGCACGGCGGTATCGGGAACAGTTTCAAGATCGAGGGACATGGTGATGCTCCAAAAAAAATGGGGCATGCACCTCCCCCGATGGGGCGATGACATGCCCCAGGGGTGGGAAGAAACGCGACGTTCAAGCGCCGCGGTGAAAACAGATCAATACTCGCTGGGCAACAGCAGCGTGGTTACGCTGCGATCCCACTCGGTGATGATCCAGATCTTCAGGTCGGAAGTGACTTGGTAGGACGAGAACAATCGATCCTCGCCGAACTTCAAAGCGGCATCGTTCTGCCGCCTGTCGTCGTCGCAGAGATCGCCCCAATCGCCATCGAGATGGCGCTGGAGATAGGGTCCGGGGTTGAACACACCCCGTTGAACAAGGTCATTCACGCCTGCGGTCATGAGCAATTTTCCGGCCCGAAAGCGTGGTTGAGACAGAACTGCGAGTGCCATGGTGACTACCTCTCAAGAAAAAGGGGCCACGGCACCCCACAGGGGCGACATGACCCCGGTGGGTGGATGAAAACGACGGCGAACCGTCAAGGAACAACGATCAGCGAATGGTCAGTACCTGGCCCCATGTGGGAGAGCCAAGGGTCATGTCCCACGCCCTGATGACAGGCACGAACCTGTCGGTGAGGATGCGCGTCTCGGCCACGGAGCCATCGTCACGCTCGGTGTATTCCGTCTGGTGAGACTTCTCCTTGTGGGTATCACCTTTGACGACGAGCGTGCGGCCGTTCTTCGATTGCACGACGCCTGAAACCGCGCCTGCGGCCAAAGCCAGGGCGAGATGCCAGTGCGACAGGGCGCGCGCCGGGGGCCGTGGCAATTGCTGCGCGGCGCCCAGGTGCGTGTCGATTGACGGCCACAGCCCTTGCAGGCGCTGTACCTCGTCGGCGAATTGCTCGGGTTCGAGCGTGACGCGATAGAAGTGCTCCGGTTCGACGGGAGACGCCGGAACCGTGTAAGGCTGGAACGGCCATTCGCAGGGCAATTCCTCGGCTTCGATGTCGCCTTGCCCGACTTGCAGCAAAAGGCTGCGCGCCGTCTTGGCGTCCTCCGGCACCTGCTCGCGCTGACGCACGCGCCGGCCGAAGATCACCACCTGCTTGAACTGCACGTCCACCGCACGGTAGATGCGCAGGTCGGCGAAGTGGCGGGTCAGCCAACCGACGAACTCGGCATCGAGTACATAGGCCGGGATGATGAGCACCAGCACACCGTGGTACTGCAACAGCGGCAGGCTGCGCTGATAGAACAGCTTTTCCAGCCGTGCGCGGCCCTGACCCTGGTAGCCGATGTTGCCATCGACGCCCCGCGTCAGGTCGCCATAGGGCGGATTGAGCCACAGCAGTCCGAAGGACTGGCGGGAAATCAGCGAGTCCATCAGGTCGCCATGCAGACAACGATCGACGAGTCTGCGCGCATGGGTGGCGCGCTCCGCGTCGTACTCGACGGCAAATGCCTTCACCTGTTCGCGCCCGAGGGCATGAGCGGCTTCGGCGATCGCCACGCCTTCGCCGGCGCAGGGATCGAGGATGCACATGGCGCCGGATGAGGGTGCCAGCGCGGTCAGGGCTCTTTCCAACGTGGGTTCGTCTGTCGGGAAGTAGCCGTTCTTGATGAAGTTGCGCGCAAGGCGCGGAAACATGAGAGCCATGGGAATCTCCTGTGAAGAAGTGGGATGAAAGCGGGGCACGCGCGACGCACATGCCCGTGTGGTGAGCGTCAGGCCACCCGCCGCAGCGGTTTGCCCGAGGCCAGCTCGACCTGCGAAACACCAAGGGTGCCGTTGCGGATCAGTTCGCCCAGCGCCGTGGTCAGCGCCGGAACGTCCAGGGCCAGCCGATGGCCTTCCAGCGGCCCGAGGGCGAACGGAAGGCGCGTCAGCATGTCCCGTGATTGCAGCAGCTCCAGCACGGCATCGCGCCAGTGATCGAGCAGCGGCAGGGGGCAGGTCTCCCGCACCAGCGCCCATAGGCGTTCGGTGTGGTCGGTCACTGTCCTGGGCAGTAGCGCCAATGCGCTGGCGTTGGCCTTGTCGGGCTTCACGCAGCGCTTGTCGAACAGCCACAGATGAGACATGGAACCGAACAGCGTGCGCCGGAAGGCGCGCGTGGTGCGCTTCTCCAGGTTGTCGGTGTTGCCGACAAAGACCGGAATCGACGCCTGATCGGTGACGAGATGGAACTGGTCCAGTCCCTGTTCGGACCGACCGAGGGTCAGGCGAGCCAGGAACTCCTGGATGGCTGTATCGCGCGCCCAGACGGACAGGAAGATGAGGTTGCCGTGCTCATCGCCGATGCAGCCGTCGGCCATGAGGTCGGGGCATTCGTCGATGGGATAGAGCACACTGGATGATGTGGATGCAGGCATGGTGATGTCCTCGAAGAAAACAGAGGCAGCACCACCCGCGAGGGCAGTCACTGCCCCAGGGGGATGGAAGGAAACGCCGTAGGCGTCTTGGCAAAGAGAACGACCAGTGCGTCGCAACGCACCGTAGCCTTGAAGGTCTAGGCTACCTGGGCATGTTGTCGGCAACGCCGACGGACATGGGAAGTAGCCTGCTTCAACAGGCCGGTGAGCGGGAGCGAAAAACCGCCACGCGACGCCACCCTGTTTGCAAAGGGGCTCCGAAGGGGCGTCCGCCGAACAAAAAAAGCGGACCATGCCGACATGGGCATGATCCGCTTGATGGTCAGGCTTTCAACTGACGCAGACCTTCCGCCAGCAGCCACAGCGCCCGGTTCAGCCGGACGTTCTGGTCGATGCCTTGAACGGGCCGCGTGCGTTGCTGGCGCCCGTTTGCGGTACGGCCGGTCAGGCCGCCTTTGACGAGGTTCTCCTGCACTCGATTGAAGGTGGACCACAGGTCCGAACGGTTGTCGTCGAAACGACGTGGCCGCAGAACCTGATTCTCCGTGATCGGCAAGGTCTTGCCGGGATCGTCGTACTTGAGAGTCAACGCCGATCTGGCGAAGACCTCGGCCTCACCGTCGTCGAGTGTGATGGCACGCATGGCGTCGCGCGAGTGTTGCACCTGCTCGAAACCCTGCAAGATCTCATAGGCGCCTTCGATGACGTGATCGGTGACGTTGCCCTTGTGAGGAACGCGGACGTCGGCGAAGGTGTCGCCGCACACCAGGCCGTTCTGGCAGACGAAGCGGAACATGCCCGCCAGCATCTGATAGCTGCTGGTGCCGTCGTGCGAGTTGAGCAGGATGATCTCGCTCGCCTCGGTGCCATTGATCTGGCTCGCATGACGAAGCCGCAGCATGTGCTTGGTGTAGTCACGCCGATCCTCGTGGCGCACACGTGTCTGGCACACCATGAACGGTTGGGAACCCTCTCTGCGCAGCTCCGTCAACACGGCCGCAGTCGGGATGTAGCTGTAGCGCTGGGAACGGCTTTCGTGCGGGGTCTCCGCGAAGATGGATGGGGCGACGGTGCGGATCTGATCATCCGACAACGGGTGATCCGAACGCAGCACCGGAGAACGATAAGAAAAGCGGGATGCGAGTTTCATGACTATCTCCTTTTGAGGATTGGAGCAATCGGCATCGAGAGGCCAAAAGCCGGATGCGTGCGATTGCATGGGACAAAGAAAGGCCCTGCGGGGCAGGGCCTGGGTGGGTCAGGTAAAGAGGAATGCAGCCCCGTGAAGAAGGGCCTGCGGATCATTCCGGCTCGAATTGCCGGCTGTAGGGGTTGAAGCGAAGCGCTTCGCTCCCCTTGAGGATCGGTGTGAAACCGTCTAGGTAGAGGTTGGCGAGGTACTGGTTGCGGTAGGTCAACGCCTGCCGTGCCTGTTCCTCGGTGAGACCGTCGCTGATGAAGTGATCGAGCAGTTCCTCGTCGGAAGAAACTTCGTTGTTGGACAACTGATCTTCGACGAGACGCAGCAACGACGCCGGGAGAGAGGCCAGGATCGGGTCCATGACGTACCTCCCGTGCTCAGGCCACTGACGCCGGCATGCGCCGACGTGCGTGATGGGCGAGCACGCCTTCCCGCCACTCGGGGGATTGCACCGGCGCCATGTCGAGATAGCGCAACGGGCACGAGTAGTAGTAGGGGTGCATGGATTCATCCAGGGGCTTGTGGCCCCATTCGCCACCCGAGCCTTGCAGCAGGTCGCAACGGATGACGTTGATGGAATCGCCGGCAGCGAGCTTCATGAATCCCGACTGCTTGGCGGTGATGCGCACCACGGACCACAGCACGTTGCCGCGTAGGGCGTGGGCGATGACCTCCGAGCGAGCGCTTTCGCTCTCCTGCGGTTCGATCAGTTCGCGGATCAGTTGGTCGCGGGTTTGCCGCGAGAAATACCAGCCCATGGGAGTTCTCCTGTGAAAAGCCGGAGCACTCCCCCGACGGGGGAAATACCCCGGCGGGTGGTTGGAACGTCGCGGGAAGCGACGGAGGGATCAGGCGGAGGCGATATGCCAGTCCTGGGACAGCGGCGCGAACTCGTAGCCCAAGGCACCAAGACGGTCCCGTTGCTGACGCAACAGGCGGCGATCGACGGTGGCATCGAGCTTGACGATCTCGCCCAGCGGCCAGAGAGCGCCGAACAGCGTGGCGTCATCGTCCTGCGTCACCGGCTTGGAGGCCGGCTTGGCGGGAACGTCGGCGCCGAACGGCGTGGTATCGACCAGGGGATCGCTGGACGTTGCCGCCTTCGCTTCGGCAGGTGCCGAAGTGGACGGGACTGGCGTCTGCGCTTCCTCGTCGATCGGATCGACTTCCTGCGGACTCAGCCGGTTGGCTTCATCGCGGCTCAGGTGGTCGATGTTCGATAAGGTCATTCCGCCCAGGTGCGCGCGGATCTCGATGACCATGCGGCCGCTGGTGTTGTACGTCGAAGGACGAATCTCGGTGATGACGAAATCGCCCTCGTACTTGCCTTCGCGGTACTGATCCAGCTCGGCGTTCTTGATGACGAACTCGCCGATGGAGGTGGCGAGGCGGCCGACGTTGAAGTCGCCGTTCCTGCCGTGGATGGTCTTGATGGCCAATTGGCCGGGAAGCGTAATCATGGGTCAGCTCCTTACGATGAGGTCACGAGACGCCGACTGGAAAGACCGGCGGTTCGTTGGATGGAAAGGAAGCAAGGCCCCGGTGAGGGGGCCTTGTGGGTTCAGAACGACTCGGCCAACGCCGGTACTTCGGCTGCTTCGTCGTCGGAAACCGTCTCGGATGCGGGTGCATCCTGGGCAGTGGGTTCGCTCGAAACGCTGGGCGCTTCGTCGCGAGCCGTTTCCTCGGAGGCCTTGGGTTCGGCCTTGTAGACGAGCTGGCCATCGACCTTGATCCAGCTCACGAAGAGCAGGCGGGCCTTCAGGCTGACGCTCTGTTCGCCGACACGCTTCCCCTTGCTGTAGGTGAAGAGGTCGGTCCACAGATCGCCCAGGCGAAAGCCGATCAGCACTTTGCGTTCGGCCTCGACGGCGGGGACGCAACGGCGGATCAGGTGCTGCGCTTCGCTGCCGGATACGCGCACGTCGAAACGGCGGTACTCCGGCTTATCGCTGGGACCATTGAGCGCCGCGATGTCGCAGGCCAGGAAGGCATCGCCTTTCTTGGGCTTCACTTCGCGGATGCGATTGAGATACCCGAGGCCGGTGATGTGCAGATCGAAGAAGTTGGACTTTTCGGATGAAGTGGTCATGGTGAATCTCCAGACTTGAGGGACAAGAAGGCGGAGACACACCCACCCCGGCGGGGAGGCATAACCCCCGCGCGGGTTGATGGATCGAACGATCCAGGTACTGCTTGTGCATCCTTCGCCCTAGGAGGGGCGAACGTTCGCGCATGGGATGCTGGTGCGAACTGGATCGGTCACGCGGTCGGAACCGCGTCGTAGCCTCGAAGACCGTGACTACCTGGGCATGTTGCTGACGGATCAGCGGAACATGGCCGCAGCGTGGCATGGCGGCGGCGAACCGGCGACCGTCAATCGGCTTCCGCAGCCATCCCTATTTCTGTGGGGTACAAAGAGAAAGAGCCCCTCGAAGGGGCTCAAGATGGAGGAATCAGTCTTCGTAGACAGGCAGGCCGTCCAGTATCGCGGCGTTCGGATCGAAGACCAGTATGCGCACGTCCGCCATGGCGGCCAAGTGCATCACGTTCAGCAGCGGCGTGGGGACGCACGCATCCGTCTGATCGTTGTGCAGCGCCTGGGTATTGCGGCCATCGACGATTTCGAGATTGGCGTCGGTCCAGGGCGTGGCGATCAACTTCACGCCCACGGCATCGCTGTCGGGAATCCTGAAGGCTTCAAACAACAGGCCGGTGAGCGTGGACGCATCCGCGAGGTCTTCGAGGTACTGCATCGTTTCCTCGGGAAGGTGCCCGGAACTGATCTCCCAGCACCGGCTGTAGTGGCCAGTGTCGAAGGTCAGACGGCGCACCACGTCGCGGGCGGCTTCCTCGGAATAGGTATCGCCGACATGCACCGGCGTTCCGAAGTCGTCCGCCATGACGGCATAGATCACCGTGCGCGCGATGCCATGGTTCCGGCATTGAGCGTCCAGTTCATCCGGCACGGCTTGGCCTTGAGTGATCAAGGTGAAGTCGTCGCAGAAGACACATTCAAAACGCTGGATCTGGTCGTCCCGCAGATGGGACTGCGAGACGTGCAGCGGAAGATAGGTCAGCGGGCAGTCGTCATCGTAGGCGATGGCGATCATTCGCTGAATGGAAAGGCCGTTGTAGCCACGGACAAAGGGATTTGAAACGGGATTGGCAGTGGGGTTCATGATGGTTCTCCAGTAGAGGAAAGGCGGAGCCGATCCCCTGCCGGGGATCGACCCCAGAGGGATGAAAGAAACGGTGCCCGTCACGGATGACGGTCCGCAGGTGCTGTTACCAGCCGGTGTAGTTGAGGATCAGCGCGGCGATGATCTTGCGTCGCTCCAGGTCCAGGCCGCCCAGGTCGGCCAGGCCGTGGACGCCAACGCGCTTGAGCAGCGCACCGCCGTCCTTGGAGTTGTAGAAACTCACCATCGCGGCGAGAAAGACCCTTTCGCCGGAACTCATGGCGCCGATGGTCTTCTTGATGACGGCGACGTTTGGGCACAAGTCCCACTTGTCCACGGCCAGGTTCAGACATTCCTGCGTGCCGTTGCCGAACAGGCCGGGGCCGACCAGTTCGACGCCGCGCTTCCAGGCGTGGAAAAAGGCATCGGGGGCTTTCGAGAAGTGCAGATCGTTGCGCGCGATCTCGTCAAAGATCGCCTGCTCGCTCATCGGATTCATGACGAGGTTCTCCTGATGATAGATGGATGGGGATCACGGGTACTGGCGCTGCGTCCATGCGCTGGTTTCCAGGGCATGGCGAGCGGCCTCGTGGCTCGGGAAATACTCGACGGACTCGCGGGAGACGGGGCCGTCGTCGTCGAAGGTGCCGATGTAGTGCCCGGCGGCACTGCACAGCACCTGCAAGGGCAGGCTTTTGCCTACATACGCCAGCGCCAGCAGACCCGAAGGGCCTGTGGGCTTGAGTGCGACAGGATCGAAGGACATGGTGTTCTCCTATGAAGGGATGGGAAGCGCCACATCCCGACGGGATGAAGCGGATTCCCGTGGGGTGGAACGAAGCATCGTCGCCAGGACATGGCGATCGTCCGCAGGAGCGATGCGAAGCGGACTGGATCGGTCAACGCGGAAGAACCGCGCCGTAGCTTTGAAGACCGAAGCTGCCTGGGCATGGTGCTGACGGAGGTCAGCGCGCATGGGGTGTAGGTTCGGAGGCTTGGCGTGCATTGGCGAGCCGAAATCCGCTCGCGGTGATCGCCCGATTGCTTGCCGAGCGTGGTGCGTCGGCGCAGCGAAAGCTGGTGTGAAGGGAAAAGCAGCCGAAGGCGGGAGCCTTCGGCGGGGAGGAATCACCACCCGTGGGCTGTTGCAGGGCGTGGCCGTCGTCAAAGCCTGCCGCTGGTCCAGCAATCTCACCCGACCCGTTTCGTGGCTGGGGCCGGAAACCTCTGGCACACATCCGCGCACAAAGGGAACCCGTTGTTTCGCCGGCGGGCACCGGCACCGAGTACCGTGGACCCGAGGGGTCTCCTGACGATTCGCGCAGCGCCGGAGGGCCGGCAAGTCGTCAGGAGACCCCTCGCGATCAACGGAAGGAACACCGATCAATGAAATGGCGGCGAGCGCCATTCGTGGAGAAACGACCTTCTCGTCCCGTGGCCTGTATCGGCCAGGCGGAACGCGCACACCGTTGCAGAAGGAGACGCGCGCTGGGGAGTCCCACGGGGCGCGGGACGGTTTGCCTCGCCGTCAGTGAAATCCCGGCGCGGCAGAGGTGTTCGTTGGCATCAGGACGCCTTGGGCGCAGCGCGCCGCTGGCGCGAAGCCCTGCGCCTGCCCGTCGAGGATTCGGCCGGCAGCGTGCCCTTGCAGTCGGGATAGCGGCTGCACGACCAGAAGGCACCGTTCTTGCCGTTGCGCTGGCGCGTCGCCGCACCGCACACCGGGCAGGCCGGTCCTTCGGGCAGCTTGATCGACAGGACGGTGCCTCGATATTGCTGAACCAACTGCGCGACCCAGGCCGATTGCTTGTCGATGAAGGTGTCCAGCGTCATCTGGCCGGCCTCGATCATGTCCAGCGCCTGTTCCCATATCGCCGTCGTGCCGGGATCGGTGATCGCCGCCGGCACCGCGTCGATGAGTGTGAAGGCCGCATCCGACGCGCGGATGGCACGGCCCTTCTTCACCAGATAGCCGCGAACCAACAGGCCGTTGATGATGCCGGCGCGCGTGGCTTCGGTGCCGATGCCCGTCGTCTCCTTCAGCTTCTGCTTCAGCCGTGGATCGGTGACCAGCTTGGCGACACCCTTCATCGCCCTGATCAACTCGCCCTGGGTGTAAGGCTTGGGGGGCAGCGTCTTCAGTGCCTTCAGTTCGACCTGCCCGACACCGCAGCGCGCCCCGATGTCCAGCGGCGGCAGGATCTGGCTGCGCTGAGCCTGCTCGTCGTCCGCCGCATCCTGCCCCTTGCCGGGGAGCGCCAGGTGCCAGCCAGACACGATCACCTGCTTGCCGACAGCCTGTAATGATTGCCCTGCACAGTCGAGCACTACCAGCGTGCGGTCGAATTCGTGATGCGGCAGAAACTGCACCAGGTAGTGCGCCCGGATCAGCGCGTATACCGCCAATTCTTTCTCCGACATGGCTGAGAGGTTCGCAGGCTCCAGCGTGGGAATGATGCCGTGGTGCGCCGTTACCTTGCTGTCGTTCCAGACGCGCGAGCGCTGTGTCCTGTCGAGCCGGTCGATCAACGGGCGCAGGCCGGGATCGGTGGCGAGCAGCGCGTCGAGCACGGTCGGCACTTCGGCCAGCATGCTCTCGGGCAGGTAGCCGGAGTCACTGCGCGGATAAGTCGTCGCCTTGTGCGTTTCGTACAAGGACTGCGCGATGTCCAGCGTCTCCTGTACGTCCAGCCCGAGCTGCCGCGAACACACTTCCTGCAAGGTGCCGAGGTCGAACGGCAGCGGCGCGGTTTCGCGCACACGCTCGGTTTCCACCGACAGCACCTTCGATTCACGACCCGCACGGATGCGGTCGGCGGCCTGCTGCGCCACTGGCTGCTGCAGGCAGCGACCGGCTGCACCCGTGGTGCCGTCGGGCGGCATCCAGCTTGCCGCGAAGGACTGGCCCGCGTGGGATAGCGTGACGTCGATGGTCCAATACGGCATGGAGACGAAGCGTGCGATCTCGCGGTCGCGGTCCACCACCAGTTTCAGTGTCGGTGTCTGTACGCGACCGACCGACAGCACGCCCTGATACCCGGACCGCCGACCCAGCACCGTGAACAAGCGGCTCAGGTTCATGCCGATCAGCCAGTCCGCGCGCGAACGGGCCAGTGCGGAAAAATACAGTGGCAGCGTTTCGCCACCCGGCTTGAGCTGAGTCAGCGCCTTGCGGATCGACGCATCGTTGAGCGCCGACAGCCACAGCCTCTGGATCGGGCCACGGTAGCCGCACAGATCGATGATCTCGCGCGCGATCATTTCGCCTTCGCGGTCGGCATCGGTGGCGATCACCAACTCGCCGGCCTGGGCGACGAACTGCTTCACGATCTTGAACTGCGCGGCGGTCTTGGCCTTGACCTCGATGCGCCAGCGCTCGGGAAGAATAGGCAACTGCTCGATGGACCAGTGCTTGTACTGCTCGCCGTAGGTTTCCGGCGGTGCCGCCTCGACAAGATGGCCGATGCACCAGGTCACCGTGATACCCGAACCGCTGTAGCAGCCGTTGCCGCGCTGCCGGGCGCCCAACATCCTGGCGATGTCCTTGCCTTGCGAAGGCTTTTCGCACAGAAAAACGCGCATGAAGCCTCCTGAGTGTGCGTGACGGTCATCGAATGATCGTCAGCATCCCAGCGGGCAATGAGTGCGGCAGCAAACAACGCGGCAGCGGCAGACACCAACTTGTGCGGGTTCAGGGTGCGGTGTTTGCTTTTGGCTTTGCAGGTCTATAGGACAGGGCGCAGACTCTGCTAATCAGCGTAAATCCAGCAACCGGGACTCTCGCTGTCGAAAAACTCTACCTCAACGTGCCACCCCAAGGTATCGCGGATCGCCTGGAAGACCCTGTTGCAATAGGCCTGATCCCCTCGGAACACCGCCACCGCCACACGATTGATCCCTGTTCCACTCATCCGTTGCAAGAGATGGAGATCTTGTTCAGCGAATCCCCAGCCGTAAACAACGAGAGTGTTCCGCGGTGACTTCAGAACTTCTCTGTAGACCGTGGAGAGGTAGTAGCTGTTCTGGATGGACGTGATCTTCTGCTGCCACGTTCCTTCGCTCACGAACAACGGGACAACGCTTTCACTCTGCCAGAGCTGAAGTATCGCTTCGAGAAGACCAGCGTCCCTGTTGTGTATCTTCAGTTCTTGCTCGACCAAATTCCTGCACAGCACAAGGCTGCCATGGGCATGGAACACCAGTGTGGTCGAGCGCTCCCTGCCGATCGGCTGCCTGAACCGTTGCCAGTCGTCGGAGAAGACGCCGCCTCCTATGAAGCAATCCTTGAACACATGCTGATCCTCGATCTCCAGGCCATAGGTCATGACCCAGTACACCACCAAGTCGTAGTTGAGTGAGATGATAGTGCTGAAGCGTTTCAGGAATTGGTAGATGCTCGGCAGGTGCGCGCTGACCTGATCGTATTCCGGGTGAATGTCGCGGACTGTCTGAATGAGGCAGTCTCTGAGACTCACGTAGGCGGCATGGGTTCGGTGGTCCGGGATTTGCAACGACCGATTGACGTTCGACGCCTGCCAGACGATCCGAAGAACCAACTCGAAATCGTTGGTCTGAAAGAACTGGAACAGTCGTTGGGCGTCGTCGGGAAGGAAGCGCTGTTCAACGGCATGCCTGAGCAGTGATCCATAGGAGAAGCTCGGGCTGACGGCAATGCTGGCGCCGTTGCCGAGCAGGATCGTGCATCCGTAGCTTCTGGAGATTTCTTCCCAAGACCTGATTTCAAACGGCATCTTGTTTTCCCTTGCGCATCGAAGTCAGTGAGTTCAAGGCTGGTGGCTTCGCGCGAGATGGTTCTTGAGCAGGAACCAGCACATATTGAGCGCGAAGGAGCGGCCAAGCCGCGTCATCTGGTCTTCCGGGATGCCAACCGGGCGATGGGCGCCAGGGCTCAGAAAACCGAACACGCCAGCCAGCCCCTTTTCCTCTTCGACCGTGATCTCGCCGCTGCTGCGCAGGAACGAAAGCACCTCGCCCCATTTTGACGGGTTGTAGGTGGTGGGACTCTGCTGCAGCGAAGCGACATGGGTGGCCACGTCAACGGCCAAGGTTTCCAGCGCCACTCGGGCGTTGACGAGCGATGCGTTGTAGTCGGGCGGCGTCGCCCGGAATGCCTCGGCCGAGTCGTTGATCTTGGCGATGATGTCCTGCGCGCGGGGGGCGCCAGAGTTCTGCAATGCCGTAACCAGGTCATCCTCCAAGGGCGCGGCATCGGCAATCGACGGATCGGTCTGGACCAGTTTCTTTTCCTGGATGATGTAGCCGTCCAGCAGCAGGCACTGCGCCAAGTCGTGCATGCGCTCGTCAAACCGATACTTCGGATTGACTCTGGCCCGAAGATCACCTGTGGTTGCAACCACCTCGGACAGCGCCAGCATGAGCGTGCGGTCATCAAGTCCGCGCAGTGTGTTCAGTAGGTCGTACAGCAGTTGCTCCCTCGACAGCGACAGGTGCTGAACGCCGTACTTGCCCAATATCACGACACACACGGCGGGCTCCTGCAGTTCAAGGAATTGAGCAAGTGAATAACGAGTCCTGACTCCGATCATGCTGCTTATCTCGTTCTAGGAAGATGGCTTAGGGGCAAGCCATTTCACAGATTGGAAAAACAACAAGTTATAGATCGAAGTAGTGCTCAAGTCCATGACGATTGGCCTTCCATGGACGTCAATGGCGCTATACCACTGGTATAAACCGCGCACAACTGGCGCACGGTGAGCGGCTGACGGCTGCTCCAGCCGCTCACACGATCCTGCGCAGCGGCTACTCGTCGTGGGGTTGCTCCACGGCCTGTCCCTTGGCACCCAGCGTTACACCCTCGACGCGATACGGCAGGATGCCAACCCGGCGCGCTTCGATCTTGAAGGTCACGCGCTCGTTCTCGTCGGCGTCTTCCCATTCGTCGCGCACGGTGCGACCTTCGACCAGCACGCGCATGCCTTTCTGGTACAGCGTCTGCCAGTGTTCGGCGTCGCGGTGCCACAGTTCCACCGGCGCCCAGAAACCTCCACGATCCTCGAAAGTGCCATCCTTCATCGGCACCGGGTTGTCGAAGTAGACGTTCAGGCGCAGCAGCCGGCGCGGCTCGTCGTTGCCGTTGGCAAACTCGCGATAGTCTGGCGCAGAGCCGATGTTGCCCTCGCCGAAGAAATGCGTGCTCATGGTGACTCCTTGGAAGTGGTTGGGTTGATCGAGGCGGCGTGCCCCTGGATACGCCGCAGGTAAGCCGCTTCGGCCTGGGCCATCTTTCCGGCGCAGTCCAGGGTTTGGCGGGCGATGCTGTGCGTGAGGCTGATCTGCATGTTCAGCGCGATGCGCTGCAGCTCCATCGCGTAGAGGTCGTCGATCAGCGACGCCGGTGTCGCGGGGTCGGCCAGCAGCGCCTCCCACAAGGCGACGCCCATGCTGGAACGGTCGAGATTGCGCCAGCGCAGAAAGGTCGTGCCTGCGCCAGTGGTCTGCTGGGCCAGTTGCACACCGAGCAGGCTGAAGGGATAGCCGCGCGCCTGGGGCAGTACCCGCCGCTGCGCCAGCACGATCAGGTCGTCGCGCAGCGCCGCGCACTGGTTGGCCCAGGTCTCCAAACGTCCCTTACCCTTAAAAGGCTGTAAAAGGCCCTTTAGGTAGGCTGCGTGTTCCAGGCGCTGGAAGTCCGCCTGTTCCAGCGGCGTGAAGCGTGTCGGTGTGTCGGTGAGAGCAGATTCCGTCATGCTGGCTCATCCTCATCGGATGCGGTGCCGTCGTCGTTCGCGTCGTCTTCCGTGGTTTCGTCGGCTGGCGCAGCGCTCGGGGTATCCGTCCTTTCCTGCCTGCCATCCTGCGATGACCGGCGGTTGATCGGCGGCGCGAAGCGCGAGCGGTGCGTGCCTTCGAGCACGTCGGTCGGCAGCTCGCCGAACTTCTCCAGTGCCGCACGCGCTGCTGCGTTCTTCGCCGCGAAGTCATCGCGCGTTGTGCCGGAATAGCGGTACTGCTGGGCCAGGGAGAACAGGCTGCGCAGCGCATGCGCACCGTCGTTGAGCCAGCGCTCCAGGGTGCTGCGATCGATCAACGCCGTGTGATGCGCCAGGATCAGGCGCCGCGCCAGGTCGTCGTAGTCGGCCAGCAGGTAGACCGCCATGAACCCCAACTGAGAATTGACGAACAGGGGCAGCTTGACCGGCTGCACGTTGAGGTTCTCGCCCAGGCTGAGTGCGGGCGGTACGTCGGCCAGGGCCTGGTCAACCTGTTCGCGCAGCGTTTGCAGGCGCGTCTTGGTGTCGGCGATCTTTTCCTCGATGCGCAGCATCCACCAGTCCGAGTAGGGGTCGTCCTGCTCGGCGCCGCGCTTGAGCTTGTTCATGATGGAGATGAAGCCGTTCAGGCCGATGATGCCGGGCCGGCCTTCGGCGGGCGCGCGGCCGTGCCAGATGCGTGAGGCGTGATGCGTGTGCAGCGTCAGCGCCATCGCGCTGCGTAGCGACCCGAGATTCAGTTGCAGGGGTTCGTTTGCCATAGGAGCGACTCGCTGTGAATGAACGAGTCGCCAGCATCGACAAGCAGGGGAAGGCTGTCAGTCAACAAACCGCATTGCGCCGCCGCCTGTTTGCATCGTCGGGAAGGCAGTCTGTTGCGCTATACCACTGGTATAGCCCGCTGGCTTCAAGACTCCTTGAACAGATCGTGCAGGCGGGTCAGATGCTGCTGCTGCGCGGCTTCGTGATCGATCGCTGGCGGAGACCAGTCGCGCTCGGGCGCGCGCAGCGATTCCAGAGACGACGGTGAAATAGCGGTCGGTGCGTGTTCCGGCTGACCAGCCCAGGCATGGAACTCGCCCTTGATCGCTTTCTGGATGACCCCGAAGAGATAACCGGCGGGATTGCGGATGCCGCCGGCCTTGCAGCGGGCCGCCCATTCGTCGAGCACCGCCTGTTGCAGGGTGTCGTCCACCCGCTGAAGTGCGACCAGCGCGCCGGACTGCTGTTCCTCTTTCAAGGCGAGGAAGCGCTGAGGCAGACGAAGGTTTTCGCTCGCGCGCGGTACTGTACGTACTTTATTATTTTTAATACTTTCTTTACGTACTGTACGGTCCTGCTTCGGATTCGGAAGAAGGGCGTCTGACGGGGCTTTGCGACCCGCTTCGGATTCCGAAGACTGCTGTTCTCCGTGCCGAAGAAGGGCTTTCGGGCCTTCTTCGGTTTCGTGAATCGTCTCGTCCTGTGGATAACTTTCGAGAGCCTTCCACCCCTGGCTTGCCAACCGCTGCGCCAGCACCTGCAGGCGCGTGGGCAGAGCGCGGCCGTTGAGCAGTGGGTCTTCGGCGATCTCCTGGAGTGTGTGGACGCCGACGTGCTGCACCGCCTTGCTCGCATGCGTCAGCGCCTGGCTTACCAGGTCCAGGTAATCGGGATCGAGCTGCATGGCCTCGAAGGGCGTCAGCGGCTCATCGTGCAGCACGTACAGGTTGCCCTGGATGCGCCCGGTGCGCGGATCGCGCCGGCGCCGCACCAGACTGAGCCAGCGCGTCAGGCGCAGCAGCGTGAGCGCGCGCGCCACCGTTTCGTGGGAAGCCTTCGGCGCGCACGGTGTCGAGGCCAGGTAGGGGCGGAGTTGTTCATAGGTGGGAAAGGCGGTGATACCGTCGTCGTCGAGCAGCAGCCGGAACACCTGCCAGGCGTTGCGTTCCAGTGGCGTGAGGCGATGATCGAAAAACAGCGCGCGCGGCACGCTCTCATGGCGGTTGCCGCTGAACAGGAATCCATCGCTGACCGTCGGTCCGGCCTGTCGGGGCGGCAGGTGTTGAGCGGCTTCGTCCAGCAGGGCCGAGAGCGAGACCGGACCGCCTCCCCGATGAGGCTTGTCGATCGCCATGGCCTACACCAATCCCTGATCGATCCAGCCGCGAATCGTCGCCCAGATGACGGAGGCCGGCAGGGCGAGTTCTTCGGCAAGATCGAGGGTGAGATGGAGCATCGCCATGTCGTCGTCCAGCGCGATGCCGCGTTGCTCGACGGCGGGCTTCCAGCGCCCCCACAAGCCGGTGTCCTGTTCCTCGCTCAATACCGGATGGCGGCCCTTGCGTTTGGGCAGGCCGAGAACGTCCCGGCGCAACGCCACTTCCTGATGGGTCAGGCCGTAGAACTTGCTGACCATCTCCGTGCTTGCGCCCAGGCGGAGCATGCGATCGACGGTCGCAATCTCCTTCTCGACGTCTTCCACCTGGTGCAACAGGCGTTGCAGCACTTCGCGGTTCACCTTGACCGAGCACCAGGACACCGTGGCGTTGACCAGCATGCTGACCAGCTCCGGGTGTTTGAGTGCGTCCAGCTCCCGGTCGCCGAAGCCCATCGCCTTGCAGCGGCGCAACTGGCCGTTGCGCAGATCGTGCAGCGCCTGGGCGATCACGGCCTGGTTGAGTGGATGCGGTGCCGACATCGCGTCTCCCCCGGCCTTACGGTTCAGTGGAGGCGTGCGTGCCCGATGCCATGCCGGATTCCAGCTCCAGCAGCCGGCGCGCGAGCCGCAGCAGGCGAAAGAGTTTGACCAGGCCGCTGTCGCTCAGGCGCGAGGCCTGCGCCTTGTCGCCATTCTTCCGACCCTGCAGCAGAGGCCCCAGGGCATCGGTCAGGCGCAGGTTGTCGAGTGCGGTGGGTGCTGCAACCGCCGGCCGGTATCCCGCACTGAGGGCGTGCAGCAGGGTGAGCGTCGCGCGGGCGATGAGCGGCATCGCCTGCGGGTCCGTCGATAGGGCGCCTATGTCGCAAAGGAAGCCGATGCCATCGTCGATGGCCTCGATGCGTTCGGCCTGTCCGGCTTCCTCGGCGATCTCGCGCGCGAACTGCGCGATATGCACGCGCAGCCGGTCCGGCGCGTCCAGGCCCGGTTCGATGTACCAGACATCGGAAATCGGGTAGAGACCGCCGGCCTGCACCGGAATCGCCTGCAAGACGTTCGCCTCGAAGTCCGGCAGTGCCTCGCCGGTCTGGTCGGCCACCAGGCGCTGGATCGCCTGCAAGCGTTCGGTGGTCGGCGCCGGCGACACGATATGGCCTCGCAGGCGTTCGTCGTGATCGTCGTCCGAAGGCTGCGCACTGCCGGGCGTTTCCGAGGGCGGGGGCGATGCCAGCGGTTCCGGCATCCGTGGTGGCTTCGGCGATGTAGCTGGGGGCTGCGCCATGGGAACTGTCGGCGCCGGGTCGGGCGAGCGCGGTGGCTGTGGCGTCACGGGCGCGGCCGCGGCATTGCCGGACTGCGGTGCGGGGGGCACCGGATCGCTGGTCAGCGCACGCTGCCGGTTCTCGGTCTCGCCGATCTCCAGCGTCAGGCAGTCGTAGTCGGCCTCCAGCAACTCGGCCATCTGCCCGATGAGTTCATCCTGCACCCGCTTGATCGAGAAGCCGTCGGTGTCGCCGTCGAACAGGGCGAGCACGTCGTTGAACAGCGACGGGAAATCGACGGCCAGCCGTTTGTTCGCGCCGCGCGCTTCCCATATCCGTGTGCTCGCCCTGCGCAGGGCCGTCAGCCGTTCCACCTGGGGCCGGCCGAGACCGCCGTAGAGCACGGCTGGGATCGCCGGCAGCAGGTAGCGCACGGCGTCCTGCATGCGGCTGATGTGTGGTTGGGTGATCGGGTAGCCGTCGGCACTGAGGCGACGCGCCAGCTCGCTCTGCGTCAGCGCCTGGCCCAACTCTTGTTCGTAGAGTTCGCGGGCCTTCTCCACGCCCAGGGCGCGCTCGATGAACGACAGGCCGCCGTGCAGTTCATTCTCGGCCAGGTGGCCGGTAAGCGCGATGATCTCGCCGCGTTCGGGCCAGGGCCGGAACAGGCACGGAATGCGGAAGAAGCGCTCGTCCTTCGTTTCGCTCCACAACTCGCGCAGGATGGCGAGTCGCGTGTTGCCGCCATTGCGAATGATGTAGTGCGTCCCGCCGGGCCGGCGGGTGATGGCCGGCGGCGCGTCGAGGCCACGCTCCCGGATCGATGCCTTGATTTCGTCGTAGCGCGGATTGCGCGTGACGCGCGGATTGAGGTCATACGGCTGGAGCTGGTCCAGCGTCACCGTCATGGGAGTATCGGCGATGGGATCGCTCAGTGCATCGGTGACCGGGCCGCTACGCTCGAAGCGGTCGGCCAGCAACTTGGCTGCGATGTCCTGGGGGGTCGGTTCAGCCATCGGCGTCGGCCTCCCTTGTCGTCGCTTTCGGGTCGATGGCGCGGTCGGTGCGGCGCAGTAGAGCGAGCGCGTTGAGGCCGGCGCGGCGATCGCCGGGCGTCGAGCCGGTGTAGATCGGAGGCAGGCCCGGCTTGGTGAATTTCAGGTGTCCGCCCGCTGTGCGAGCGACCTCCCAGCCTTCCTTCAGTGCGAAGTCGATGAGCGGTTTCAGCCGCTTGTTGCCACGCTGGAGGGAGCGCGCGATGGTCATGTGCTGCTCCTCCGGTGCGCTCCCGCTGTCAGTCGAGTGAACGAGGGTTCCCAACTCGGCAACAGTTCGCAGGCGAGTGCGCGCATCGTGTCGAAAGCGGCCGGCGTCGTCCGCCCCGTAGGGCGTCGGTGTTCTACGCGATGCACCGGCAAGGCCTGGGTCGATGCGCGCGGATAGGCTTCGATGGCGGGGATGCTGGTATCGAGCACCGCGATGCCGGGCTCGGATCGGAACAGGTCGCGCAGTGCCTGCTGTATGAGCCGCGCGTTGCTGGAAACCGGATGCACGCGGTTGATGAGCAGGCGTAGCGGCGGCGGCTCGATGCCGAGGCGACGGTATGGCGCGATGTCCCGCATCAGTTGCAAGGTGCCGCGCCGGAACTCGCGAGCGGCGAGGATCTCCGGCGTGACTGGCGACACCGCCAGATCGGAGGCCAGCACGGCCATCTCCAACAGGACACTGCGCGCGCCCTGCGTGTCGATCAGCAGCAGGTCGTAGTGTTCGCGGAACGCGGGCAACAGATTGCGCAGCCGGAGCCGCCCGTCCGGCGCGTGCAGCAACAGGGTGTTCAACTGCCCTTTGTCGTCGTTGGAGAGCACCAGGTCCAGGCCAGCGATCGCGGTACGCGACACCAGCCGGCCGATGTCCTGCTCGTTGAAAGCCAGCAATTCGTAGATGCCGGCGGGGGCGCGCGTTTGCAGCTCGAAATAGCTCGACAAAGTGGGTTGCACGTCCAGGTCCAGCAGCAGCACGCGCAGCCCTGCGTCGGCCGCGAAGCCACCCAGGTTGGCCGCCGTGGTCGTCTTGCCCACGCCGCCCTTGGTCGAAATGATGGATACCACCTGCATGGGCTTCTCCTCACGGAATGGGATGAACCGGAAAAGGAGAAGCGTCAGGCGCGTTCTTTGAGGCGATCAGCGATCCACTGGTCGATCTCGGTCGAGTCCCAGCCCACTGCGCGCACGCCCAAACGCAGTGCCTTGGGGAACCTGCCTTCTTTCATCAGGCTATAGATGTGCGCGCGCTTGAAGCCGGTCTTGGCTTCGACTTCGGCGCGGCGCAGGATGCGACGTTCAACCGGCGCCGCCGGGGCGGTGGTCTGCGAAGACATGGTGGGCACTCCTTGACGCTCATCGGCGCTGTTCGGAAAGTGCCTTGTATTCAATGGGTCACCGCCGCGAAAAACACTGCAATTGCAGAGTGCGGGACTGCAATTGCAGTCAGCGCGCGTGGCCGTCCAGGTGCCGCTTGGCGGCGGTAAACTTGGCCCACAGCGTCCGCTCGCTGATGCCAGGGCGGCCTTCGTAATGCGCGAGTAGCGCGCTGATCACGGATTCCATCGTCTCGAACGATGAGTACGGCATGCCGCCGGGTGACTTGCCGAGCATCATGTTCAGCAATCCTCCGAGGATGTTGAGATAGGTCGTCTCGCTTCTGGCCGAAACCTCACGCCCGGCCGCCCCCAAACTCTTGGCCTGCTCGCGGAGCAACTGATGTTGCTCGTACAAAATATTGAAGGACTGTTCCCGGTCCGCCAGACGAATCCTGAGTGCTTCCTTTTCAGCAATCAGCGTCTGGATGGTTTCGACGCCGATGGCCGGGTGCATTTGTCGTTCTACCGCGTCGAACAGGAATTCAGGCTTCTGGTCGGGGTAGAAGAGCGACATCCAAATTTTGAGGTCAACGTGACGGACTGTCAGTGCCGGATCGTCAAGCAGCGATGGGTCGTCAATGGTGATGCCCGCTCTGCCATACGCGAGATCGCCATTCCAAAGCGCGTCAAAGATGCGCTCGGTGTTGAGACGCAACATCGGCCACCGGGGGAAGTCATCCTGTCCGGGTATTTTCTTTGCCCCTATTTTTTGGAGAATTTGATCTTCAAACCGAATCAGATTGGACCATCTGATGGCGGCTTCCATGGGGTGATAGAACACCTTTGAATGATGAGGGAATCGGGTCTTGTGCATAATGTGCCAGCCATTCGGCTCCTCCGACAAAAGCCTCCACGTTTCACTTGGACGGATGTCGTTAGGTGTTCGCTGTCTGACCGCGACCCAACAGCAGCTACGGATGCTCGGCAGTGTTGAGGATGTATAAGCAGCGCCACATCTCCCGATTTCTTCGATATTGACCTATCCACTACCTATCCAGTGCATGACCAAGTGAGCCCGCTCCGCCAGGTTGGTGTTGGCTGGCGCGGACTTTGAAGTGTTCTTGCTTGTAACGAAACGGTAAAGACCCGTAGGGTCTTGTTCAGGTCCGATTGCGGAATGCGCCCTGGGTCAGACTTGGAAGGTCTTGAAGGTGATGCTCCTAAGAATGCTCCGCGCGCCGCGGGATTGGCGTCGTAAGTGGCCGATTGCCGCCGTGTCACGTCGAATATTGCAGAGCGAGCATATATGCAATGTTGGTTGCGGCATGGCAACGGAAAGCACTATGAGCTATGTCGTAGAGGTCTTGATGAAGATCCAAAAAGCAATAGCTTTTGACCGTGACACCTCTGCTGAGCGATGTTGTCTCAACGTCAGCCTCTCGTTGTTCGCCTGTTTTCCTGCCCCATAGTTTGGTGGGAATCAGCTTGCCACCTGCGACGACAGGTAATTAAGTATGGGAATCTGTCGGGCAGGCGTGCCGGCCTGCTCGTCGGGTAACCGTGTGCTGATGCCGATCACGACACAGAAAAGTCGGCGGCAATTTTACGAACGCGCCGGATGAAATTGGTCAACTGTTCGGAGGGCTCGTTGTCTGGCCTCAGAAGATGGGTCGTCAGCACGAATGAACGTCCGGCAAGAGGTCGCGCAATCACGTCGGTGGTGCGACACGCCTCGATGTGTGCCGCGCTTGAGAAGCCAATGCCGTACCCGGCGGCGACCAGCGCGAGCATCAGATCGTGCGTGGCCACACGCTCGGCCACGGTGGGCTCCACATCCACCGAACGCAGATAGCGTTCCACCTGAAGGCTGCAACCCGCGCAGACTTCGGGGTGGCAAAGCACCAGAGGGTAGCTCAGCACTTGATCAAGGGGTACACGCTTGTGGGCCAGCAACGGATGCCTGGCCGGCAGTGCGACTACTAATGGATCGCGCCAGATTGGCTCGGTGATGATGCCTTCGTCAATCCCATCGGCGAAGGTGAAGCCAATGTCGTAGAGATCGTTTTGCAAGCCCTTCAACTGCTGGGCGAACGGCATTTCGGACAATCGGATTTCGACCTCCGGTTCTTCCTCCCGGCATAGCGCGAGCAGCGCGCTCAGACGGACGCGGGCGATGCCATCGGACAGGGCGACGCGCAACGTGCCCCGATAGCCGGTCGCGGCGGCCTTGGCATTGGCCTTGGCTTGATCGAGGGAAAGCAGGATGCGGCGAGCGTCTTCCAGAAACACTTGGCCGGCCCAAGTCAGGCGCGCACCACGGGAGGTACGCTCAAGCAGAATCACGCCGAGGTCGGATTCGAGCTTCTTGATCGTGCGAGACAGCGGGGATTGCTCGATGTGCAGACGTTCCGCGGCACGGCTGAAGTGAAGTTCCTCGGCCACGGCAATGAAGCACCGAAGATAGCGTAGTTCCATGTGCTATACCCTTGAGTCGATCGACCTCCTGGCTGTGAAGTTAAAACCGATGGACGCTGCCATCGCGCCGGTTCCTGGTAACGTCTGCCGTACCTGTCACACGGAGGCACCCTGGATCTGCTCGCGTGGCGGCCGCATCAGCGGGCAGGTCGTCTCGGGCGAAAGCCCGTCTGAGCTGCGGGATCGGCGCTCCGCGCGTAGGGGCGGTTGCCGGTCTGCGGTACTAGGATAGCAGAAACCGATTGACGGTCGGTTTTTTATGGATGATACTTGCCGCTCAAGTCAAGCGTTTGGGTGCAACGAGTTGACTAATCCCGATGTGCCGCCTCTGGGCGACCTGGAAATTGCCGTGCTTGAAGACATCTGGCGCTTCGGTGCATCCGACGCGAAGACGGTCTACGGGCGCGTGGGACGTTCGCGTTCGATTACGTTGAACACCGTGCAGTCCACGCTGGAGCGTTTGTTCCGCAAGCGCATCCTGCAACGTGAGAAGGTCAGTCATGCTTACGAATACTCGGCCAGGTTGTCACGCCCGGAGTTGATCCAGAAGTTGGTGGAGTCCACGGTGCGCCGCGTTGCAGGCCATCAGCCGGATGCGTTGCTGTCAGCTTTCGCCGATCTCGCCGCGCGAGCGGACGACGACCAGCTCAAGCGATTGGAGGAAACGATTGCGCGCCGTCGCGCCGAGCTGGATGAGAATTGATTGATGAGTCATGGGCAACTACTTCAATTTGCGCTGCTTGCTGGGTTCGTTCTGGCGATCACACTCAGCCTCCTCATTGCTGTTTGTGAGCATCCATTGCGCGGGCGATTGTCGAGTAGAACACCTGTCCAGCGAGCGCGAATAGTCTGGTGGACGCTCGTGACGCCAGCATTGGCGGGTATTGTCTACGCGGCCATGATCGTCGTCATGCCATCAGTGTTTCATGGGTCGGACCGATGGGCCGCGGCCTGTTATGAGCACGCCGGTTCTCTCTTGCATTTGTGCGTATGGCATCCGAGCGACAGTGGGCAGAGCCTCTTGTTGTGGGGGGCGCTGGCATTGCTGGCGACCTACGCGCTCTGGTTGGCGACGCGAGCAGCGGTGGGACTCTGGCGTGCTCGACGGGCCCTGGTCGCGATGTTGCGATTGAGCCGGCGTCCTGGAGAGTCGGACAAACTGCATGTGCTTGACGCGGATCAACCCATGGCGCTGGCCTGCGGCATCGGGCGTGGCCATATTCTGCTTTCGACCTCGTTATTGCAGCAGCTCGATCCCACGCAGTTGCGCGTCGTGCTGGCGCATGAGCAGGCGCATATCGCTCATCGCGACGTCCAGCACCGTTTGATTGCCATCGTGCTATCGAGCATTCAATTGCCTGGCACTCGCCGTCGGTTGCTGAGCGACTTGGAGCTTGCTCTGGAACAGCGCTGCGACTTCGTCGCCGCAACGGCTGTGGGGTGTCCGTTGGTGGTGGCCGAGACCATCGTTGCGGTGGAAAAGATATTTCGGAACCACGCCAGGGAACACAGGCCGTTGTCGATGGCGTTTTTCTCCGATTTCATTCCCGAGCGCGTCGAGGCCTTGCTGGCGCCGGAGCGCAAAGCGGTGTCGTACCTGGGGGCGTTCCTCGGTGTCGGTGTGCTGGCGTTTTGCAGTCTATCGACCGGCTGGCTGCACTTCTTAACCGAATCGCTCATTGCCGTGCTGACAAGATAAGCGCACAGGGTTGCTCGTGGTATTTTTGTATTCTAAAAACCGATCAGTGATCGGTTTTATGGTGGTTTTGCGCGAGCGTGGGGTGTCCGTGTTGGGCGGATTCGTTAGTTCACTTGTTATTGTTGCGAGGATTCTCATGAAGGTGCTCCGTTTAGTAGTGTGGGGGATCATCGGCTTATGCGGTACGTCCGCGGCCCACGCCGCTGACCCGTTGCGATTGGAAGATGCCGTCGCGCGCGCGCTGGCCGCTCATCCCTCCGTCGTCGCCGAAATGGCTCAGCTCCAGGCCGTGCAAGCCCGTGCGGATCGCGAGGGCTTGCCACCGTCTTACACCATCGGTGGCGAGGTGGAAAATGTCGCTGGCACCGGCAGCCTGAGCGGAGCCGATTCGGCTGAAACGACATTGCGTATCGGTCGGGTCATTGAACTTGGCGGCAAGCGAGAAGCCCGCCAGACGCTCGGTCGGGCCGAGGTTCGCGAGCAGGAGCACCGGGCCGATACGGTACGGATTGATCTGGCCAGCCTGACCGCCACGCGCTTCATTGAAGTGGTCGCCGGACAGCAGCGGCTGAAATATATCGAAGAACGTATTGAGCAGGCCGAGCGTACCCGCCGGGAGGTCGCTGCCGGCGTAGAGGCAGCTCGCAATCCAGAGTCGGATCTTCTGGCTGCCGAGATCGCGCTTGCGGAGGCGGAGCTGGATCGTGAGAGCGCGGAACACGAGCTTGCCAGTGCCAGGATGGCGCTGGCATCGAGTTGGGGAGCGCTGGTGCCAGACTTCGGCGAGGTTGTTGGAGACCTGAAAGCATTGCCGACGGTGGTGCCGTTCGAGACGCTGGCTTCACGGTTGCCGATGACGCCCGAGCTGCAAGCCTCACGATTGCAGGCCGACACCATCGTTGCCCGGCGCCGGGTCGCCGAAGCCAGTGCCAAGCCCGATGTCGACGTCAGCCTGGGCGTGCGCCGCATGGAGGCCTTTAATGACCAGGGTCTGGTGATGTCGGTGTCGGTACCCCTGGGCAGTCGCAAGCGCTCCGGGTATTCGGTCGCTCAAGCCAATGCGGAACTCGCCGCGCTGGAGGCACGTCGCGAAGTCTACCGCTTCGAACGTCATCAGGCGTTATTCGAGCGCTATCAGGAACTGATGCGCGCGCGCACGGAAGCCGAATCGTTGTATACGAGTTTGATTCCCAAGGCCGAAAAGGCGCTGGCGACCACTCGTCACGGTTTCGAGGCCGGCCGCTTCTCCTTCATGTCACTGGCGCAAGCGCAGAAGACGCTATTTGGCCTGCATACGCGCGTTGTCGAAGCCTCCAGTCGTTATCACCTTTTGCTGGTCGAGGTCGAACGCCTCACCGCTACCGTTGAGGATATGACCCCATGAATCGTCTACTTCTTCTGACTCTCCTCTGCCCCTTGTTGTTGGCCGCTTGCAGTCCTTCCGGCGACCCCACCAACGAGGCGGCGGGTATACAAGCGGCAAATGAAGACTACGAGCGTGGGCCGCACAACGGCCGACTACTGCGTGATGGTGACTTCGCGTTGGAACTCACCATCTATGAGACCAACGTGCCGCCGCACTATCGGCTCTACGCCTACCGAGATGGCAACCCGGTCGCCCCCGAGGATGTCACCGCAATAGTTGAGCTCTCCCGGCTGGATGGCGAGGTCAACCGATTCACCTTCACACCGGAAGGCGACTATCTGGCGGGCAGTGGTGAAGTTACCGAGCCGCATTCGTTCGATGTCGCCGTGACGGCCGAGCAGGGCGGCAAGACGTCTACCTGGACGTATGAGTCTTACGAGGGTCGTGTGACCATCCCGGCGGCCATCGCGGAGGATGCCGGCATCCGTGTCGAACCGGCGGGTCCGGCCGTCATTCATGATGCTGTGCGACTGATGGGTACCGTTGAACTGGATGCCAACCGGCAGGCATTGGTCGGGGCGCGCTTCCCCGGCATCGTGCGCTCCGTGAGTGTGCAACAGGGCGACAGTGTCCGGCGCGGTCAGACATTGGCCGTTATCGAAAGCAACGACAGCCTGCGCACCTATACCATCACCGCACCCTTCGATGGCGTGATACTGGCGCGCAACACCAACGTCGGCGACGTGGCCGGAGCAGGCGCGCTGTTCGAGCTGGCCGACCTGTCGCAGGTATGGATAGACCTGCGTGCCATCGGTACCGATGCCGAACGCTTGAAGCCGGGACAGTCGGTACGCATACGCTCGGCGACCGGGAGCGCCGTTGTCGAGGCAACGATCGGTCGTCTGCTGCCGGTGGCCGGGGCGGGCCAGAGTGTCATTGCCCGCGTCAGCGTTCCGAACTCAGAGGGTCGATGGCGGCCGGGCATGACCGTGGCGGCCGAGGTCGCGGTGGGCTCGCGCGAGGTGGCGCTGGCGGTGAAGGAGTCGGGCTTGCAGCGCTTCCGCGACTTCACTGTGGTGTTTGCGCAGGTCGGCGAGACCTATGAGGTCCGTATGCTTGAACTCGGTGATCGTGATGGCGACTACGCCGAAGTGTTGGGTGGGCTCAAACCCGGCACACCCTACGTGACCGAACAGAGTTTCCTGATTCGCCAGGACATCGAAAAGTCCGGCGCCAGCCACGACCACTGAGGACACGGATATGCTTGAGCGTATCATTCGCGCGTCCATCGCGCATCGCTGGCTCGTACTCGCTCTGGTGTTGGCGCTGTCGGGCCTGGGCATCTGGAACTACAGCCGTCTGCCGATTGATGCGGTACCGGACATCACCAACGTCCAGGTGCAGATCAACACGGAAGCGCCGGGCTATTCGCCGCTCGAAGCCGAGCAGCGCGTCACTTTGCCGGTGGAGATGGCGCTTGCCGGCATCGCGCGGCTCGACTATACCCGCTCTATCTCCCGCTACGGCCTGTCGCAGGTGACGGCGGTTTTTGAAGACGGTACCGATATCTACTTCGCGCGGCAGCAAGTCGCCGAGCGCTTGCAGCAGGCGGCCTCGTGGATTCCCGCCGGCTTGAACCCCGCGCTCGGGCCAGTGGCAACCGGCTTGGGCGAGATTTTCATGTACACCGTGGAGCCTGAGCCGGGCTACGAAGAAACGTGGTCGCCGACGGCATTGCGCACCCTTCAGGATTGGGTGGTTCGTCCGCAGCTCCGCAACCTGAAGGGCGTGACGGAAGTCAACACCATCGGTGGCTATGAACGCCAATTCCAAATCACGCCTGACCCGGCCAAGTTACTGGCCTACGGGTTGACCATGAGTGATCTGTTGGATGCGGTCGCGCGCAACAACGCTAACGTGGGCGCTGGCTACATCGAGCGTTTCGGTGAGCAATACCTGATCCGCGTTCCCGGCCAGGTCGCCGACATCCAGGGGCTGCGCCAGATCGTCGTGGCGACGCGTGACGGTCTGCCATTGCGCATTGGCGATGTTGCTGACGTGATCGAGGGCGGTGGTCTGCGGACTGGAGCGGCGACCAAGGATGGCGAGGAGATCGTGCTGGGTACGGTGTTCATGCTGGTTGGCGAGAACAGCCGTGCTGTTGCGCAGCGCACGGGTGAGATGCTCGCGGAGATCAACGAAACGCTTCCAGAGGGCGTGCGTGCGCATACCGCCTATGACCGCACTCAACTGGTTGATCGCGCCATCGCTACCGTACAGAAGAACCTGCTGGAAGGCGCTCTGCTGGTCATTGCGGTGCTGTTCCTGTTGCTGGGCAACATCCGGGCGGCGCTGATTACCGCTGCGGTGATTCCATTCACCATGCTGATGACGATCACGGGCATGGTGCAGAACAAGGTGTCGGCCAACCTGATGAGCCTGGGGGCGCTGGACTTTGGTCTGATCGTCGATGGTGCGGTGATTATCGTGGAGAACTGCCTGCGGCGCTTCAGTCAGCGGCAGCATCAGCTCGGCCGCCTGTTGACCCGCGACGAGCGCTTCGACCTGACGGCCAAGGCTGGCGCTGAGGTCATCAAGCCTAGTCTGTTTGGCATGTTCATCATCACGGTCGTCTATCTGCCGATCTTCGCGCTGTCCGGTGTCGAAGGGAAAATGTTCCATCCCATGGCGCTGACCGTGGTGATGGCGCTGACCGCCGCGATGGCGTTGTCGCTGACCTTCGTGCCGGCGGCCGTGGCCATGATCGTCACCGGCAAGGTATCCGAGAAGGAAACCAGGGTGATGCGCGGTATCAGCCGCTGCTATGCCCCTTTGCTCAAGCAGGCCATCAAGTTGCGCGTCGTGGTCGTCGCAGCGGCGTTGGTGCTGGTGGTGCTGTCGGCCATGCTGGCGACGCGCCTGGGCACCGAGTTCATCCCGGATCTGGACGAGGGTGACATTGCCCTGCACGCGCTGCGCATCCCCGGCACCAGTTTGACCCAGGCGATCGGTATGCAACGCCAACTGGAGGACCGGCTCAAGCAGTTTCCCGAGGTGGAGGAAGTGTTCTCCAAGATCGGCACGGCCGAGGTCGCGACCGATCCCATGCCGCCGTCGGTGGCCGACACCTTCATCATGCTCAAGGATCGCGACGATTGGCCTGACCCGCGCAAGCCGAAGACGGCGTTGGTTGCTGAAATGGAAGAAGCAGTCAGCGCAATCCCAGGTAGTAAATACGAGTTCCTGCAACCGGTGCAGATGCGTATGAACGAGTTGCTTGCCGGCGTGCGTGCCGAGGTGGCCATCAAGGTGTTCGGCGACGATATGGACCAACTGGCCGAAATCGGTGCACAGATCGCGGCTTTGACCGAAAGCATTCCCGGGGCGGCGGGCGTGGCAGTCGAACAGGTGACGGGCCTGCCGCTGATGACGATCACACCAAACCTGGAGGCGCTCGCCCGCTACGGCCTGGCGATCGACGACCTGCAGCAGACCGTTGCGATCGCCTTGGGCGGTGCCGTCGCTGGCCAGGTGTTCGAGGGCGACCGCCGCTTTGACATCGTGGTGCGGCTGCCGGAAGCGCGGCGTCAAGACCCGAAGGTGCTTGAATCCCTGCCGATTCCAATACCGGCTGACATCGCTGCTGGCCTGGGTCAGGCCGCCTACGTGCCGCTCGGTCAGCTCGCGTCGATTGAGGTGGCGCCCGGTCCCAACCAGATCAGCCGGGAGAACGGCAAGCGCCGGGTGGTCGTCACCAGCAATGTGCGTGGGCGCGACCTGGGTTCGTTCGTGGAAGAAGTACGCGTACAGGTGAACCGTCAGATCGAGTTGCCGGCGGGCTATTGGGTCGATTATGGCGGCACCTTCGAGCAGCTCATTGCGGCCGGTCAACGTCTGTCGGTGGTAGTGCCTGTGGTGCTGTTCATGATCTTTGGTCTGCTGTTCATGGCCTTTGGCTCGGGCCGGGATGCGGCGATCATCTTCAGCGGCGTGCCCCTGGCATTAACGGGGGGTGTGGTCGCCTTGTGGCTACGTGATATTCCATTCTCCATCTCGGCGGGTGTCGGCTTCATCGCCCTCTCGGGTGTGGCGGTGCTCAATGGCCTGGTGATGGTGAGCTTCATCCGCAAGCTGCTCGACGATGGGCTGCCGTTGCAGGACGCCATCGTCAACGGGGCCACGACGCGACTGCGCCCGGTACTGATGACCGCCCTGGTCGCGAGCCTTGGCTTCATCCCCATGGCGCTCAACGTCGGCACAGGCGCGGAAGTGCAGCGACCGCTCGCCACCGTGGTCATCGGCGGGATCATCTCCTCGACACTGCTGACACTGCTGGTGTTGCCGGCGCTGTATCGCCTGACTCATCGAAATACCGAACATGAGGCGACAAAAACGACGTGACCTGGATGGCCTGTTTCTTCGGTTCCGGTTCGTCCTCGCATTGCTCGCAATGCATGCCAGACAGGAAATTATTTTTAATCCGATTTAAGGTGCGAAGTTCATGAGTGAAAGAGTATCTGTAGTGGTGTCAGGCCTGCGACAGCAGCAGGCTTGGCTGCGAATGTCCCTGTTTCTCGCCGCCGTGGTCGTACTTCTGCTTGCGAGCACCAATGAGGCATTGGCACATGCTATTGCCGAGGGCGACAAGGGTTATATTCAGGAGATCACAGGTGTCCACCTTGTCTCCTTCGCGTACCTCGGCGCCAAGCACATGGCGACCGGGTATGACCATATTCTGTTCCTGTTCGGCGTGATCTTCTTCCTCTACAGGATGAAGCATATCGGCCTGTACGTGACCCTGTTCGCCATCGGTCATTCGACCACGATGCTGCTGGGTGTGTACTTCAATATCGGCATCAACAGCTACATTATCGACGCCATCATCGGTCTGTCGGTGGTCTACAAAGGGCTCGACAACATCGGCGCGTTCCAGCGATGGTTCGGGTTCCAGCCCGATACGAAAATCGCAACGTTGGTCTTCGGCTTGTTCCACGGTTTCGGCCTGTCCACGAAGATTATCGAGTACGACATCTCACCCGATGGGCTGATTCCGAATCTGCTGGCTTTCAACGTCGGCGTTGAGATCGGCCAATTGCTGGCGTTGGGCGCGATCCTGATTGTCATGGGTTACTGGCGTCGGACGGCGAGCTTCTGGCGCCATGCCTATACCGCGAACGTCGCGATGATGTGTGCTGGCTTCATTCTGATCGGTTACCAGCTCACCGGCTATTTCGTTTCTTGAACCGCACACGGAGAAAACCACTATGTACAACGTAACAAAGCCCACCCTCGACGATTTGCCAACCTCGAAGCAGTTGTTGCGCTCGACACTCATCGCGCTGGTTGCCGCCTTCGCGATTCTGATCGCGATCGTGTTGCCTTCCGAGTATGGGATTGATCCCACCGGAATCGGTCGCGTGCTCGGACTGAGCGAGATGGGTGAGATCAAGACACAGTTGGCTGAGGAAGCGGCTGCCGACGCAGCCAGGGATGCGGCGCTGGCGGCGGAGCAGTCGGCGCCCGCTGTAATGCCTGTTACATCGTCCGCGCAGCCTGTGGCGGGTGCTGCCTGGCGCGACGAGATACGCGTGGTGTTGCAGCCTGGCGAAGGTGCCGAGGTGAAACTCAGCATGAAGACCGGCGAGCAGGCGCAGTTCAGTTGGGTTGCCGAAGGCGGCGTGGTGAACTTCGACACCCATGGCGATGGCGGTGGCGGCGGTCAGTCGATCAGTTATGAGAAAGGGCGCGCAGTACCCGGCGATGACGGTGTGCTCGAAGCTGCATTCGATGGTAACCACGGCTGGTTCTGGCGCAACCGCGACAGTGCTGACGTAACCGTGATCATTCGTACCCGAGGCCAGTACACGGAAATGAAGCGTGTCCTGTGATTCGCCAACTGACATGGACTCCAGTCCCATGTACTCCGGCATCCCTGCCACAGGCCATGCGTCTGGCAGGAACCGGGGTGTTGTAAACCCCCTTCCGGTGTGTACACCGGATTCAGTTATCAGGAGATAGTGAAATGCAGATTCGTTCGATATTGGTTGTTGTTGCCGCCAGTGCCTCGTTGGCGTCCACGTTCGTTATGGCTCATCCTGGAGGGCATGGTTCCGATAACGACAAGTTGATGCCCAAGACCTGCGAGCAACTGGCCGATGGAGAGCGTTATGTCACCGATGTGGCTTATCCTGAAGTCAGGAAGCTGAAGGAGCAATGCGACGCCGCGAAGGAGAAAGAAGAGTCTTGAGCGCGCTCGTCCGGCAACGGTAACTGACAGCTTGGACCGTAACCGCACTGCGTTGGTGACGGTTACGTGTCTTTGCCACAATTTTTCCAGGAGCCAGTCATGCTCGCCATTCTTCAACATGCCACGTTCCGCCGGTTGTTTTTGGCGCAAGTTGTCGCACTTGTCGGCACCGGACTGGCGACCGTGGCGCTGGCGCTGCTGGCCTACGATCTGGCCGGTTCGGGGGCCGGGGCGGTGCTGGGCACGGCGCTGGCGATCAAGATGACGGTCTATGTCCTGCTGGCGCCGCTGGCGGGCGCCATCGTGCCGCCGGCCAGGCGCAAGGCGGTGCTGATTTCGCTCGATGTCGTCCGGGCGGGCGTCGTGCTGGCGCTGCCGTTCGTCACGGAAATTTGGCAAATTTATCTGCTGATTGCGGTGTTGCAATCAGCCTCGGCGGGATTCACGCCGCTGTTCCAGTCCTTGATTCCGGAAGTGCTCCCCGAGGAGCGCGATTACACCCGTGCCTTGTCCTTGTCGCGTATGGCCTATGACTTGGAAAGCCTGCTCAGCCCCATGCTTGCGGCGGCCCTGTTGGTTTGGGTCAGTTTCCATGTCCTGTTCGTTGGCACGGCTTTTGGTTTCGCGCTGTCGGCGGGGTTGATTCTGGCGGCCGCGCTGCCGACCGTCGCTGGCGACTCGCGCAGTGATGGGCTTGGCGAGCGGATGCTGCGCGGCATGAGGATCTATCTGCGCACGCCACGGTTGCGTGGCCTGCTGGCGCTGAATATGTGCGCGGCAGCCGGTGGTGCGATGGTGTTCGTCAACACCATCGTGATCGTGCGGGATGTCCTCGGCGGCAGTGAGCAACAGCTTGCGCTGGCGCTGGCGACCTTCGGTGGTGGCTCCATGGTGGCCGCACTACTATTGCCCAAGGTACTCGATCAGGTCGCCGATCGCCGGGTGATGCTGTCGGCCGCTATCGTGATGGTGGCGGTGCTGCTGATCACCACCTTATGTTGGGTCGCGTTGCCATCGGGGCGTAGCTGGGCGGTATTGCTGCCTGCCTGGGGCCTGATGGGCATCGCCTATGCCGGTCTGGTCACACCGGGCGGGCGCCTGATACGTCGATCAGCGCACGAGGAAGACCTGTCGGCCGTGTTTGCCGCGCAGTTTTCCTTCTCGCACGTCTGCTGGCTGCTGGCTTATCCCCTGGCGGGCTGGGTGGGCCTGACGTTCGGTCTCGGCGTCGCGCTGGCCGCTTTGAGTGGCCTTGCGCTGTTGGGCATGGTCGCTGCGATCCGAAACTGGCCGAGGGAGGAGCAAGCGGTTCTCGTTCACGACCATGATGGTCTGCCGGCGAACCACCCGCACTTCAGTGCGCATGGTGCCGCTCCTCATGCGCATCCTTTCGTCATCGACAGTCTGCATCGGCGGTGGCCGGGATGACAGGGCCATCTCCCTGCCTACTGTGCTGCCCCTCCGAACCACTGGCGCAGTTCATGCTCACGTGAAGACCGTGGTCGTGTAGGCGGGTCAGTTTGCCGGCTTTGAGGGTGACCTTTCGTATGCGTTAATGCGTATGGCCGGTAGACGGCAAATAGGAATACGTGTTACAATAACTCGGATATGAAGCTGCTGTGGGAGAGTTCGCTTCCGCATGTATCTTCCCCGGTTAACTGAACCTCGGTCTGCCATGACCCGTACCGCTTCGATCAACGTTGCTCAGTGGTGGCGCTTCCAGTAGGAAGCGGCACGTCGTTGCGGCCTCGACCCGCACCTTGCCGCCGTACCGGCAGGCAAGGTTCAGCAGATGGCTCTCCGGCACGGCGGCTCCAAAACTCAGGAGATTGCCCGATGCCATTAAATTTCCCCGCCATAGGTAGCGCCTCGCGCACCGCGTCCTCGTGGTGCTCGGTTGCGCACGTCGCTCACCGGCATCAAGGCCGGCGGTCTCGCAAGGAGTCCCATCGAGGCGTCTTGCAGAGACGCACCGTGAGGCAGGCCTCCATGCTTGCTGCCACCCCACAAGGGCATTCTCCGACGCTTGTGCTGCCGAAATCCGGTGCATGTGTGTATATGTCTGTGTATATAGATCGAAGCATTGTCATGGAAAATATACAAGAAACAAGAGGTTATCATGACTAAGGTGCTGATGCTGGATAACTACGATTCCTTTACCTACAACGTCGTGCAATATCTCGGCGAACTCGGCGCGGACGTCAAAGTGGTGCGCAACGATGAGTTGAGCGTTGCCGAAATCGAAGCGCTGAACCCGGAGCGGATTGTCGTCTCTCCTGGCCCATGTACCCCAAACGAGGCGGGCGTTTCACTCGACGTCATCCGCCATTTCGCCGGCAAGCTGCCGATTCTGGGGGTCTGTCTCGGCCATCAGAGCATCGGGCAGGCATTTGGAGGTGAGGTCGTGCGGGCGCGTCAGGTCATGCATGGCAAGACAAGCCCGGTCGCTCACGAGAACACCGGTGTGTTTGCCGGGCTGAACAATCCGTTAACGGTGACGCGTTACCACTCACTGGTGGTCAAGCGTGAAACGCTCCCCGACTGTCTGAAAATTACTGCCTGGACGCAACTTGAAGACGGCAGCGTCGACGAGATCATGGGCTTGCGGCACAAGACACTGAACGTTGAAGGCGTGCAGTTTCACCCTGAGTCAATCCTCACCGAGCAGGGGCACGAACTGTTCGCCAATTTTCTGAAACAGACCGGAGGCGCGCGCTGATGGATATCAAGGAAGCCCTCAACCGCATCGTCGGCCAGCTGGATTTGACTACCGATGAAATGAAGGCGGTGATGCGGCAGATCATGACTGGCCAGTGCACCGATGCGCAGATTGGCGCGTTCCTCATGGGCATGCGGATGAAGAGCGAAACCATCGACGAGATCGTCGGTGCGGTGCAGGTGATGCGTGAGCTGGCTGAGCCGGTGCATTTTGATACCCATAGATTGGTGGACACCTGCGGTACCGGTGGCGATGGGATGAACATTTTCAATGTCTCAACGGCCGCAGCCTTCGTGGTCGCCGCTGCGGGTGGCAAGGTCGCCAAGCACGGTAACCGCGCAGTGTCGGGCAAGAGTGGCAGTGCCGATCTGCTCGAAGCGGCCGGTGTTTACCTGGACCTCACGCCCGCACAGGTTGCGCGCAGTGTCGATGCCGTGGGCGTCGGCTTCATGTTCGCGCCAG
>Ga0208645_1000207_pt1 | contig 76564 bp, 69 predicted proteins | sample VirMetDEL_Sep_01_FD_184519 | JGI IMG/M metagenome (GOLD analysis project Ga0208645, IMG submission 184519) | Aqueous microbial communities from the Delaware River and Bay under freshwater to marine salinity gradient to study organic matter... | ecosystem: Environmental > Aquatic > Marine >... | reverse complement strand
TCATAACTTATTAGTTTTAGTACAACACTAGGTAGGGGGGATGTTTTATGATAGGAACCCACTTACATACACCAAAAAATTTTATAGTACGGGGGGGTACTAAAAACCCCCAGGGGTAGGGGGGGGGTATTTTTACAAACTTAAATATAGGGGGGGGTAACTACAATAAACTCAAGAAAGGGGTTTCCTCTTTAATAATACACCTTCCCCTAAGTGTAACGAGGTAATGCAATGGAGCGTAGTATTAAACTAAAATAGCTGCAAGCATGGCTTTAATACGTTCCACAAATGACATTTGTTTCATTTTTAACATTTTTTAAGAACTTATTTACCTATATGCTATAATCTCATCTTCTTTTATTCTATATACCAGAATTTATTTATAGATTTGCTTAAACATTAATTAAATTTTTAATATGGAACAGACAAAAGCACAAGCTTTACACCACAAAATTGATTCTTTAGCTGAAGGTATGAGTAGACGACTAATGGAAGTTTACAATGAATTGGCTAATCTTAGATTTGTGAATAATGTTATTATTGAACAGTTTAAGGAATCTATGGGAGAGATTTATGAAGAGGACATTCTAGATGAGATTCAGAATTACTATTTAGTACATGATGAAGCTATTATTAATATTGAGGAAAAAGCCCTTTATATTTTCCATCCTATTACTAGGAAGCATAAACTAGATACTGTAGAAGAGCCTACTAAAGAAGCTCAAGGTAAATATGAGTTTAAATATGAAGGACTTGTAGGAAACCCAAAAGACCCTAGAGAACAAGACCACACTGTAGAAGCTTCTAATGAGCAGCATGCTTGGAGTCTTCTCAGAGAAATTCTAGTTAATAGTGAACAGAATAAATCAGCTTAATACTTTATTCTTTGGAGATGACTTAGAACGTCTCTTAACTGTTAAGAACAAGATTAATTTTGTTTTAGACAGTAAAAAAGAGCAGTATTACTATACTGAATTTATTTTTTCTACTAAAGCTGGATGGTTTTTAGAGATAAATGTATATCCCAAGATAGATGCAACCAAGGGTATTTGAATTTGTAGAGTTAAATAAAGCTTTAAACTATTATCAGGCTCTATTTAAAGCTATTGAGAAAAGTAGTTTGACATATAGCCACATGTGGTTTGAAGTTGCTTTACAGTATTCAAATACCCATAAGGTGCACATTGTAACTCTTAATTTTGGATTTTATGATTCTTAAATGTTTAGAGTTTCTTTATCAGGAAGAACCTGTTTATAATGAGGATGGTGTACCTATTGACGTTAAAAGTAAACCTATAAGGATAGGTTTTGTTACTAAGATGGATGTACTTCCTACAGATATAATAGCTTTTAAGGAAGCCTATAATGATAAAGGTAGGATATACAAGAATAGGTGTATTATAAACCATTCTACTTTAGGAAACTTGATAGTAAATCATAGTTTTGAAGAACTTTCTAGATTAAAGAAACAAGCTACACCAGTAATAAAAGGATTTTATGGAAAATAAAGAGAAGGAATTAGAAGAGCGTATAGAAGCTCTAGAAAAAACTTTAGAGTTCCTTAAAAAGGAACTTAGAGTTTTAAGGTTATCTAAGGTAACTGATTTTAACCACAAACAAACTTTAGACTCTGCACTAGAAGCAGGATACAATAAAACTAAATACAATGGGAAAAAACTTCACTAATATGAATGGAGAGTCTCCTAAACCTGAAGGTTTAGATGAGAAGTATGATGCTACTCTACTATGTGCTGCTAATGGCGCTCCATGTTTAAAAGGCTGCACATGGATTGAAACTTCTGAATGCTTAAAGTTAGAAGAGAAGCGTAAAGAAATGAAACAAAACAGATAATGTTATGGAAGGTATACTAAAATTTGAACTACCTAGAGAAGAGGTAGAGTTTAAGCAAGCTGTAAATGCTGGCAATGCCTATGCTGCTCTATGGGATTTTAATCAACATCTTCGTAAGAAGATAAAATATGAAGATTTACCTGAAGATGAGTTAGCTATCTATGAAAGAATAAAAGAGGAGTTTTTAGGCACATTAGATGGGTATAATGTTCATTTGGAATAAGTACTATGCTAGAATTTAAACAACCTATTCCAGTAGTTACTATTGATGGATTGGAAGGCTATGCTATATATGTGAGAGATGGAGGTACATTTGAAAATGATGTATGGTGTGTAGCGTTATGCAATGGAGGAGAAATAAGGCATTATTTGTCAAATCAAATTCGTATATTTAAGAACGCTACCTTTGGGATAGAAAAAACAAAATAACTATGGTTAAGAATTTTAATATACCTGTTCAAGAGAGAATCCAACTTTTTCAAGTATGGCTTGCTTCTATTAACTGGACTTTAGGTAAGAGTCAACTTACTCAAGCTGAATTAGAGATATTGTCTTACTTGATTTATTACAATGATAAATACAAGACTATTAAAGAAGCTGATGTAAGGATGGATTTATTATTTTCTACTACAATTAAGTCAAAGATTAAGAAGGAGTTTGATGTTTCTACACACAAATTGGAAACCTATTTAAATAAGCTTCGTAAGAAAAATGTAATTGAAAATAATTCTATAAATGAAAGGTTTATCATTTACCCAGAGCAATCATTACAAGTACAATTTAATTCTAGCTTACAAGCTGAAACACCTCAAGAGGATACTAAGCCTGCAAATGATGAACCGACTGCTGAAGTTAATGAACCTGTACAACCTATTGAAGTGGAAGATAGTTCAGATTCTACTTCCTCTGTTGTAGAGGATAACCTTCCTGTAGATGATTTAGATGAAGTAGACCCTCAACCTTTTGACCCTAGAAGTGATTTTGATAAGTATTTTAATGAAGAACCTCCTTTAGAATCATGGATGTAATTCTTAAACGTATACTACAAGAAAAAGCTAAAGAGCTTGGTCTTACTTTAGGCCAGGCTGAAGATATATTTAAAAGTGTGCCTAGATTCATATCTGAAGTTATAGAAGAGGGAAATATAGAAGATTTAGATTCTTATAAGTCTGTATATATAAAAGACTTAGGAACTTTTTATCCTCATAAAAGAATGATTGAAAAATTAAGGAGCAATAAAATGAAGAAAAATGAAGATATTCAATCTAAATAACAACAAAGTAGTTTTTGATGAAGCTATTCTTCTAATCCCAGAGTTTGAAGCTCTATGGGCTAAAGATACTTCTAAAACTAAGGAATTAGCTTTTAAGCAATTTGCTTACATCTATTTTATTTATGATTCAGCAAGTCCCTATAGTAACTTTCCTGAGCATAAAAGGATTGAACTTGTTTCTAAAGACATGCTTAAAGGGGAAGTGAAAAACAATGAGCAACTAAAAGCTGCTGTTCAAAAATTTTTAGAAATGTCTGAAACCCCTACACAAAGGCTTTTAGCTAGTGTAAAGAGTAAGATAGATGATGTAGCTAGGTATTTAACAGATACAGAGATTGATAATAAATCTCTACCTCCTATTTTAAAAACTATAGAAAGCACTTCTAAATTAGTATCTCAGCTTTCTACTTTAGAAGATGCTGTAAATAAGGAAAAAGCTTCTAGTTCAAGTAGAAGGTCTGGAGAGAAAAGGACTAGGAAGTATGAAGATTAGTGTAGCACCTAAATATTTTCAAGAAGCTGCCCATTACTTTACAGAGCATGGTACTTATACCAAGTACCCTTATGGTACATATCAGTTTGATGAGTTTTGGGAAGAAGAAACTAGAAGATGTAAAGAGGGCTTTACACATGGTAACCTGTACATACCAGGGTCTTATTACTTTTATCTTAACTACACTCAAATTGAGCTAAAAAATCCTAATACTGGAAGAAAAAGTAGTGGGTTTCCTTTATTTACTGATGTAGATTTAGAGTATTTTACTTTTGTAGAAAAGGCTAGAAAAGAACAGAAAGGTATTGCTTTAGTTAAGCCTAGACGTATTGGTTTTTCATATAAATCTGCTGCTATTATTGCACATGAATTTAGCTTTTATAGAAATGCTAAATGTATTATAGGTGCTTACCAATCGCAGTTGTCTGAGAATACAATGAGGATGTCTTTAGATGACCTCAACTTTTTAGACTTACATACAGAGTGGGGCAAGGAAAGAAATCCTAATACCAAGGATTTTGTAAAAGCTAGATACAAGAAAACAGTAGATGGTGTAGTAGCTTGGGCAGGATATATGTCTGAGATACATTCTTTTACTTTTAAAGATAACCCATTTGCAGCTATTGGTAAATCTAGTAACTTGTTTCTATTTGAAGAGGCAGGTAAATGGCCAGGTTTATTACAGTCATATAATATATCAGAACCTTGTTGGAAAGATGGAGATGATTTAATTGGTGTGCCTATTATCCAAGGTACTGGAGGTGATATGGAAGGTGGTACTCAGGAGTTTGCAGAGATGTTTTTTAATCCTGATAAGTACAACTTTTTAGCATTTGATAATATATGGGATGAAGATTCTAAGGGAACTCAATGTGGATTCTTTATTCCAGCTACTAGGATGCGTTTTGGTACTTATAAAGATATTAACAAAGAGCATCCTGAATGGAAAGGAAAAACAATGATAGATGACTTTGGTAATTCCTTAGAAGATATAGCCAGACAGTCTATTTTTGATTTAAGAAAAAGAGCAGAACAAGGAGCAGACCAGCAAGCTAAAATTGACTCTGTTACTCAGTATCCTTTATCTCCTAAAGAAGCTTTCTTACAAAGCCACTCTTTCTTTTTTCCTATTACTGAGTTAAAACTTGTACTCTCTAAAATGGATGACTCTATAGAGTTAGACAAGCATAGTGTAGGGCATCTTAATTTTGAAGAAGGTTCTCTAAAGTGGGTAGATGTTCAAAGTGGTTCTCCTTATAGAGATTACCCTGTACAAAAAGCAGAAGAAGGTTTAATAGAGATATATGAAACTCCTAGACTGGGAGATGCTGGAGAAATTAATGTAGGTAGATATATTGCAGGTATTGACCCTTACAGGTATGATTCTGCTGCTTCTGAATCTATAGGTTCAATATTTGTATTTGACAGATTAACCAGAAGGATTGTAGCTGAATACTCAGGAAGACCTGAAAGCACAGAAAGATTTTACGAAATATGTAGAAAGCTTATAATTTACTATGAAGCTACAGCTATGTATGAAGCTAACATTACAGGTTTATACTCTCATTTTGAAAAGAAAAAAGCTTTACATTTGTTAGCTGACACTCCTTATAACTTAAGAGATAGAAATACTTGGAGACCTAATACAAATAGTTCTAAAGGTATTATTATGTCTAAAGCTGTTAAAGAAAGGGGATTAGAGTATTTAAAAGCATGGTTAACAGAAACTATATCTGAAGAATCTGAAGAATTGATGTTAAGTACTATTAGGTCAGTAGGTTTATTAAAAGAGCTAATAGCATGGAATCCTAATCCTAGGGCTAACTTTGATAGAGTATCTGCTATGTTAATGATAGCTTGGTATGATGTAACTTTGCAAGAGTTTAATCGTTTATCTATCCATGAATCTCCGCTAAAAAAGAAAACTGGTTCTTATTTTGATAAGTTTAAACAAAAAAGAGATAATCAAGATATTTGGATGAAGCATTTCACTCCTCAAACTGAAATAGAATAATATGTATAATAGGGTATTTGTAGCTCCTAGTCAGATGGTATCTGATTCAGAGAAGGCTAAAACTAAATGGCAGAAAGATAATATAGATGCTTTTGAAGGATTAGTCCTTTTTGAAAACAGGCAAATTAAAAACTCTTACTACAATAAGGTTACTAACTATAACCTTAAAAGAGGCATTCTAAATATGAATGATGTTGAAAAGGTTGTTGACCCTTATGGATTAGGGTTAGGAACTTTTCCAGCTAGAATGGAACATAAAGGTATTGGTAATTCTAAGATTGACCTATTGGTAGGTGAGCATATAAAAAGAAAATTTGACTTTAGAGTTATTAGAAGTTCTGTAGACCAAGAAGGTATTAGAGAAGTAGAAGAGCTTAAGACTAAAGAATACATTAACTTTTTTATAGAACAGATTCAAAATCCTAATTATGACCCTCAAAAAGCAGAACGAAGATTAAAGGAATTAGAAGAGTACACAAATTCTTCCTTCTTTGATATTGCAGAAAGAGGAGCTAATAAATTGCTTAAGTACCTTTATAAGTACTACAATATCAAAGACAGAGTATTTGATGCAGCTTTTGAAGATGCTTTAATTGCAGCAGAGCAGTACTGCTTTATAGAAGAGCTAGGAGGAGAAATTTCTATAAGAAAAGGTGACCCTACTAGAATATTTACTATTATGAATGGGCATGCCACTGATGAAAGTGGTCTTGAGGCTTTAGTAGAAGTAACCTATCACACTATATCTTCTTTAGTAGATTTATTCCATGATGAGCTAACTCCTGCACAGATTAAAGAGTTAGAAGATTATAGAGGTTATAACTCAGGGCCTCAGCCTTATTTTACTTATCCTATGTATGGTCATGTAGGAGAATTAGCTATTCCTACAGATTCTGCTACTGCTAGAGTTCAAGAAGTAATGCCTCTAGGGGATTTAGACCTACCTATGTTTTCAAGTTACTTTGATGCAAGAGGTAACATTAGACTGATGCATTGTATCTGGAGGTCTAAAAGGAAAGTACTGGTTATTAAGAGTCTTGATGAAAATGGAGTAGAAAACTTAAGGTATGAACACCAAAAGTATAAGCCTGATGCATCAATAGGAGAAGAAGTTCATAAAATAGAATGGATTAATGAATGGTGGAGAGGTTATAAGATTGGAGCTAACATATATTTAAAAGCTCAACCTATACCTTATTTATCTAATTCTTTAGATAATATTTCAAGACAGCCACCTCCTGTAGTAATTCAGTTTTATAATACAAATTCCTCTAGAGCCCAGTCTTTGATGGATATTATAAAACCTTATGATTACTTATACAACATATTTGACTATAAAAGACAGATACTAGTCAATCTAATGTTACCTGATATTGTACAGTTTCCAACTAGTATGATACCAGATAATATGACTTTACATGAGTTTTTGAACTATGTAACCTCTACTGCATTTATGCCTATGGACCCTACAGCAGATGTAATGACTCCTAAAGGTATGCAGTCTGCTGGCACATTTAATACTATTACTCCTAATAGACTGTCTGCTAATCAAAGTGGCCCTATACAAGTGCTTAATAATGTACTGAATAATATTGTTCAAACTATGGACATAGTATCTGGAGTAACTCAGCAAAGACAGGGAGCCATTAGTTCTACAGAATTAGTAGGAAATGTAGAAAGGTCTGTAAGCCAATCTGCCTTAACTACAGAAAGGTGGTTTGCTAAAAACGAGTTTTTCAAAGAGAGATGTCTTAGAAGAATACTAGATATAGGTATTAGCATTCTAAAAAAGAACCCTAAGAGATTAGCTTACTTAATGGATGACTTTTCTAAAGAAGTTATTACAGATGAAGAAATTTCAGCAATACTATTAGCTGACTTTGACTTGCAAGTATCTAGGTCTTCTGAAGATGCAAGATTGCTACAGATGCTAGAGTCTAATTTCCAACAAGCTATTGCTGCTGGTACTGCTGATGCAGCAGACTTGATTAACTTAGTCAAAACAGAAAGCGTTCAAGATGCTGCTAGAACTCTAAAACGTAGAAGAGAAGAAATGCTGCAAATGCAGCAACAAAGTGAGGAAAGAGTTTTAGCAGCTAAGAAAGAAGAAGTCCAAGCTGAGACTCAGCTACAGATGGAAAAACTTAATATAGAGAGACAGAAACTAGAACTTGAAAAGTATAAGATAGATTCTGAAAATGCTACAAGACTTCAAATAGCTACCATACAAACATATAGTAGAAAGGAAAACATGGATTTAGATAATGATGGTATTCCTGACCCTATAGAACTAGAAAAGCTTTACCAAAAAGATAGAGAAATATCTGCTAAAGAAGCAGATAAGAAACTAGAACTTTCTACTAAAGCAGCTATAGAAAGAGAAAAAATAAATGTAGAAAAGGAAAAACTAAGAACTCAAGAACGCATTGAGAAACTAAAATCTGATACTGCAAAAGAAGTAGAAAAAATAAAACTTAAAAATCCTGTAGCTGGAGAAAAGAAATCAATTAAAAAATAATTACAATGGAAGATATTATAAAAGAGTTACAAAATGTAAAGTTTTCAAAAGCTTCTCCTGAGAAGTTTATAGCTAAGTTATTTCAATCTAGAGATATTACTCACTTAGCTCACTTAGCTACAACTAGCTATGCAGAACACAAAGCTTTAAACTCCTACTATGATTCTCTCTTAGATTTTATAGATTCATTTGTAGAAGCTTACCAAGGTTTACATGGACTTATTAAACTTGAAATTCCTGCATCTTCTAATCAAAATGCTGTAAGCCACTTACAAGAACTTCTCAAATATATAGATGAGAATAAAAAGATTTTTACAGATTCAGCCCTACTAAATCAAGTAGATGAGGTAAAAACTTTAATCCAGTCTACACTATATAAACTTAAAAACCTATCATAACCGTATATAAGTTATATATAATTGCTATATACTTTCCACACAATAGAAACAAGTAGCACTTAAAAATGTAACTTTTATATAATTTCGTAGTATAAAACAACAACTTAGATTATGGCACTAGATTTTTTAAATTCTTTGCAAGTAGAGGAACAACCTCTAATGAGCTTATCGGAAGCTGAAAACAGTAGTAGTACTGAACCTACTAATACTGATAATAACGCTGATGATAATAATAAAACTGCTGATACTTCTTCTAACGACACTGAAGGAGATAAAAGTGGTTTAGTACCTATTACTGATTTAGATAATTCTACAGATGAGAATAGTTCTTCAACTGCATCTACAGAATCATCAACAGACAAACCTAAAGAAACCTCTGATAGTTCTCCCAAATCTTCTGCTAAAAAGTATGCAGCTATTATTAAAGCTATGCAAGAAAAAACAGGAGGTTTTGAAGACTTTAATGAAGAGGAGTTTGAAGATACTCCAGAAGCTTTCCTAGAGTACCTTGATACTTACGCTACCAAAAATGCAGAGCAGTTAGCTGAAGATTATATTCAAAATAACCTAACTCCTCTACAACAGAAGTTTGTAGACTTAATGGAAAGTGGCTTGTCTGAAGAAGCAGCTTCTTCTATTATAAAAGGCTATAAGCTCTCTGAAAATATTACAGAGGATGCTCTTATTGAAGACCCTAACAAAGCTAAAAATCTGTATGCTGAATACCTAAGACATACTACTGCTTTTTCTGAAGAAAGAATTAAGAAAGAAGTAGATAAAAAAGAAGAGGTAGGAAGCTTAGTAGATGATGCTTTAGAAATTATTCCTGAGTTTAATGAACTCTTGCAAAAGGCAGAAGACTACGAAAAACAAAAGCTTGCTCACCAAGAGCAGCAAACTAGAGAGTTTTATGCTAGGCAAGCTGAAGAGTTGCAAGAGTACCTTAATTCTACTGAAGAAATTGGAGGAATTAAGCTCACTAAAAAAATGAAAGATAACTGGATGAAGGAGTATTCTTTAGTACAAACTCAAGATGGCAAAAAAGTTAATCCTATTCTAGCTACCAGAGAAGTAGACCCTAACAAGTTTGATGCCTTACTTAGGTTGTATCATACTATGGGTCTTTTCAAATATGATGCCCGTAAAAAAGATTTTGTTCCTGATTTTTCAGCTATTTCCAGTTTAGGAAAAAATGAAGCAATTAAGCAACTGGAAAAAGCAGTTCAAAATGATAACATTAGGAGAAAAACAAGTGGTTATAGTTCTTCAGATTCAATTGAGTTTGATGAAGAAAAAGAAGACCACCTTAAAAAATGGGCAACCCTTTCTAAAAAATACGCAAGTTCTCAAGATTAAAACCAATAATTAAACACTAAAACAATGACTGAATTATTTCCGCTAGTCGCAAGGTATGGTCCTAAAACATTTAATGGACCTCTTAAAGTTCCCCACTTGGGAGAGCTAGGCATGATTGAGCCTCAATTGGCTTCTGATATGTATCGTAGAATTTTCCAAACTCTACCTTCTGATGATTATGTAAACTTTATGAACGAGTTTCCTACTAAGGTTCTCGACACTGAAAATAAGTTTTATCATTGGAGAGTAGCTGGTAACAACAATAAAACTGTCCAGCTTCTTGACTGGTATGACACCACTGGTTCTAAACCTGCTTCTGTAGGTATTAACCAAGCTCGTTGGTTTATGATTTTTGGAGAGCGTTTCTTCGATATTAATGATGTAATTGTAGGACACAATCCTGATGATTACTACATTCAAATTAAGAGTGTAGAAGAAGAAGCTCCTAATCGTTGGAAGTATGAAGTAGTGCTTATTACTGACGACCCTTCTAATCGTTCTGTTCCTTCTAGTGAATTGAGCATTGGTACTCGTTGGTCTAAGGAAACTAACTTCCAATCTGGTGAGCGTTCTATGAGTGGTACTCAAGCCCACTTTACTACCTTTATGGAACTTAAAGCTCGTGCTGCCCTACAACGTATGATGTACAAAGTAGATGGTAACATGATTGCTGAAGGTAAAAACGTACCTCTTGCTTTTGGATTCCCTGACCCCACTGACCCTAAGAATCCTAAGCCTTACACTGGTGCTTTTGTTAACTTCTATGATATGGTAGCTCTTTACCAATTTAAGAAGCAACAAGCTAGAGCTTTCTTGTTCTCTCATAAGAACTACACTCAGAATGAGATTTACTATGGTATTGATGACCGTAATGGCTGTACTATCCAGACTTTTGCTGGTATGTTTAAGCAAATTGCTAACACCAATATCCACCCTTATTCTACTCTTAACCTTGATAAAATTGTAGACATGACCATTGAAATGGGCTTGGCTTACAAAATGCAAGATGAGTACTATGTAGTTATTGAGACTGGTGCTTATGGTAAGAGAGACATTTCTGAATGGATTGAAAACCGTTCCACTCAATATACTCCTAACTTTGTTACTGAAAGAGTACAGAAAAATGGAGACATGGGAAGCCAAGGTTTGACTTATCAAGGTGTTTACACCCAGTTTAAGTCTTACAATGGTGTTAACATTATGGTTAAGCACAGACCTTTCTTTGATGATGTAGAGCGTTACAAAGAAAAACATCCATCTGGATATGGTCTTAATGCTTCTCGTCACATGTTAATCCGTGGTGGACATAAAATGGCTAATGGTGAGTTCTTGGGTGACCCTGGTATTCATCGTCTTACTGTTAAAGGTCTTGAAAATGGAGTATTTAAATATATTCCTGGTATGCGTGACCCCTTCTCTCCATATACTAGCAAAGTAAATGCAGGTTCTGCTATGACTACTAGCCCTGTAGATGCTTATGAAGTACATGGTATGGAATGGACTGGTTGTGTTGTTGAAGACCCAACTAAACTTGTGTGGATGCCTTATAACATCTAATCTGTTGTTTGTTTGCTTAAGTGGGGAGAAATCCCCACTTTTGCAAGCATATTTAACTTAAATAAATTGCTATGCCCAGAACTACAGAAAAAAAGAGTGAATATCCAAATAAGGATTTTCTAAGACAGCGTACTGTACGTGTAGTACCTGTAGAAACAAGAACATTTGTTAATCAACAAGTGGAACAGCTTCCTGAAGGTTTTATTATCGAAGGAATGTCTAGGTCTCTAGAATTAAAAAGAGACAAAACTACTGGAGAGTTTTTACCTATTTTTGATAACATACAAAAAGTAATTACTCCCCAATTCCCTGATGAACCTATGACTGAGTTAGAGTTCTTTAATAGAATTACAGGTTATGACTTGTCTTTTACTAAGGAGACTAAAAACTTTTGGTCTGGTTGGGTTTCAGAAGGGCCTAATAACAAAGGAAAAAAGCCTTTTTCAGTTAAACTATCTAAAGAGGGTACTACCTTAGATTTGTCAAATGTTTGGCAAAATATTGAATGGAGAGTCCTTAAAACCAATGACAGGTATATTGCTCCTTCTTGGGAAGAGAGAAATTCTAAACCTAGCTACTGGTTTGCTTTAGTTGATGAAAAAGTATCTGTAGACCGTAAGAAAGAAGAAATTAACCTTCGTCTTAAGGCTATTGAAGAGTTTAATAAAATGAAAGACAATAGAGATGCTCTAATGGAGTTCCTTATTGTTAAAGACCCAAACAATGTTCTTTCCAAAACTGCCTCTACTGAAGTACTGTTTAATCTAGTGTATGAAGTAGCAGAAACTAATCCCAAGCTTTTCTTAGAAAACATTAAAGATGAAAATAGAGAAGATAAGATTCTCATCTTTAAAGCTGTGAGAGCTGGAGCACTTAAAAAAGTAGGTAACAAATACTCCTCAATGGGAGATGAGCCTCTAGGTGGATTAGGTGATGTTATTTCCTTGATTAACAATGCTGAAAAAGTAGAGTTCCGCAAAAAACTAGAATATCAAGTAGCTAACTCTGTATTGTAATGACAGCAAATGAAATGTGGCAATTAGTTTTAGTTGAGTATGAAAAACTTAACTCTGCTGGTGCTCCTGGTATTCAGGAAGGACAAGCTAATATTATATTAACTAATGCCCAGAATCATTTTGTTCATACTAGAATATCTTCAATATTGAATCTCAAAAAGGAGGGTTTAGAAGAAACAGAAATTAGAATGCAGGGGCTGTCGCCTTTGTTAGCCTCTGCATCTATTTCTGCTTTTACTACAAATACTGAAAATTTGCCTAATGGTGCTTTTGCTGAGTTACCTTTAGATTTTATGTATACAGTCTGGGAAAGATGTATTATTAATCTTAAAGATTGTGTTACTAATCAAGATGCAGATTTACCAGTATTTGTAATTTCTCATAATGACTTCAATAGAAGCAAAACCAATCCTTTTAAAAAGCCTTACTTTAATGGCTCAGAAGGTATAGTATGGAGAGTGTCTTACACTAGAGCTAATACTGGATATAATTCTCAAACTACTACAGCTTCCAATGGGTATGAGTTTATAACTAATAGAACAGGAAAAAGACATGAACTTATTACAGATGGTACTTTTAATGTTACTCAATATAACCTTAGATACCTTAGAGTACCTAAGCCTATAAAAGTAGATTTAAATAATTTTGTAACTCCTGTCAACATGCAAAACTGTGAATTAGATGAATCTACTCATAGACCTATTGTAACTGTAGCAGTTAAGATGCTTAAAGAAGCTTTATCTCAGCCTTCTCAAGATTTACAACTAAGTTCTGATAAGGTAGAATAACTTTTTTAAAAAACAAACGTATATACCCACAAATCAAATAAATAAATAAAACGCAATGAAAACTTTTGCAAGAACTGTAACTCTAACTGCTGCTCAAGTAAATGCACTTGGCAGTACCCCCATCAATGTAGTTCCAGCACCTCAATCTGGATATGCTTTGATTCCACAAAACCTAATTGTAGCTAAAACCTCTGGTACTGCTGTAGGTTCATGTGCTAATGACCCTATTGCCTTGGTGTATACAGGTGATACTACTCCTCTTATTGCTTTGGATGCTGTAGGTGCTGATACTAATTCTAATCTTGTACTTGCTACTGGAGCTACTGCTGCTACTTATACTGCATCTAATGGTGTACAACTAAGTGCTTCTGCTGAAGTATATGCTGGAAAAGGAATTGATATTTCTGCTCCTGGAGCTACTATTGCTTCTTTTGATGGTACTCTTCAAGTAACTGTACTGTTTAACATCGTAAAAATCGGATAATTATTATAACCTTAAATCTTTAAAAACATGATTTCTCAACCGCAAATTCTAGATAATTTTAAGTTTTTCGCTGGAGCAGATGTTGCTAGGAGTGCTGGAGCTACCGCAGGTACTGTAGTAAGTCCTGGTATTCTTGCTCAAGGTGAAATTGTTGTTACTGACGCTAGTAACAGAATTCTAGATACAGCTACCGTTCTTACTGCTGATTCCATTAAACTTGTAATGGGGCGTGGTGCTAATGAAGAACTATGGCAATCCCAAGTGTTTACCTCTGACGACATCCTTAGATATGTAGGCAGAGAGTACCAAGCTAAAGTACAGCAAGTATCTTACTATGGATATAATGCTGCTACTGGTGTAGGTGCTATTGATGCTATCAATGACAACTATTACACTGGAGTAATTTCTTTTTATGAGTTGGCTTCTCAAGAAGCTTCTGCTCTTATGGCTCCTGTGCTGTTTGATTATCTTTCTGATGGTTCTGCCACTCAAGAAGAAGTAGCTAATGGCCTTTACAGACAAGCTGTAAGACAAATCTCTTACTGGACTCGCAGACCTGTTTTAATTGAAAGAGTAACTTCTACTCCTGGTGTGGCTACTACAGATAACGTAACTGTAACCAATGGAAGTAATGCTATCCTCAATGCTCCTAACATTGCTGCTGCTGCTGCTGTAGGTGATTATATTAGAGTAGGTTCTCAATCTACTGTAACTGATGAAATTTATCAAATTACAGCTATTACTGGTAATGACCTTACCTTAGATACAGCTTTCCAAGGAGATACTGCTGTTGGTGTAGCTATTCACAGAGTTGTTCAAGGTACTCTTCAAACTGGTAATGACTTAGGTATTCGTGTAACAGGTCTTAACCAACCTTTTATTTTGGATTCTCGTCCTTATAGCTTGGTAACTTTCCAATTGGGTATTAAAAATGCAGGAAGTACTCCATTGACTACTGCTGTTGATGCTTTCATTGGACATGGTACTTATGAGCAAATGAGAACTCTTGAAGCTTCTTCTTGGAGAAACCAAGGACAAATCTTCACTTACACTGAGTTCCCTCCTACTACTGTTCAAACTGATTTGGTAACTACTCAAAACCACTCTACTTTAGAATTGGTACTTAGTAAGCCTAATCGTGCTTTGACTAACACTGACTTTAGAGCGCAGCTTTGTGTAGCTTGTGCTTTGGATGGCAATGTTGCAAATACATTTGATACTTCTTATGTAGGTGCTGCCACTAGTACAGTAGATGTACTAGACACTTACATTAGTAACTTTACTAATCTTACAGCTCAGGCAGGTAATCTGTAATCATAGCAATGCTACTGGAAAGGGTAGCCTGTAATGGGCTGCCCTTTTTTAGTAGTTATTGGAACTATTTTATTGATAATTCGTAATATGATTATGTATGGCCTTAGAGTTAAAAATATCTGCTTGCTTTAAAGAAAAGTGTACTAAGTTAGAAGTATCTGACATCACAGGAGCTTATAATGTATCTACCAATCCTACTGGATGGGGAAGCCCTAATATGGTTCTTGCTAATGTAGATACAGCTACATTAACTATTACTCCTCCTTCAGGTACTGCTGTAAACTATGATGTTACAGCAGCAGTACAAGGAGCTTCTATAGTTAATGGTTCTTTTATTATAGATACCATAGATGATATAACTTTCAACGATGGTATTTATAGTATTAAGTATTTTGTAGAAGATGTATCTGTACCTTTAGAGCATGAAGTAACTGTAAAAATGTTTTCTACATGTAAAGCAGATTGCTGTGTAGAAAAAATGAAAACCAAGTTTAAAGAAGAAATGTGTGGCTGTAATTGGCTTACTTATTGGGATTATTATAAGCAAGCTGAAGCCCTTCTTTATGCTGCTAAGTCAGCATTTGCTTGTGGCAAAGAAGCTCAAGCTACTGACTTACTTAACCAAGTTAATAAAATATGTAGCATCCAAAAATGCTGCTGCTAACGATATAGAATATAACTATGTGTAATTGCTCCAATATATCTAACTGTAACTGCAACGATTGTTCTACTATAGTAGTCCCTTCTATTGCAGGACCTACAGGACCCCAAGGGCCTACAGGCCCAGCAGGTGCTGATGGTTCTGATGGTGCTGATGCAGGTAATGTAATTGATACTGTAACTTCTTTCAGCATAGGACCTGTAGAAGGTACTAGAAGAACTTATACTCCAGGAGTACTTGTATCTAATACTTCAGAAATAACTAAAAATGAAGATAGACTTAAGATTAGAGCTATGTTTAAATTAGCTGAAGTAGGACAAGTAGGAAGTGGAGAGTTAGGTGTTTACATAAACACTACTGTAGCTATGACTAATTCTTCTCCTGTAGCTGTTTATGATGGAACTCTTAGAAGTGATGCTTATTTATATATAGAGCTTTTCTTTGACAGACAGAGTGATACTACATTTAATGTTACAGGCTATTCATGCTTTAGTAGTGATACTGCTGAATTTGGAACCTCTTACTATAATGTTCCTTCTGAGGGTAACGTGTTCCTACTTAAAAACATAAACAAAGCTGCGTTAGCTCCTGTCAACTTTGATAATTCAGATTTTTATGTATTTTTAGGTTCTGAAAATTTAGGAGAAATAACTGCTGAATATTTAACTGTAGAGTATATACTAAGAAAGTCTTAACCATCTACCAATGACAGAACAATGTAGAATAAAGTATATTCAGTACCTACAATGTAAGTACTCAGATTTAGCTCAACAGCTTACCGACAAATATAAGTTAGGAAGAAAGTGTCCTGAACTTGAAGTTAGAATGTTGGTAGTTAGAGAGTATATTAAGTCTTTATACTGTTATGTTACTACTCTAGAGCAAGACCAAACACTAGATGATGTAAATTGTCTAACTGAACAAGAAATTTGTAGCATTGTTCATCATGCTATGGAATTAACAGAAGATTGTAATTGTTAAAATAATTTAAAATGGCACAAGGATTTTTAAATAGAAATGCTTTTAAAACTAAAGAAGCTACTGTAAATGGACTAAAAGCTTTTGACTCAGACACTATTACTGTAAACAATACAGTTAAGTTTATTGACCTTACAGGTACTAAGTCTCAGGCAACTGCTGTTCATATCTATGTAGATTCTAATGGTACTGGTAAAGTCCTTAGATATACTTATGATGGCTCTACTCCTGCTGCTGGTACAGGTATTGCTAGACTTGACAATGATGAATTTGTAATTACTGAAGCAGCTAATATTCAAAAGTTTAGAGTAATTGAAGAGTCTTCTAATACCACTACTTTATTCATCACTTATCTTAAGTAATTATGGCTAAGTATGTAAATGTAAATAAGCAAACCTCTGTTTATAAATCTGGAGAGTCTATAGATACTTCTACCTTTGAAGTAAAGACAATAGCTAGAACTGGTACTCAGATAGCTTTTGATGCTCCTGCTGTTTATAATACAGTAGCTTCTCCTGCAACAGGAAATATTACAGATGACCTTACTGGAGCTAGAATAGGAGTAATACAGAAGATTTATCATAATGATGGCACTACTCCTACATTTCCTGCTGGCTGGGTTAATATAGGCTCAGGTAGTTATACTGCTGGAAGTCTTAATTTAATTTATGCAGAATGGACTTCAGGTACTAGAGTAGAATATTGGTTCAATAACTAGTAAAATGCCTGGTAGATATAGAAATATATTAAGTGCTGTAGCAGGAGGTAGTAACGACCCTGACGCACAGGCGTATATTAATGCTTTGGATGCAGCAGGGTATACAGTTAGCAGTGAGGAAGAAGTGGCTATCAATGACCATTTTTTAGATTTGAAAGGAACAGGGCCAAACAACAGCACCTACGACTGGTGGACTGGCATTGTTCGCTTATTGCCTTTCATTGGTACGACAGCAGCGCAGCAAGGTATCAAAGCGGAATCACCTGCAAATAGCACTACCTTTGCTGGCGGTGTAACGCACAACAGCACAGGAGTAGAGGGTAATGGCACGAATGGCTATTATGTTTTTTTCAATCCCTCCGAGCTTACCGATGTGAATGATTGGAGCGCATGGGTGTACAAAAGGAAAAACATTGTCGAGGCAAAGTGGGATTTTTCCGCAGATGCAAATCAGCCTATAAGAATACAAAGCCGATATTCTGGTGACCGCTTATTTGCGACTGCTGCGGGGCAGACATTAGTGACAGCAGTAGGCACTATAACAAACGGCGCCAACTTTGTGGGTATTACTAAATTTCAAAATATAGGTTTTGACGCTTATGTAAGGGGCACAAGATACCAAAGGGAGTTTGATACTTTTACGAATCCAGGCATTGATATTTATGGGCTTGCATCAAGCAGAGCAACGCTTGAACCTTATGGGTACTCAGCCAACGAGCATGCCTACGCCCTTGTTACAACAGGAATAAGCACCACAACCGAGGAAGCCGCTTTGAGGGCTTGCGTTGAAGCCTTTATGACAGCCCTGGGCAGAATAGTAGACGCAGACGCCCAAGCGTATATTGACGCATTGGATTCGGCAGGTTATACCGTGAGTGCTTCAGAAAAAACTGCTATCACTAACCATTTCTTAGACCTTAAGGGACAAGGCCCCAACAACAGCACTTATGACTGGTGGACGGGTTGCGTTAGGCTGCTTCCTTTTATTGGAACAAATGCAGCTCAACAAGGTATTGAAGGTCAAAACCCTGCAAGCTCTATCAACTTTTATGGTGGTATGATATTTAGCTCCATTGGAGCAGAGGGGAATGGTACTAACGCCTACTTTGATTTTTTTGCACCGAATGAATTACCTGATGACCGTAATAATTCAATCTGGGTTTACGAAACCAAGAATCTTGCTCCGACTAATTATACTCAATACAGTCTTTATCGAGGTTATTTCGACCAGAGATTTGAGGGAGGTTTAATTAATTCATATCAACTTACAACCCAGTACATACAGAATAGAACCTATGGTGTTCACGGCGACTACTATTATGCAATTACAACACCGGATGGTAGCTTAGTGCCTCCCTCAACTGGTGGGTTCTTTGGTACGACCAGATATAAATCTATTGCACAAGGTGGAGGTTGGGATTTGTATGCTAAGGGAGTTAAATTCACTCAAAATGGCGACATCAATCAGCAATATAACACAAGCGCACAAATAGTTCCAGGATTGGCTCATAGGACTTATTTAAGTTATAGCCAAGGTGTAAATACTTTCCAACCCTTAGCTTTTGGCTACGCCTTAATAACAACTGGAGTTAGCACCCAAACAGAGGCAGACGCCTTGAAGGCAACCGTTGAAGCCTTTATGACTGCACTTAATCGAAATGTATAAAATAAATTAAGATTATGAAACTGAATGAAATACCAGAAGGAGAAGAAAACAAATGGGTTGGTTTATTAACCACTGAACAAAAAGACCAACTGGTAGGACAACAATATGCACCCAACAGCTACTTTAATCCTGTCTTAGATGGGAATGAACCTGCTAACTGGATTATTTCAGTAGAGGAAATGGCTAACTGCGTCAACCCTGACTTTGAATGGGTTAAAGAGTTGCCCCTTATTCCTTGGGTAGCTCCTGCACCTCCTGAACCAATAGAGCCAATTCAAGATGAAAATTGAACAATACGCAGTTGAAAAAACTGAAATAAGCACCATCAGTGAACTCTACATTGATGGTGTGTTTCAATGTTATATCTTGGAAGACCCTGTGAGGGAGTTAATGGATAAGAATGGTGATGGTGATTTTGATGATAAAGGAGAGGGAAAGATATGGGGTAATACTGCAATACCTGCCTATACCTATAATCCTTGGCATAGGAAGCAGGGAAAACACTATCGCAGGTATGGTCAGAATGAGAATAAATATCCTTGGCACTTTAATAAAGGGTGTATTTGTTTAGACCCTGTTGAAGGGTTTAAATGGATTATGGTACACCCTGGTAATAAAAACACTCATACACACGGGTGTTTACTACCAGGTAAAACCAAAGGTAAAAACTTTGTAGGTCGAAGTCAAGATGCTTATAAAGACCTATATTTAGCAACTTATGAGGCTATTGCAGCTAAAGAAGCAACTTGGAAAATTCAAAGATAAATATAAATAAAATGGAATCTTTTAACTTAAAAACAACAATTCTATCCTTTTTTTCAATGCTAATAAGTTTTTTTGCTCCTTTAGTACCTTTGATTATTGTAGTGATATTTGCTACTCTTATTGATACCTATGTAGGCAGATGGTATGCTAAGAAAAAAGGAGAGCTTATTACTAGCAAAAAGACTAGAATAGGACTAACTAATAAAATCATAGCTTATTCAATAGCCCTCTTGTTTACTTATATCTTAGATTCTCTAGTCTTAAATGAAACAGTAATGATGTATTTTCCTAAAGAACATTTAATAACGTCTCTAGCATGTCTTCTACTTGTTTCTATAGAGTATTCTAGTGTAGATGAAAAGATTAAATGGGCCACAGGTAAAGGTATTACAGATAGAATTTTTGCTTTTATTAGAGGTATAAAGAAAATCTTTACAGAGGTAAAGTCCTTCAAAGAAGATTAGTTTGTATATTTGGTTAAACTAAACAATACAACAATGGCAAAAAATTCTAAAAATGATTCTCAAAAAGTATCTTTTGGTGCTAAAAAGGTAAACAAGCCTAAGCGTAAATATGGGCCCAAAGAAGAAAGACCTAAGAAATATAAAGGTCAAGGCAGATGACTAGAAAGCATTTAGAAATAGCAGTGGTCTTGTTAATTACTGCTGCTATCAGCTTTTATCTTAACTTCTTAGAACGTAGAAATACTGAAAATTTAAAAACCATAGAATCCTATAATGATTCTATTCAGCTATTAAACAAAAAGTATTTTCTGCTTAAACGCCAAGAAATAAGTTTAAGAGACTCTTTAATTGAAACTCTTAATAAGCTAAAAGCTACTAGAGAGTCTATCATAATTATAAAGCAACAAAGTAATGAAAAAGCTGATTCTGTTTACAATCTTTCTAATAATGAGTCTTTACTGTTTCTCACAGAATGGTTATCCAAGAGAGATTCTATTGAATGAAGATACTATAGTTGCTATTACCTATCCTCAACTTAAAGAGATAAATAGAGAGCTTGCACACTCAGAAAGTAAAGACATAATTATAGATTCGTTAGAATATAGCCTAACTTTATGTGATATAGCTTTCTACAGGTATCAAGACGTATTAGACAATATAATACAACAGAATGAAAATCTAACAAAACAGTTAGATACACGTATTAAAGTAAATGAACTTCTTGAAGAAGACAACCAAAGCCTACGAAAAAAGAACAAAAGAAGTAGGTTTTTTTCTTTTTTAGGAGGTGCTGTAGCTACAATAGCTCTCACATCACTTGTTATTGTAGCTGTTAACTAAACATATTAACAATGGATTCGAACAAAATTAAAACTCTACTAGAACTTTACCCTTCTTATTTAAAGAACTGTAAATGGAAAAGGTTTGCAGAAAGGCATAACTGTACAGTAGAAGAGGTAAAAGCAGTAGCAAAAACCATTAATGTAGATGAGGCAGAAGAAACTCTATCTGAATTCAAAACATTTATTAAAGAAAATGGTCTTAAACTAGATGATATTGATACAGTTAAATTCTGGCAAAACTTTAAAGGAGAAAAGAGATTTAGCGTAAATACTAAGAAGCAGTGGTATAACAACAAAGAAAGCTTATTAGAAGATTTTAGAGAAGTAGTATCATCTTATGAAATACCTACACATAATCCTAAGATAAAGCCTAACAAAGGAGATAGTGTAGCTGTTATTAACCTGTATGATGCTCATATTGATAAGTTAGTATTGGTAGATGAAACTAATCCTAAAGGTTCTGTAGAAGATAACTGTAGTACTTTTGAAGATGCTTTTGATAAACTGTTAGCACAAAGCTTAGTTTACAATCCTGAGCTGCTTATATTTCCTGTAGGTAATGATTTCTTTAATGCTAATGATGGTCGTAATACTACAGTAAAAGGTACTCCACAAGACTCTAATCCTTTTTGGAAAAAGAGTTTTATTCAAGGTTACCATACTATTAGAAGATGTATAGATAAAGCAGCTAAGTACTGCAATGTGCATGTAGTAATGGTAATGAGCAACCATGATGCAGATAAACTTTTCTATTTAGGGCAGATGCTAAAAGCTACCTATGAAAATAATGGTGCTGTATGTGTTGATGATACTACTAAGTCTAGGAAGTATATTACCTATGGTTCTAACCTACTAGGCTTTAGCCATGGAGATAAGGAGAAAAACTATATTAGAGAATTGCCTTCTGTAATTATGATTGAGAATAAATTTCAGATGCCTGATATAGATTATATCCATCATTTTTGTGGAGATATACATCATAAAGAAACTTATCAACATAGAACATCCTTAGACTTAAAAGGATGTACTGTGTCTTTTTTAAGAGCTTTATCTGATACAGGTAAATGGGAGCATGAGTGTGGTTACTTAGGTGTTCCTAAAACAGCAGAAAGCTATATATTTACCAAGGAAAAAGGATTAGCTGCTAACTTATTAGTACATATATAATGAAAACATTAAACGAGCTTAGATTTGAGCTACTAGAGCTTATTAATCAATATAGTGATGATAGCAAACTAGACTATCGTATTATTGATGAATTTATTATCAATAAGAGAGTAAAGTGGTTTGAAAATACCTACAATAGATTTAATAAATCTATACCTAATTTATACTATCAAACACTTAGTTGTGTACCTGTAAAACTAGTAGACCAAGCAGAGTGTTGTGAGGTATCTACAGGATGCCTTATTCTTAGAACTGAAAACCCCTTGCCTTCTTTCTTAAATCTATCTGATGGAGAGCTTATTGATAAAGTGTCTCCAGTAGGAGTTATTAATTTACCTTTCAATGTTATCCCCTACAGAAGAGCAGAGTTTTTTGGCAATGGTAGATATGATAGAGAATCTGTAGGAGTGTTTTTGTACAATGACTATTTGTATCTTATTTCTAAAAATACAATAGAATACCCCCTACTTGAAAAGATTACAGTTAGAGGCATCTTTAGAGACCCTAGAGATGCAGCTAAATTCATATCTTGTGATAATAACCCTTGTTGGAGTCCTGATGCACAGTTTCCTTTAGAGGAGAGACTTTGGGATTACTGTAAAAAAGATATATTAGCTACTGACTTAAACATTAAACTAAGTACTCCAGAAGATAATTCTAATGATGCTCAGGATAATAGAATAGACCCTATGCCTCCAGGAGGTAAAGCTTAAACTATAATACATGTTCAAAAGAGGAAAAGTTAAAATACCAAAAGATTATATCACTAAGGATATTTATAAGTACTATAGGAGTACTACTGAAAATCCTGTAGATTACAAAACTTATGTCAAATTTTTATTTAGCTCTAAAGACAATAAAGGAGTTATAGAGACTCTTACAGAACGTATACTCTATAACACTTACATATTAAGTTTTCCTAAGATAGGCAGCATTTTTGTAAAGAAATACAAGCCTAAAGTAAAGTTTAAACCTAACGGAGATTTAGACATTAGGAAGAGTCATATAAGAATAGACTGGGCTAATACTTTAAAACTTTGGCAATCTGACCCTGAAGCTAAAGAAGAAAAAAGAAAAGTGTACCATTTGAACAAACACACTAAAGGATATTTGTATAAGTTTGTATGGGACAAAAGAAAACAACCTTTTAAAAATAAATCCGTATATAAGTTTAACCCAGTTAGAAAACTGGACAGACATCTAAGTTATATCTTAAAGAATAACATAGAAGTTGATTATTTTGAAATAAATTATTGATTATGTCACACATAAGCGAATGTTACTACAAAACTAAAGTAGAAAAAACAGAAAAAACAGGTAATACTGTTACTCACATCTGCACTTATGAGCTTAAAGATGGGGGTTATTTAGTATTTAAAGATGTCAGAGAAATGCCTAAAGAAGGAGGTTCAGACTACATGTATGATGGTAAAAAGGTAGAAACCTTTGCAATGGCTTCTGATAATCCTCCTGATGATATGGTTAAAGAAGAAAAATCTGAAAATCTTAAGAAGCTTCTTTCAGTAATTAAAAACATGGGATAATATGTACAATGGATTAATGGTTTCATCCAGCTCTGTTATTGATAAAATGTACAGAGATTTTGGATGGGACTATACTTTACAGTTTAACGATGTTTTAGAATGGATAGGAGAAGCTTTAAGAGAGCTAAAAGTTCCTTGCTTCTATGTAGATAAAGTTACAGATGGTAACAAAGAATTAGGCCATAAAGATTTTATTCACATTGAAGATGGTAGAGGAAAGCTTCCTTGTGACTTATTTTCTATCACTCAAACTGCTAGTGCTGTAGAGGTACATCCTAGTACTGCTAAAGCTATAGTTTCAGGTATCGTCTATGTAGATTATAATACTGACCAAACTTGTACTGTAGGAGATGGAACTTCTTTATGTAATTCTTTAGTATGTTCTCAAAATGATGCAAATAAAGTAAGCTCTGATAAAAAGTGCTATACTTTTATGCCTATGCGTTGGGACACCAATACCTTTTATAAAACATACCATGGTACAGATATAGATTTCAGAATGAACTCTGATTTAACCTATACTGTAAACAATAACTACATTTTTACCTCATTCAAAGAGGGCAAAGTAGCTATGGCTTATAAAGCTGTGCCTACAGATGAAAATGGGTTACCTATGATTCCAGATAACCAGTCTGTAATTAATTATGTTACATGGTATATAGGTAATAAAATAGCTTTTCAGCTATATCTTACAGATAAATACACTCAAGGTAAGTATGAAGAGTTTAAAGGATACCTGTCTCTTTATTATCAGAAAGCTAAGAATGAAGGTAAGATGCCTAAGAATTTAGATGAATGGGAGTCTTACAAAAATCAAAGGCTTAGGTCACTTCCTAAAGTATTTGAACATAAGAGATTCTTTGGTAATCTACAGCATCCAGAAGAAAGGTATAATCATCCTAGAGTCAGTACTTTAGGAGGATTTAGCAGTAGATTAGCTTATTAAAATTAGTATAATGCCTAAGATTACAAGTTCATATATAAAAGGTTTAAACCAAGATTTATCTATATCTAATAATGATAACCAGCATTTATTCAATGCTTTAGATATAGATTTAGTTACAAATACAGGACAGTCTACTGGTATTATTTCTAATCATAAAGGAAATAAGCTAGAGTTTAGTATTCCTGATATTCAGCCTTTTTATTCCATTACTATTACTGGTAGTACAAATGCAGTACTTGTAATAAATGGCACTAATGTAAATATTTCTTTAGCTGCTACTACTGACCCTATTGATGTTTATGACGCTATAATTGCTAATGCTACTATAGCAGCAGATATAGCAGCAGGAGAGTATGGAGTTTATTATAACTCTCAAGAAGTAGTAATACAAGGATATTCTTTAAATCCTAGCCCTTCTGTAACTTCAGGAAGTTTAGCAGTAGCTACTGTAGTAACTGCACAATCTAATCTTTCCATTATAGGATGGGGAACCTTAGAAGAAGAAATTATTCTTCTTACTACAAGTAATACCAATACATCTGAAACACCTTCTAATACTGCTGGCCAAGTATGGGTATTGCAGTACGATGATTCTACAGAATCTATTATAGGGGCATCAGGTACTTCTTTGGTTGCATCTGAGCATTTAAAATATAACAACATTTTAGATTTTTCTTTAGCCCATGAGGTTTATAGAGAAGCACTAGGCAGAAAAGAGTCTTCCTTACGAGGTACTTTCTATTGGACTGATAATTATAATCATCCTAGAGCATTAAATGTTTATAATCCTCAATGTCCTGCTGTTCCTAAAGAGCTTTTAGATTGGAAGCCTTCAGTAGATATGAGTACTCCTATTATTGAAGGAGTGCTTGCAGGAGGATTACTAGAAGTAGGTACATATCAAATTTCCTACCAGCTTTACAGTAATGATGGTGCTATAACAGCTTATGCTCCTGTAAGTAAATTAGTACCTCTTACAGATTCTGTTATATCTTCTAATCAGTATGCTAACTATGAAGGTGCACCTGTAGGTACTATATCAGGTAAATCTATACAAACTACTATTAATCATATTGACTTAAAATATGATTTTATTAGAGTAGTTTTAGTACAGTATCAAGTAGAAAATGTACCTACTATAAATGCTGTGTTTGACCTTCCTATTGATGGAGACTCAATGTCTTTTACTATAACAGGAGGTGAGGATAAAATAGCTATTAGTGTAGAAGAATTTGTAAATCCTTTAATCTTTTTTGATAGAGTTAAAACCTTTACACAAAAGAAAAATAGGTTATATCCTGCTAACACTAGGTCTAGAACATTTGATTTAGATTATGAGGCTAGAGCCTACAGATTTAATTCATCCCAACTTTGTAGACTTTATTCTAGAGATGGCAGCTTTCAAGACTTTGATGCTACCATTCCTGCTGATATAACTGCTCTTCATGCATTAGATGATGACGAAGATGCAGTAAATGCTTATAATGATGAATCAGGCACTATCTTTGGATTAGTACCTGGAGGAAACTATGATAACTGGTTGAATAGCCACCAATCTAAGTTTCAAGAAGATGGAGTTACTATAGGAGGTGAAGGAGCTAATGTATCTTATAAGTTTGTTACACAATCTTTAAGAGCAGACAGTACTATGGATTTTGCATTTAATGGTACTGTTGCTTCTACTAACTTAAAGAATTATAACTTAATAAACTCTCCTTTTGTTAATAATCTAAATACTAGCAGTGGTTCTGATAACTTAGGAACTCCTTCTTTAGCAGGATTTGCATATCCTCAAGATGGATGGTCTGGATATAAAAATCCATTAAGGTCTACAGTATATGCAGGTCATGCTAGAGGAGAAGTTTATAGGTATGGTGTAGTATTTTACAATGACAAGGGAGAAGAATCCTTTATTAAATGGATTTCAGATATTAGAATACCTGAACCTTGGGAGGCTCCTGCTGGAGATTTAGATGCATTTGACTTATCAGAATACCTAGATGATGGTGCAGGAGATAAAAGAATTAATACTAAGTCTATTGGTATAGAATTCACTTTTACTAATCTACCTTCTGATATTACAGGATTTAGAGTAGTAAGAGTAGAAAGACAAAAGAAAGATAAAACTAGACTAGGCACTGGAGCTTTATTTGGAGCCTTAAGAAGTAGAGTACGTATAAATGGAGATAAAGCTGATTGTTTATCTTTAGCTTCTTTTGCTGACTCAAACCATAACTCCCCAGTTCATTTTATAAACAATGATTTTAGTGAAGGAGAAACAGGTCTTGGTTATATTTATGGTGTTCCAGGAGAACATGGAGATACTACTGCTGCTACTAGAGTAACTAGGGAAAACTCATTAGGAATTATAAAATTCCCTGAACTAGATTTTAATGAGTATCAAACTAATGATGCTACGCATATAAAGCTGTTATCTCTTTATTCTTTTTCTAGAGATTTACCTACTGTTCCTGGCCCTCCACCTGGAGCTGATGCTGATACTTATTATACAGGGGTAAATGATTCTACTGGTAGAGAGCTTTTTAATCAAGGAGTATGCTATTGGGCAGATTATGTAGATAATAACACTAAAGCTTCAGGAGCTTTCTTAGTTAAATATACTTCAGTATTTGATAATGGTAGAAATATAGTAACCCTACTAAACCAACAAGAAGTAGATATTGAAGGTATTATACCTTCTAGCTTCTCTCCTACTATGTTAGCTTTAGATTACCATCATATAGGTATTGAGTGTTTTAAAAGTAATGCCGACTTTGAGTTATCATCATTTGGTACTAAGTCTTTATTCTGTAGATTTGGAGGCAGTTGTCAATTACCTGATACTCCTTTTAATAATAGTCATATAGATTACCCTCTATATAATGAAACTACTAAAGACCCCTACTTTAGAATAGTAGCTTTATGTAGGTATAATACTGGACAATATGGGGGGCCTTGGAGAGCTTCTAGATATAACAATGAATATATAGCAGCATCTGACTTCTTTCCTATAGATATAGTAGCCTCTACACAATCTATTAAAGTGTATAATGGGGATATTTACACTAGCTACTACGATACTACTTTAACTTTCTTCCATTGGAAAGAAGATTATAGCTATCCTTCTTCTGGAACTATAGCATCTGCCTCTGGATTAGGAGCTATTTATGACCCTGCTTCTACAAGAATGTCTGCTTTAGCTATCTGCTTCCCTTGTGAAACAGAGTTTAACATAGCCTACAGACATGGGGATTTATGGAATAATGAGCAAGTTTTTACTTCAGACACTACAGCTACTATACAAAACATTGCTGCTGGAGCTGCTGGGCCTGAATTTGCTAAATTCTTAGCTGAGGCTCCTGAATATAATAGAGCATACTCTCAAGAAAACAATATTAAGAAATACTTTCCTAGACCTTTTAACTTTTTAACAGATGAAGAACATCCTAATTGGGTGTGGGTATCTGAAGAAAAATTTGATAGAGAAATACAGGATAATTGGAGAAGATACTTAGTAAATAATTATCTTCCATTAGAAGGTAATTATGGGCCTATAAATAAAATAACCAATCTTAAAGAAAGACTTTTTACTCTGCAAGACAGAGGAGTATCTATAGTAAGTTCACAAGAACAAACAGCTTTGCCTGATTCTGCTACTGGAGCTATCTTTCAAGTAGGTACAGGTACTATACTAGCTAGATATGATTACTTATCAAAAGAATATGGCTGCTTCCATCAACACTCTGTAATAACAGGGCCTGGAGCTGTGTATTTCTTTGATTCTAGGATTAAAAGATTCTTTCGTATTGGTGAATCTAAAGCAGGTCCTATGTTAGAAAGTTTATCTGATGTTAAAGGACTTTCTGCCTTCTTTAGAAAGAAATTAGAAGGAGATATATTAGATACAGATAAAGTTTTACTTAATAACGGTATACATGGAGTTTATGATAGTGTATACAATAAGGCTTACATGACTTTTCTTAATAAGATAGCTATAAACTTTGATACTTTTTCCATAAGTGCAGGTAGCCCTACTATATATACTATGACCAATGTATCACCATCTTCTATACAAGTTCTAAATAAAGGTGATATATTCTATATAGGAAACAATGTATATAAGGTAGAATCTATTAACCAGACTACTTTAGCTGTTAGTGTAGTAAGTGGTACTATAACAGCTCTTCAAAACAAGCAAGCTATTACTTACAAATTTACCATAGGGTTTAATGAGATGCTTCAAGCTTTTGAATCCTTTTATACTTTTACTCCTAACCTATATCTTCCTACTGGTAAAAGACTACTTTCTGCTAATCCTTTTGATACCAGCAATTCTGTCTATTTACATAATGAAGGAGATTATGGTAAATTTTATGGTAAAAATCCTACAACATCTGAAGCTGAGTTTATTGTTAACTTCCCAGATGCAACTAAACTTCCTACTTTTCGTATTGATACATTAGAGTTTTGGACAGAGGTATTTGATAATAATGGTATAGATATTCCTTTAGAGACTATAACAGGAATCTTGCTTTACAATGATTACCAAAGTACTCAAAACTCCTTAACCCTTCTTACTCCACAACAAAATGTAGTAAGAAGAGAAAGAACTTGGAGAATTAATATGATTAATGATTACAATAGTCCATTGCCTATAAAGCCTTATCTTAGGGATGTTTATGTTAAGATTAAAGTCTTCTATAACAATTCTAATAACAGGAACTTTAGGTTAAATGCTTTTAATACTAATGTCACTTTAAGTGTATTCTAATGGCTAAGAAAAGAATTAAAAAACCTGTTAGAAGGAAAAAGGAATCTGATTATCCTGGAGAGATGTCTTTTAGGAAAGCTCTAGGTCTTAATCCTGTTGTTATGCAGGGTGGTGGTACTTACAACATGCAGAAAGCATTAGAGTTAGGTTATACCCCAGATGAAACAGGTCATTGGCCATCAGTAGATAGTACTAATGGTATGTGGTTAAAATCTAAACAACACCCTACAGCTTGGATGGAGTACATGCAAGGTTATGCACTAAATCCAGAAAACAATAGACGTTTTGATGTAGTTCCAAATGTTGAAGGTTACTTTGGAGATAACCAATTACAATATGTAGATAAAAAACAAACAGGTGGTGAATTACAAAAAGCTCAATATGAAGAAAAGAAAAAATCTGACGTTTTAGATTTAGAAAACTCATTAGATTTTTTAGTAGATACTAGAGGTGGTACTAGAGATTTCTGGGGAAGAACGGCTGATACTATTGGTTACCATGAATCTGCTGGTACAATGGACCCTGGACAACTACAACATGGAGGTGGTCCAGGAAGAGGTATATTTCAGTTTGAAAACGATTCTTTAGAGACTGCTCAAAATAGATATAAAATAGTAGCTAATAAATTAAAGCTTAAACCTGACCCTGAGATACTAAAAGCTAAATCTGCAACTGAACTTTCTCCAAGACAGCAATATGTTTTATTTTTAATAAATCTATCTCAGTCAAGAGCAGTACTTAAAGATTATGCTGAGGGTAGGCTATCATTAGAAGATTTATGGTTACAAGGCCATAAAAATGTAGAAGTTCCAGGAAATAGGAAAAGCTTTAGAACTAGTGTACAAAAAGCTAAAGATAAATCTATACAAGAAGGATATGATAGTTTTAAAGAATTAGGTGGTAGAATAAAACTTCAAAGAGGTGGCAGACCTACTATGTATGTAGACCCTAATGACCCAGCAGGAATGGAAAGGTATCAAGCTTATGCAGATAGTTTAGATTTGCATAATAAAAGTCTTATTTATAAAAATGCAGTTATTGATGCTGTTAATAAATCTGGACATTTAAGACATATAAATGTAGAGTATCCACAATCAAATACAAATAACCCAACATGGGAGTCTTATGAAAATAAAGGAAATAGAGCAACATACCCTTTCTTTAAAAAACCAGCACAAAAAGTAATTATAAAAAGTACTAAAGAATATGAAAATGCTAAAAAACAAGAACTATTAAAAGAAGCTGGATTATATACAGGTAAAATAGATGGTATATGGGGTCCTAACTCACAAGCTGCTTGGGAAACTTATCAAAGTTCTACTAATCAAAAACCTACTTCTAGTGATTATGAACCACAACAATTTACTGTTCCAACACCCACAATGATAGGGACAAAAGATGGAACTAGGTGGTCAGTAATTGAAGATGGTAAAGAAATAATATATACAGATAGAGATTTTTATAATAAATATGGAACAACTCCTGAATATGCGGTAAAATCAAACTATCTTAAAGGAAAAAATAAAAAAGAAAGGGGTGGTTCTTTAACTACACCTACTAGTGCTTCATTCTTAAACAGAGATAGAATGAGAAGAGGTGCTGTAGATGAGCCTTCTGTGTTTGAAGATGTTATGGCAGGTTTATATGGTGTAGGTGAAGGTTTATTAGATGCTGCTACAAAGGGAGCTACTGATGAGCTTACAGATATGGGCTTTAAAGCTCTACAAGGAGCAGCAGGAACTACAGGAGAAGCTGCACAACAACAACAAGGTTATGCAGGTGTAGGTAATGCAGTAGGTGCTATAGGTGGTGCAGCTTTAGGTATAGCATCCCCTGAGCAAGCAGTAACTCAATCTGTAAAAGGAGCAGGTAAAGCAGTTTCAGGTTTCTCAGGAAGCCCTGAAGGAGATGCTGTTGGACAAGCTATACAACAAATTCCAGGATTAATGGGTAATTTTAAAGATATGAAAACATTTATGGCTTCTAGAGGAGGCAGATTTAGATATCAACAAGGAGGGCAAATGTTAAATCAAAACTTAGGTTTAACAGAAATAGGAGGCCCTTCACATGCAGAAGGTGGTGTTACTTTACCTAATAATGGTCAAGGCCCAGATGTAGAAGTAGAAGGTCCTGAAACTATTTACACTCCAGAAAACTATGTAATGTCTGAAAAAATTAAAGCCTCTAAAACAGCTTTAAGAGAAGCAGGTATTTCTGAAAAGTATGCTGGTAAATCTTATGCAGACATAAGTAAAGCTATTAAAAAACAGGGAGGAGATAAACTTCGTCCTAATGATAAGCTTACCTTAAATTTCATAGATAGTGAGATGAAGAAGCTTATTAAAGCCCATAATATAGACAGGCAATTAGAAGAGCAAAAGAATGTTGTAGCAGCTTCACCTGAAGAACAACAAGCTGGATATAATATGTATCCTGATGCTAATAGTATTGCTTTTCCTGGCAGTGGACCTACACAAGTAGTTCCTACAAATAATAATGACCCTATAATGGTTACAGGTGCTGATGGTTCTCAACAAATGTTAGTAGACCAGCCTATACAAACACAAGCACCTTTTGTAGAAGAAAAAATGGCAAGAGGTGGTCAAATGATTAAAAGAGCTGATGGCTCTTATTCTAGAAGAGGCTTATGGGATAACATCAGAGCTAATAGAGGTAGTGGTAAAAAACCTACTAAGCAAATGCTTGAGCAAGAACGTAAGATTAAAGCTGCTGAAAAAGCTTATGGTGGTTACTATGCTGAAGGTGGTAGTTTTGATAATCCTGGCTTTAGAGCTTTGCCTGAATATGTACAGGCAAAAATTAAATCTAATATGGAAGTAGGTGGATATATGGATTATGATGATACTATGGAGTATGGAAAAGGTGGTTATACTGTTAGAAGGTCTAATGACAGAAAAGGAAAAACTCACGTAGTTACTGGTCCTGATGGAACTAAGAAATACTTTGGTGACCCTAAGCTAGGAGAAAGAGGTAAATCTAAATATGGTAAGAAAGCTTTCTACGCTAGACATAAAAAGAACTTAGCTAAGAATCCATACTTTAGAGCTTATGCTAGAGCTACTTGGGAAGATGGTGGTTATATGGATATGGAACCTGCTATGTATAACTATGGTGGCCCTATGATGTATGCTCAAGGTGGTATTCATATAGACCCTTCTAAAAGAGGTACTTTTAAAGCCCAAGCTTCTAAAATGGGTATGGGTGTACAAGAAGCAGCTAGTACTATTTTAAATGCACCTGAAGGTAAGTACTCCCCAGCTATGAGAAAAAAAGCTAACTTTGCTAGAAATTTTGCAAAAGAAGATGGAGGTTACTACCAAATGGGAGGAGACATGATGCAACCACAACAAATGCCACAACAAGGTGGAGGTCAAGAAGAAGCTGCACAGCAGATTATTCAGCAAGTAGCACAAATGCTGCAACAAAATGTAGCACCTGAGCAAGTTGTAGGAAAGTTAATTGAAATGGGAGTACCACAACAGCAAGCTGTTCAAATAGTAGAAATGGTAGCCCAACAAATGCAAGGACAACAACAACCTGCTATGCAACAGCAAATGCCTCCACAAGCTCAACCCCCTGGTATGATGAGATATGGAGGCAGAGTAATTAAACAAATGGGTGATAAGTTGTTTCCTCAGCAAAATCAAGGAAATTTAGTTCCTGAAAATATGTATTCTACAGAAAAAGTATCAACTCCTGATGACTATGATAGAATATATGATATTGTAGGTAATACTTTAGACCGAGAAACTAGATTAGGTTACTCTAATTATGGATTTACACAACCTGGAGCCACACAATATGCTAACACTGAAGAAGGTAGAAATCAAGCTATTAATGCTGGTATAAATCAATATTTTAATAAATATGGTCTTTATGAAATGCCTGATTCACAACAAGCTATGGCTTTTGATTTTGCTTTTAATAGTGAAGACCCTAGAGCATCTATGATGGTAGCAGCCGGGAAGTTAACTCCTGAACAAAAACTTCAAATGTATTCACAAGGGAAATTAGACCCTGCTAAAGTAGACGAAGCTTGGGGAAAATATGGTGCTGATGTTATGGCAATGGGTGATGCTTTAAATGACCCATTTGCTGCTGAAAAAATTAGAAGTTATAGGAATACAACAGGAGCTAATACTAATTTACCTGAGTGGACTAAGAGAGTAAATGAAGTTAAAGCTTTTGCTCCCCAGTACTTTAGTAAAAATAGTAATCAATCTAGCTCATTAATGCAGCCTATAAAAATACCTACTTCGCAGCCTATAAAAATACCTACTTCTTTAGATTATACTGTTAAAGGCCCTTCTTTAGAAGAATTTAAAGCTCTTTCTTTTGAAAAACCACAAAAACGTAAGCCTACTTTAAAAGGCCCTAAAGATTATAAATCTCCTATGGATACTTACATTGCTGGTGCAGCAGGTTCTATGGTAGGGCCTCTAAGTAATATAGCTGCTGCTGCTTTTGCTCCAGACCCTACTTATACTGCTGCTCCTAAACTTCAAAGGTATGATTATACTCCTGTAGCTTTACAACAAGCTGCTGGTAACCAAGCTTTAGCTAATACTAGAGAGGGCTTTAGAAGAGGTGCACCTACACAAGGTTCTTATTTATCTAATATGGCAGTAGCTAGTCCTAGTATGGCTATGAACTTAGGAGAGGCTTTAGCTAAAACTAGATATGGTATAGATACTAGTAACATTGGCATTGCTAACCAAGAAGCTCAATTAGCTGCTGCACAAGCTGAAAAGAATGCTTTACTTAAAGACCAATCTATAGCTAACAGATGGCAGCTAGGTATGAAAGGAGCAGAAGGTATAGGTAGTAATGTCCAAGGATTTTCTAAAGACATGGGAGCTAAACGAATGCAAGATATGATTGTTAATAGCATGAAAACAGGTGATTTTAGCATAATAGGATATGATGTGGTAAATGGGCAATTAATTCCTAAATTAGCTCCTTCAGGACTTGCTACTTATGAGAATATTATTGAAACAGATGATGGTAGAAGATATAAGAAAAATCCTGATGGTACTTACACAGAAATAAAATAGTAAAATGGCAGTTAGATTTATACGACCAGTAGATACTCCCTATGAATCTCAATTCATAGATATGCCTTTGGAGTTCATGCAGCAAAACCTGGAAACTAAGCAGAAGGGTTTAGATACTGCTAGAACTCAATTAGGAACATCAGAGTTTGCTATAGAGGCTGCTCCTTGGCATGAAGAAACAGGTATGGCTCAAGCTTATAGAGATAAGTTTAGCACTTCTATAGCTAATTTAGAAGAAGAGCTTGAAAAAAATAAAGGCTCTTATGGTAGAGTTACAGGTCAGCTAGGAGCTTTGAATAGAGAATTTATGACTGACCCTGAGCTTAATAGGATTAGAAAGCATTATAAATTATATGAAGCTAATGTAGCTCCTTACTTAGGAAAGCCTAACGCAGCATCTCTTTACTTTGCTGACTTAATGAAGCAAGACCCTGTTACAGGTCAATGGGGATGGAAAGACCCTTCTGAAATTTCTGAAGCAGATATTAAAACTCCTATTGAAGATAAAGTAGAAGAAACTGTTTCAACCGAATTACTTAGTTACTTAAAACCTTCTATAAAAAAAATCTATGGAGAAGGTAGTTATAGCTACGATGAGAAAGGTAAATTAATCTGGTTAACACCTGATGGGAAAAAAATAACTAACTTAAATTTAGATAATACTTTTACTCAAGAAGCAATTGATGAATATACTAATAGAGTACTACAAGGAGATAAAGACCAGTATCGTTATATAAAAGAATTTTTAGGTTTAAACTCTTTTGAAGATATTAAAAATCTGGTTACAGGTGTAGCATCTAAAGGCTTCTATAGAAATGAAGAAGATATTCCTGGAAAAGCTACTAATGTACCTGGAGGTGGAAGTAGAGGTACTGGAAGTGATGAAGATGATAACTACTCTTTAGAGATGGTAAGTACTGGAGCTTCTACTCAGGATGTTGATATTTCTAAAAACCTTACTGTAGCTCAAGAAATTGAACAAGAGTCTTATTCTAACCTTCTTACTTATGTATCCACAGCAGTAGGTAACGCTATGACAAACCCAGAATATGCTCCTTTACTTAGAGAAGCTTTTACAGGAAGTTTTGAAGAAAGAGCTGATGAATTGTTAATTAAAAAGTATGAAGAAGTAAAAAATAGTAATCCTGAACTAGCTGCAAGATTACAGCAAGCTTACAATTTACCCGACACTTTTGTAGAAATGATGGCTAATCCTTATGACTATTTTAAAGAAGGCGGTAGGTTACAGACCCAATTTGGTTTTAATAGAGATGAAGTAGAATCTCTACAAACTGAAATGCTTCAGACTATAGTAGACTTAAAACAAAATCCAAATATAGGAACAGGGGATTTAGATGTTGTAAATAGTATTCTTACAAATTATAGTACCTTTAAGCAAGCTTCAGAAAAAGCAGAACGGCTTGAAACTATATTTACAGAAGCTGGTAAACAGTCTGGTTTAAGTGATGAAATTATTAAAAAGTCTTTTAGTGGTTTAGAGTTAGTATCTAAAGAAACTGGTTTTGATAAAAGGTCTCTAATGAATAGAGATTTTGCTACTAGAAACTTACTACATCAGAAATACTCTAACTTACAAGTAGAAAATAGTGAAGGTTTATCTCAATTAAAAGACTTAGGGATTTTAAAATATGATAGCAAGGAAGGAGCTTGGAGATTTGTAACTGAGCAGTACAATTATACAGGTACTAATACCTTTACCTTAACTAAACCTTTAGCAGATATTGTAGGTTTTACATCTAAATTTACGAAAAATGTAGAAAAACTTCAAAGTGAATCTGAACGTGAGAGGATAGGAATTAGAGAAATAAACATTGGTAGCTCTGGTAAAAAAGGAGCTGTAGGTAATTTTTTAAGTAACTTAAAAGAAAAATATAATGACGACCCTAATCTTTTATTAGTAGACCTGCAAAAGGCTGCTGGTGGAGATGGTAAGGATGAAAGAAACAACTCATTAGAAAAAATATTTGCAGATAGAGGACTTGGAGATAATCCAAAAGTAACTGCTGCTTATATAAATGCTAACTCTAGTGGACAAGCTACAAATCTTATTGTTGTAACAGATGAAGATGGTAAGACAGCTACATTTGAAACTTTAATAGATACAGAAGCTCCTGCTTTTAGGGAAGTTATTATACAGATGTCTAAAGATAATGATGCCAGAGTAAGAGATGCATCTTATCTATTAAGAACAAATCTAATGTTTAATGAAAGTGAATTAGGCACTTTAGATATTGCCTATGATACTATGTTTACATTAGACCCTACAAATACAGAAAGCATTTCTGTTCCTATTAGAGATACTAGAGGATATATATACAACTTTACTAGAACTGCACAAGCTACTATTAAAGTTAATGTAACTGCCCCTAATGGTGAAGTAATAGAGGTAAGTAGTATTAGAAATGCTCAAGGTAAAGTCTTAGACCCAACAAATATTAAAAATGCTGATGATGCTAGAACTTATCTAGGGTATTTAGGAACTTTATTAGCTGGAGGACAAGGAGGTTCCTCCAGTAGTGTGGGAAAGCAGAGACCTCAGGCAAGAGACAGAAGGTAAAATATAAAACTGCTGAAGTACAGCAGTCTATAACTGACTATTTAAAGTCACCTACAGAAGAAATACCTTTTGGTATTACTGTTACCAGTGGCTATAGAACTCAAGAAGAGCAAGATGCCTTATATGAAGATGATTCATCTTCTGCACCTAAAAATCCTCCTCATGTAGCTGGTAAAGCTATAGATATTAGAGATGATGACGAAGGTTTAAAATTTTGGGACTGGTTATTAACTCCTGAAGGTAAAGCTTGGAAAGCTAAATATGGTGCTGAAGTCTTATACCATGAAGTAAAAGGTAATGTTCCTCACTATCATGTAGAGTTTAACTATTGATAGCTAAGTAACATATTTTGTTTAAATTCGTATTCTACTTTTATCTAAGTAATAATATATGTGGGAATTTAACGAAGCTACTGGCGAATGGGAATACATTGATAATCCTAATGCTGGTAATACTAATGATGATGCTTTCTTTAATACTTATGCTCCTAATGTTTCTCCAATGGAGGAACAATTCAAACAATATGAAAGAATTAAAGAATTTGAAGAAGCTTACCCTGAACAAGACTTCTTTGAATCTACAGGAGAAGAACCTATATTATCTCCAGCAGACCCTGCTTTTAAACCTAAGAGGTTAACAGGTGAAGCTGCTGAAAGGTATAGAGAGTATGTAGAAAAAACTGGACAAACTCCATATATAGGTGCAGATATTGAAGACCTGTTTGCAGAAGACCAATCTGTAGCAGACCAATGGGCTAATGGGAGTATTAAGTTTTTAGGAAAAACAGCAACTAATGTAGCTGGAGGTTTACTTATGATTCCTGGATTAGTCTATGGGGCAGCTACAGGAAGTTTTAAGAATGTTTATGATAATGCATTCCAAAGAGCTTTAGATGATGCTAATGCTGCTATGGATGAGTATCTTCCTAACTATGTAAGAAAGGAAGTTGAAGATTATAGCCTATTACGAGAAATGTTTACAGCTAACTTTTGGGCTAATGATGTATTATCAGGTATGTCTTTTGTAGCTGGTGCTGTACTTACAGAAATGCTAACAGCAGGTATGGCTACTCCTGTCGCATTAGGTAGAACCACTAGAGCTTTAAAAGCTTTCACTAAAACTTCTAAGGTAGGAGATGCTACTAGAAGATTAAACACACTAGGCAACTTAAATACAGCAGACGAGGTATTAGGAGGTTTAAGGAAGATAGGTACTGGTACATTCTATGAAGCTGGTGTAGAAGCTAGGCACTATGCAGATGAAGCTAGAACTCAATTTATTGAAGACTTTATAAAAGAAAATGGTAGAGAGCCTTCAGAAGTTGAGTTAGCTGAAGCTATGGATAAAATCTATAATGTAGCTAATGGTGTATTTGCAGCTAACTCAGCTTTAGTTAGTGTAGGTAACATGATTACACTACCTACTACATTTGGTCCTAAACTTCCAGGAAAAATAGGTAGAGCATTAAAACAAGAAAAAGATAAAGTAGCTAAGGGTTTAACAAAGACAGAAAACCTATCTAACAAACAATTAGCTAGAGCTTCTAAAAGGACTAACACTCCTATAGAAGAACTTAAGAAACAGGAGTATATTAAAAAATCTGATTATCAAAGCAACTATAGAAAAGCTTTTAACAAAGTATATAATGTAGCAGAAAGACCTGTAGCAGAAGGCATCTTTGAAGAAATGGGTCAAGGTACTATCAATGCTACAGCTTTAGACTATGTAGCAGGATACTTAGATGTAGAGAACAAACAAGAACAAGTAGATTTAGCAGAATCTTTTGCTAAAGGTCTTGCAGAAACTTATGGTTCTAAAGAAGGTTGGAAAGAAGGTATTCTTGGTGCTATCATTGGTGGTGCAGGTTTTGTAGGACCTTCTTCTACAGGCAAAGGTTTAGGATGGCAAGGAGGTATTTGGGAATCTCTAGGTAAAGATAAATTAGACCCTCTTAGAGATGAATATATTTTAGAAGCTGATGCTTCTAATCCTAAAGACAGAATAAAAGCCTTAGTTGAAAAAGTAGCTTCTCAACATAAAGCTAATCAAGAATATAGTGAAGCTCTAGAGAGTGGAGATATGTTTAGTGCTAAAAACGCTGAACATGAAGCCTTCTTCTCTGAAGTAGAGTTTAGAATGAGACTTGGAGATTACCAAGCTGTTGAAACTATGATTGAGGAATATACCTCAGAGCTTAGTGATGAAGATTTTATGAGCATGTTTGGCTATGAAAATATGTCAGACGAAGATATTTCTCGTAGAAAAGATGAAGTAAAACAAAGCTTGCTTACAAGAGCAAGGTCTATAAGAAAAAATATAAATAAAGCTAAGACAGTAGGTTCTGCTTTTAATGAGGACATTAGAAGAGCTTTAGCCTATAGTATGTCTTCTGTAGACAACTTAGATGAAAGAGAAGCATCTTTAGCTAAGGAAATAGCTGAAAACTTAAATATAGACGAAAGAAGTCTAATGGATGCTATGCGTTTTAATAACGCAGTAAAAGGTAGTAAAGGGTGGTTAAATACCTATGAAGAAGAATTAAATAGCCTTCAAGAAGCTGAAGCTAAACTTACTAAAGAACAACTTAAGAAAAGCCCTAATGAAAAAGCTATAGAAGAAGCTACTGCTAAAGTAGAAAAACAAAGAGCTAGGGTAGATGTTTTAGTTGAAAGAGAATATGAAGCTAGAAAAGCTAATACTAAAAAAGCAGATATAGAAGCATCTTACTTGGACTTTGATGCTTTTAAAGAAGAAGTAGATAATGTAATTAACTTAAAGAAAGAAGTAGAAAAGTATTATTTTGATAATAAATTTGATATAGAGCAAAAATTAAAAGACTTAGAAAAGCTTGCTGCTAGAAGGCAAATGTTTGTTAATGAAGTTAATAGACTAGCTAGTAAGAAAGGAGCTGAAGCTTTTAATGATAGTATTAAAGAGCTTTTAGATGAAGCTGCTAAGTTTACAGCTATAGAAGAGCAAGCAGCTTCTGATTTAGGTATGACTACTGCTGGTATTAGCGTAAATCCTATGGTAGCTCAAGAATATAAACTTAGAAATGTTCAAGAGAAACTATATGATACTATAGGCAAGCGTCTTAACAAAGCTTCTATTAGTGACCCTGATGGTTCTATGACTGCTGAAACTCCTACTGAGGAAGAAGAAGAACTACCTGACTTAGGTCAAGAGCAGGAACAAGCAAATCCTGCTGTAGCTGCATGGATTAAAGAGTTTAATGAAGGCATGCCTCCTAGTTACACTAAAGAAGATACTTTAGATGTAAAAATTGGTAAGACTAAAGCTAAGTTAAAATATGCTAAAGAAAAGTTAGAAGCTTTAAAGCGTAGAGCTGGTCTTACTGGTACTGAAAACCAAGCAGCTTTTAATGAGTATTTAGAGTCTGGAAAACTGCAAAAATTTATTGGTGATATAGAAGCTTTAATTAAAAACTTAGAAAATTCTCCTACTTCTGAAAAAAGTCTTCCTATTCTGTTTACTTCTTCTAGCATATCTGAAGTATTTATATCTGATGATTTTGTAGATGCTGAAGGTAAAGAAGCTTTAGGAAATATGACTCCTGCTGAAATAGCTAAGTCTATGACTGTAGTTATAGAAGACTATGCAGAAGGTGGTGTGCAATTTTCTAGTGATAGAAATCCTGCTATTCAAATTACTAAAGGTGTTACAGGACAGACAGGTAAAGGAGCTTATGTATATGTAACATACAAAGGTAAGAAGGTAAGGATAGGAGGTTTAGCTGACCCTAACAGGTTTACTATGCCTGATGGTTCAAAGTTCAGTATAGATAATTTTAACCATGTAAAGCTTTTAAATCCTTCTTTTGTTGCTATAGAGAATGGAAATCTTGTCCTTACTAAGCAAGGAGAAGTATTTACTGAGAACTTCAATGCTATGGTTAGCTTATTTGATAAGTTAACCAAGGGTGAAGAAATAACTCCAGAGTTCATTAAGAAGACATTCTTTGTAAAATCTAGATTTGGCTATAATAGTTTAAAAGATGAGCTTTTAGAGAACAGACCTTCTTTAGAAGAATACTTAGATAATTCTAAGAAAGAAGTAAGTGTAGCCTATTCTTACAAAGAGAAAGGTAAAGAAGTATCTAAATCTGATACTATTGTAGTTAGTAGAAGAGCAGACCGCTTAGACATATATGTAAAAGAAGGAAACTCTTGGAGATTACTAAATGAAGAAGATAAAGCTTACAGAGCTATACAAACTTTATATGAAAATAGTATAAAGGCTAATCCTAATTTAGAGGGTGTAAACAGCCAATTTGCTCTTCTATATCCTGGCAGTACTAAAGGTACTGTAGGAATGGCTTCTTTAGGATTTCCTTCAGTAACAGCTCCTCTAGAAGAAGATGGTGTTCCTGAAATAGTAGATGGTATTTTAAAAGCAGCAGAAGAGCAGGTTACTAACAAAAAGTCTAGAAAAGAAGGAGAAGAGATAAAACCTGTTACTGTTAAAGATTCTTCAGGTAATAACTTATTCTTATCTATAAAGACTTCTGCTCAAGATAAAGATGGAAATTACATTAAGTCTAATTCTTCAGAAGCAGAGATTTCAGTAGTGTCTTATGAAGATAATGATACTGTTAAAGTACAGTTGCAGCTTTCCTCTCCTGGAAGTAAGGAAAAAGCTTTTAAAGCTTTTATTAACTTAAAGTTATCTGTAAAGGATGGTAAGCTATATTTCTTTAACGAAGAGATTAAAAGCTTAAAGACTTTAATTGAAAAGATTAATGGTCAAATAAAATACTACCATGAGAAAAACCCTGAAAACCAAGGAGTACTTGATACTGCTGGTAAGGTTATTAAAATAGGTAATATTCTAAAAAAGATTGATGCTGTAAATGATGAAAATACAGCAGAAAACCTTTCTCAAATTAAACTACATTCTGCTCCTGTATTTAAACTTACTTTAAATGCTAGAAGCAGAACATATAAGAAAAAAGTAGAAAAAGAAGAATCTGGTCAAGACACTTCTAAGTCTGACAGAGATAAAGCTAAACAAGCATTTAAAGAGAAAATTAAAGGAATACCTATTGAGCAGCTAAAGGATAAAGCTCAAGTAGATATGCTTCTTCAAGCATTGAAACAGCAACATGGCCTTACAGATGAGGATATTGCAGAGCTACGTTCTGCAATTAAAGGTAGGTTATTATTAAGTTCAGGTGAAGCTGTCCCAGGTGGAGAAAAACCAGAATCTACAGCTACAGATACTAAAGATGATGTAGAAAAAGCTCAAAGGCAATTAGATAATGTAGAATCTAAATTAAATCCAAATGCTAATCATCCAAAATTTAATGTTGGGCAAAAACACGATGTTGGAAATATTTATGATGTAAGAGACTTTAAAGACGAGCGTAAAGATACCACACAAGAGGGAGTTGACGTAATTACAAAAATTCATAAACCAGCAGAAGTTGACGCAGATGGAAACCTTACTGAAAGAGCTGAAGTAGAAGTTACTTTTTTTGATTCTTATGAACAAGCTGAAGAATTTATAAATGCTCAATATAATAAATACAAGGCTATTGCAGAAGAAAGATTAGCAAAAGCTAATGCAGAACTAGCTCCTTTAGAAAGTACTCCTACTCAACAGAATATTCCTCAAGATACTATTGGAAATTTACAAAATCAGATAGATGAAGGATTAGCTTTAGGAACTTTAGTAGAAAATTCTCCTGAGCATATAGAGTTAGAAAGAAGGCTTGCAGAACTAAAGTCTAAAGATGAAGGAGATGAAGCTCCTTTTAGTATTAGTCAAACAGAAGCTAAAGAAAAGATAGACATTAAAAAGGCTGAACAAACTTTAGCCAGAATGCTTAACATGAGAACTCCAGAGAATCCTAATGGGATTTTCTCTATGGATGATGTTAGGAACTTACTAAATAATGTAAGAAATAATGGTATTACATGGGGAGCTTTTTATAACAATGTAATTTACCTATCTAAAAAAGCAGGTGTAGGAACTGAGTACCATGAGGCTTTCCATGCAGTATTTAGAACTTTGTTAAGTCCTACTCAAATAAACAGTTACTATTTTGCAGCTAGAAAAGCCTATGGTAATCCTACATTACAAGACCTAAATGACCTTAGAAACTCTTCTTCGATGTTTGCTGACCTAACTAGATTAGAGTTAGAGAAACTATGGTTAGAAGAACAAATGGCAGAAGCTTTTAAAAAGTATGCTTTAGAACAAGAGCAGAAGCCTAAAGGTATTCTAGGAATACTATATCATAAGATTAAGAAGCTATTAGGGTTTGTAAAGTCTAATAAGAATGACTTAGACATTTTATTCCAAGATATTTATTCAGGTAAATTTAGAACAGCAAAGCCTTATAACAAGCTCCAAAGTTTTAGGAAACCTGCGTTTGCTTTACTTAAAAGAGAACCTTATTACAATAATCAAACTAAGTCTCTTGAAAGAGGATTTCTTAATAAAGACCAAAGTGAAAGGATTATAAATACTTTAGCTATCAAAGCTCTACAGCTAAAGTCTGAAAAAGGCTCTTTGTCTAAAAGAGATATATTAGACCTAATAAGGGATATGTCTAGTAACTACTATTCTGTAGAAAATTTTAGAACTGAGATAGATGCTTTGGTAAAATCTAATAAGCCTAAAGCTGTTCAAATTGTAGGTAAGATTCGTAATATTTCTAAGTCTTTAAGTATTCCTGAGAATGAAAAACTTCTCACTGATGAAATAGAAATGAGGCTTCAAGTATTTGATATTAATACTGTAGAAGAAAATGCTCAGGAAGAAAGCTTTGCTGATGATGCTCCTGAAAGAGCTTTTGATGTAAACATTGCAGAGGTAGGAGGATTTGTACAACTGTCTAAAGAAATGAGAAAGTTTATAGCTTTCTCTTCTCAAGCTATTGATGAATTTGGTTTTGGAGAATTAGCAGATTTATCTAATGATAAATTCCAAATGGCTTCAAACCCTTATACTATCTATACTGCTGTACAAAGAGGTTTGCAAAGTACTCACCCTAAAGATATGCTTTCTAAGCTTAAAAATTTAGCTAGAACCAATAGTAATGTAGCTGCTTTCTATGACCACCTAACTACAAATATAAACTTACAATTAGAGGACTTAGGCTTTGAGAATTTTGATTCTAGAGACTCTGAGTTACAAAAAGATATTGAAGTATTACAGCAGTCTGCTTTGTTCTCTACTTTTGCTTCTGCATTTGCTTTGGATAAAGCAGAGCAGTTAGTAGTCCTTTATGATAAAGCTAAAAAGGACTTTAAAACATTTAAGTCTAACACTAGAGATGTTAATATAACCCAGTTTAATGAATGGGCTAAAGCTTTCATCAATAGTGGTAGAAATAATATGCAGTATAGAGAAGAGAACTTAGAGCTAATTAAAAACATTAGAAGTGTTTTTACCGACTCTGAAAATATAGAAAGTGAAGAAAACCTAAGTAATGCTATTCAATCTATTAAAAATGCTTTTAGTGATTTAGGTATAAATCTATCTGAAGGGTATATAAGATTTAGCATCCTAAGTAATCATGTTAACACTCTTGAGCAGTATATATCTAAACCTGAAACACCTAATGAAAAAGATTTTTATGAAGGTTTACTAGAAGAAGTGTATTTATTTTCTGATGTAAAGCCTTTAACTAAAGATGATTTAACAGGTTTAAGTTCTTCTATAGCTGCACAAAACAATCCATTTGTAAAGAATCTAAATGAAAGTGATACTAAAACAGATAGAGGGGCCATTGGTAGATTGCAGGCTATTGCAGAAAACAATGCTGTATTTGATGAATCTGTAGGTACTACTACTTTCCAAAATGCTAAAGGTCAGGATATATATTCTTTCATTCAAAAAACATATCTAATATCTGAGACTAAGAAGTGGAACAAAAGAACAGAAACTGCTAAGGAATTACTTAGAGCTATTAGAGATAAAGTATCTGATGATGAAGGAGCTTTAATAGCTCAAGAGATGTTTAAGTATGAAGGTACTCCTTATCCTTACTATATAGCTAAGAAGTTTTATCAAGCTATTAAACATAACCCATACCTAAATGGTGTAGAGTATCAAGTTAATAGTGATGGTAACACTACTAGCACTTTAATAACAGAAGATAATGAAGCTTACTCCTTAGCTGTGTTAAAGCAGCTACAGACATTCTTAATGGATGGTCTTAGAACTACTTCATTATCTGAAGTGGAAGTAGATGGAGAAGCTGAATTTGTAGAAGATACTTACAAAAATAGTGATGCTTCATCCTATGCAGAGCTAGATGGAGGAGGCATAGACTTAGTTAAACTAAGTATGTTTGCTGAAAGTATAGGCAATAAACTTAGAAAACTATTTAGACTTCCTGGAGCAAGAGGCTTGGCTAAAGATAATAGAGCTAAAGAAAGAACTCTAGCACCTTTTATTACACAAGTAAACTCTGATAAAAATACTCAAACAGCTACTAATCTTCCTGTACATGAATTTGTTAACAGAGATGGGGAATTAAATACTTTAGGTGTAGAGTTTTTGTTTAGAGACATACTACAGGAGTATGAGGATTTAGCTAATGTACAGCAAGAGATTAAGTTTATTTTAGAAAATGATGGTGTAGACAATAATGGTAATCCTGTTTTTGATATTGAAGGTTACCACTACAAACTAAGAGAAGATGGTACTAAAGACTATACAAAAGGTAAAGGCCATGATTTCTTCTTGTATAAAGCTGCACTACAGAAATATAGTCCTGAACTTTATCAACAGTTATTAGCTGATGCTAGAGAGGGCAAGCCTTTGACTAAAGAAAGGTTAGAACCTTTTATTCAGTCTTATGCTCAAGACCTTTTTGGTCAATACTTAGAAACACTTGCTTCTCCTGCTAGAAGTCTTATTAGAAAAGAAGAGACTACTAGTGATGAGAAAAAAACTCAAGAAGAGGAAAAATCTGAAGAAGCTGTTGCTGAAGAAGCAGAAACAGTAACAGTATACAAAAACAAAATGCTGCCTAAATTCTATGAAAAGAATGATGGTACAGTTAATATAACAAGGCTCAAAGAATACTTCTTTAATGATATGCTAGGCTCAATGGCTTTTGGAAACCTTATACATGGTAACCTAAAGATGAGCTATAAGGATATGGTAGACTTTATCAAAAGAATGTCTAAAACAATTGCTGCTGGACCTCCATTAGGTACAGGTACTACTAAAGTAGCTGTAGTTAGGTCTGTAGAAGCTAAAGATAGATTTGATAAAGATAGTGTTGATGCAGCTAATATAAAAGACCTTGATTCACAAGATACTACAGATGCACAAAACATAGGAACATTAAGTTGGTACAGAAGAAAGTATTTGACTTCACTAGGTAAGAAAACTAAAGCTGTTGATGAAATCTATAACAGATTAGAAAAAGGTTATAAGCTTACTCCTTCAGAGATTAAAACTCTAAAGGATGCAGGAGCCTTAGTTATGCCTAGAAAAATTGTAGGTACTAACCGTTGGTTCTATGATAAAACTTCTATTGTTACCTTACTAAGAAGCCAGACTTCTTATGTAGAGACAAAGGAAGATAGAGAGCAGCTAGACTATCTATATGATTTACTTTTTGATGCAAGAAGGGTAAATGATGTAAATAGAATGCAAGAGTTATATAAGCAAATCCATGCTATTTGGAAACCTATACCTTCTGAGAGATTAAACCATGATACTTTAAATTACTTAGAAAGTACTGGTACAGATATTCTAGCTTATGACTCTTCAATGAAAGGAGCTAAGATTAATGTAGGCTCAATCTCTGGTAATAATGAAGTAGGATTTATTGTAGATTCTGAAGGATTTGATGTAGACGATGAAGCTTTTAAAGAGCAAGTTAAAACAGATAACCTCAAGTCTAAAATTATAGACCCTATTCAGGCTTTGGCATTATTATTTTCAGAGCAGAAAAGTACAACTAAAGTATCTGTATTTGGCACAACTACTACTTTAGGTGACTTGCAAGATGCTTTTGAAAACCTTGTATCTCTTAGAACTGAAGAAGGTTTTAAAGAGATGCAGAAGATTATTTCTTCTAATGATAAGCCTAGGTACACATATCTTCTAAAGCTCTTTAAAGAAAGCTTAATGCAGACAGGTGCAGATTCCTATTTAATTGAGATGGTATCTGCTATGGAAGGAGCTGAAGATTTACCTAAGTACAACTTAAATATGCCTAGTACCATTGATAAGTTGGAGTCAATGTTCCTAAGCTTTGTATCTAAAAATGTGCTAAAGAATAAAGCTCCTGGGCATAAGTTTACTCTTAGAACAGACCATGGTACTGGTGTAATGGAGCTAGATGGTAAAATTATTACTGATAAAGAATTTAGAAGCAATCCTTCTAAGTATGCAGGTAAAGTAACAACTAGAAGATTAGCTTATAGAAAGAAAGATGCTGATGGTAAATACTACACAGAAATTAAGATTTCTGCTCAGTTTGCTGAACACTTAAATCTTAAGAAGGGAGATGAACTTCCTCCTGAGATTTTAGAGATGTATGGTGTTAGAATTCCTACAGATGATAAACACTCAATGGGCTACTTTAAGGTAGTAGATTTCTTACCTATGGAAACAGGTAATGAAATTATTATGCCTTATGAAATTCTAAAACTCTCTGGTGCTGACTTTGACGTTGATGCAGAGTATGTAAGGGTAGTAGATTACTTTATAGATAGTAATGATAAAATACATTGGTTTGGTCAGTACTTAAAAGCTGATAATGTAGAAGAAGCTATTAAGCAAGCTAGAGAAGAATATATAAGAGAGAAATCTCAACTATATGATGTAAAAGAAAATACCAAAGAAGCACTTCTAAAGAATAAAAAATATCAAGAAGCTTTAGAAGCACTAAATAATTTAAAGTCTGAACTTAATAAACTTAAGCCTAGTGCAGAGGAAGCTAAACAACAAATTGCTGAGATTCTATCTAGTATAGATGAAGCTTTTGAAGAAGGTAATATTGAAGATGCTGATGTAACAGAAACAAGTGATGATAACCTAGATACTAGTCTTAAAGGTATCAAGGACTTTAGTGAGCTAACAGCTCTAATGCTTGAAGAAAATGTTGCTAGAGGAAATCTTAAGGAAATCCAAAGGGTTTTAAATCAGTATAAATCTAAGATACAAAACACTAAAAACTTTATTAGAACTGTAAGAACTGAAGAATCTATTAAGCAATTAGATAAACTAGGTTACTCAGCTTCAGAAGATGCTTTTAACCAGAGGTTCAGTGAGGTAATCTCTGCTAACAGAAGTAGCTTTGAGAAGGGAAATATCTCAGCTATAAATCCTTTAACTATTACAGAAATAAATAACCTTCTTGTACCTGTTGCAGGAGCTTTCATTTATAATGATACTAATGAAGATATTTCCAATGAGGTTACTTCTACAGAAGCATTTGATAAATTAGAAAAAAGACTTAGAGAAGCTGGAGTTAAAGATAACACAGAAGTTACTGGTATCTATGACCCATTAAACAAAACAAATGCTAGTGTTAATAATGCTACAGGTACAAAGAATATTGGACCTGTAGCTGTATTTAACCTCATATTTCAGAGATTAGCTAAAGCTGGAGTTAGCCTAAGTGCTGAATGGATGGAGGCTAAAGAAGTAGCTGAAACATTTAAAGAGTATGCAAAAGGATTTAAATTATCAAGGAATCAAAAAGATGATTCTATCCTAAATAATGTAGGTATTAGGGTTAATAACCTCATAGGACAGAATCTTAATGCCATGACAGATAATGGTAAAGACCCTAAAGCTTCTAAGTTTAACATGGCTTATCAGCTTTTAGGTACTAGCCTTACTCAAATGGGATTAGGTAAAGGGTTTAATGAAGTTGTATTATCAGGTATGCAACCTGCTGTTGTACAGCTTGTAAATCTCATTAATGCTGATAGCTCTCCTATTAAAGAAGGAGAGTACTCACAAGGTTTTTTTAAGTTAGTAGCAAAAACTCTAGGAGAATACCAAGGAAAAGATACTGAAGAAGTAGCATTAACTGAAGATAACCTTATCCAAGCATTACTATATGCTCAAGACCCCACCTCTTCTACATTAACTGAAGCCCAATATAACTTTATACAAGTTAATGCTTTACAAACCATTAAGCTGTTTAAAGAAGTATCAGATTTCTTAAGGAACTTTACAGACATTATAGGATTAGCTAAAGGAGCTAAACCTACATTTTCAGAGAATTATAATGTTCAAGAGTCTATTAAGAACTTAGGTCTTAGAGTTGTACTACGCAAGGATGGCAACCCTCAAAATCTTAATGACTATTCAATAGAGCATGTAGAAGGCTATGCAGCTAGAGACTATCCACTTGACCTTTTAGACTTAGTTAAGAAGGATAAAATCTTATCTACTAATCTAAAAGCTCAGACTGCTATTATTAACCATGAATCTCCTAAGTTCTTCTTACTAGAAGCAAAACCAGCAAAGGATATTGTAGAAGTTTTAAAAACTTCTCTAAGACCTAATACTATGGCTATAGATGATAAAGCCAAAAAGATTCGTAAATCTTTGCTGTCTTTCCTATCTATGAGGGCTTATAAGCATCAGTATGCTAATAAAGTAAAAGGTTTAAATCTTACTAAGTTATTTGACCCATCGTATTTACATGAGTTGTATGCAGAGGTATCTGCTTTAGATGAGGTTGGAAGTAATGAGTTTCTTGGAGCATTGCTTCCTGAGGTTATTCCTTTCAAGAATAAAGCTACTAGATTAGATGGCCACTCTCTGTACAAGATGAGTCTTAATACTAGAACTAAAAATAATTCTGACTATGTACAAAAGCTTATGGATTCTTTTAGAGAGCTTTACACTTCTGAAAATCCTAAAGCTAGACTATTTGCAGCTAGAGCTTTCTATTACCTATTAATGAAAGATGGAGGACTATTTAAAAATGATAGCTTCATAAGACAGATAGCTCCTCATTACTTAACTAATATTTCTAATTCTCTTGATGAAGTACAAGACTTATTTGCAGGGTTATCTAATAAAACCTTTGTAAGAGTATTTGGAATATCTAAAGGAGAACTTATCCAAGAATTTGTAGACCTTTATGCTAGATATCAGCCTAATGGCTATGACCTTAGAACTACTAGCAGTAAGAATCTCTTTAAAGATTACTCAAAGGATGAAGAGTTTAAAGCTTTTGTAGAAGAGCTTAAACAAGATAAGGAAGCAGGGAATATTACTAAAGAGCAGCTTATACAAATTATAAAACAAAACTCTCCTGTATTTAAGGATGATAGAAATGGTGTTATTAGATTTGACTTATATGCTGGGGTAGAAGTAAAACCTTCTGGAGCTTTTAGTAGCAATGATAAGATGAAGATGGGAATTAACGCTCAAGCAATAAAGGGTACAGGTCTTGTAAGTAAAGGTTCTAATGGTAAATTAAACTATCCTGCATATTTTAAAATTGTTGAGTTCTCTCCAGAGGGAATACCTACATCAAGAATATATAGACTATATGCTGTACAAAAGCAGAGGTCTAAAGTAAGTATTAAAGATGGTCTTCCAGAAGCTAGTGATACAGTTACTCTAAATAAGGATGGTAACTTGTTTAATGAAGGTACTGATGTGAATGGAGTAGCTGCTTATTACAAAGCTGTTAATCCTATACTAACTAAAGAAATATCTCCTTTCTTCTGGACTATAGAGGATATTAATGCAGGAGTAGAGGCTTTAGACTATATAAGGGAAGAGAAAGAAGAGCAAACTACTACTACTGCTGAGGAGCAACAAGCTGAAGCTACTACACTTAGTCCAGAGTTACAGAATTTCCTTAACCAACTTAGTAGTGTGTCTAAAGCTGAAGTTAAGCCTGAGACTAAAGCTACTCCTACTGAAAAAACTCCTGTAGAAAAGAAAGAAGAACCAAGTCCTGAAATAACTAAAGAGTATTTACTTAAACTATTTGACCAACTTCCTAATTCTGATAATAAAAACTTTATGAAGCCTATGTTTAATAGCTTCCTATCTGATATTAACGAGAATAAAGATAAAATTGAAAGTATACTTAAGAATTTAGGAGGCAAAAACCCCTTTCAATCTAAATCCTCAGAAAAACAAACAATAAACAGAGAGCAACTTTCTTCATTACTAGATAAGCTATCCGCTAAGTTTGGCATAGACTGGGAATTTGACACTTCTATTCCTGGACTAGGACAATTTAAAAATGGTAGAGTTTTAATAAACCCTGATAAAGCTAGGCTAGATACTCCTTTCCATGAATTTGCACACCCTTTTGTAGCTATTGTAAAACTTCAAAATCCACTGCTCTATAAAAACTTAACAAAACAGGTTAATAATTCTGAGCTAGGTAAAAAGACTTTAGCTAGAGTACAAAAGAATTACCCAGAGTTATCTTATGAAGAACAAGTAGAAGAAGCTATTGTAGACCTTATAGGCCAATATGCTGCTGATTTAGAAAGTGTTAAACAAGAAAAAGGTTTATGGAATGCTATTAAGACTTTCCTTAGAAAAGTATCTGAGTATATTAAATCCTTGTTAGCTGATTCTAAAAAAGCTATTATACCTTCTGAACTAAATCCTGAGACTACATTAGAAGATTTAGCTTCTATGTTAGTAGTAGATAATCCTGTTAACCTAGGAAGATTGGCTAATAGGACTTACAGAAGTACACCAAAAGCTAGAGGTACTATCAAACCAGGAGTACAAGAACTATTTGATTCTAATCCTGAATTAGCTAACCAAGTATATGAAGCTTTAGGGTTTGTTAAAGGTATAAATGAACTAAAAGTTCAAGATTTTAAAACTAAAATTGGAGAAGCTACTCAGTTAGAAGAGCAAGTTAATAAACTTAAAAAATATGTTGAACAGTTTAGAACTGCTTATTTTGTAGTAAACATAGATGAAGATATCCAATCTGATATATTCTTTATAAAAGAAGAAGCTGAAGAAGCTTTAAAAGAATATAATAATAGAGGTAATTTAAAATTTGAATTAGAAACTACTGTTGGATTAACAGAAAAAGAAATTGAAATATATAAAGATGTTATAGACTTTTTAGCAGAAAATCCTGACCAAAATCCTTTAAATGAAGAAGAATATACAGGTGCTAAAAAATTAGAAGCATATTTAAAGTATAAGCATGAAATTACTTCTAAACAAATTAGAAAGGTATTAATAGGAAATAAGGAAAAAGAAAGATTAACAGATTTTATAACTATAAATTTAGAGTTAAGCCAAGCACAGAAAATAGAAGGAGAATCAGGATTACCAAATAATTTAGTTGAGTTAGAGTTATCTAAAATAACCCCACAACAAAAACAACAAGCTCTACAACTATACTCTCAATATTTAGATACTATATTTCCAGATAGTAAAGTAAAAGATATTGTTTATCATGGAACAAATGCAAAATTTGATAAGTTTGATAAATCTTTCTATCAAAGTGGAGCAGATTATATTTATTTTGGTAAATTAAATACACCTGGTTTTAAAAGTCTTTCAAGAACAATAACTGCAATAATTAATTTAAAAAATCCTTCTACTTTTATTGATAATAATATTAATAAAGTAAATAATGATGATGGATTTATAGAAAATTATAGTAAAAATTTTATTCAAAGTTTATCAGAAGAACAGTTTGAACAAGGAGAATTTTTAAATCAATATGGTGTTGAAAAACCAGAACAAATTCACATATTAGGTTCTCAAAAAGATATAGAAGGATTTAGAGGGTTTGTAAATAATCAACTGCAAGCTCCTATGGAATCTACAGAAGATAGAGCTACTACTTTATTTAGTACATTTGTAAATGTAAATGATGCAGATGTATTAGAACTACTTAATAATTGTAACTAATGGCATGTCCTAATAAAAACACTCCTGAATGGAGACTACTTGAAGAATCACTAGGAGTATTTTCAGCTTATAAACTGTTTATAGCTAATGGTTATGAGATACCTAGTTTAGAAGAAATAGAAGGATTTTTAGATAAGGTAAATCCTTTAATTGGTTCAGAATATAATCAACTAAGTCCTAGTGACATACAGAATTATCAAAACCAGCTAGAAAACTACGAAAGTAGAACAGGGAATAAACCTCCTAAAAAGATGAAGGAGGTTATAGAAAGTTTGCTTTTACAACAAACAGAAGTAAGTAGTAAGGATGATGAAACTTATGTACATACTGCTACAGGAACACCTTTAGAAAGAGCTACTACATATCTAGAAAATTCTGATAAAGAGTTCTATGGTTTTGATGGTGATGAAACTCTGTATGAAGATAATAGACAGTGGGGTAACCAAATAGACTTTATATTAAGTAGTATAACTCTAGGAAAAAATGAAAGAGATACTTTACAAGATTTAAAGCAATTTGCTATTAGTGAGGGTAATGACCTAATGCTTAGTGATAAAGCTTTTAATACTGCCTATGAAGCACTAAATAACTTTGTAAAGTCTTTTCCTAACTCAGTAGTATTATCTCAGATTAAATTTTTCAATGTAGAAAAAGGAGTAGCAGGTACAGCAGATATTGTAGTTGTAGACCCTGATGGTAGTATTCGTATTTTTGATTTAAAGAGTAGTGTTAACCCTACTAACTATGACCCTGATACTAAAAGGTTTGCTCCTTACAACACAGGAAAATTTGAAAACCAATATGATAGGAGGTTCAAAGGAGGTAAAAAAGCTTCTAGAAAAGATAAACACTCTGGACAGCTATCTATTTACAAAGGACTAGCAATGTCTCAAGGTTACAGTTTTAGTGACCAAAATGAATTAGGTATTATACCTATGCATATTACTAGCACTTCAGAAAATACTGTTACTGAGTTAGCTCCTGAACCTATATTTTATTTAGACGCTTACAGGAAATTTTTAGACGAGTTACATGAAGTAACTGAAGAGGATGTAGACTTTAGCAAATTTAAGCAAACAGATAAGCTCCTAGATAAAATTAAACAGGTATTAGAGAACAGGCTTCTACTATTAGAAAGAAATCCTAAAAACAGTAGAGCTGAAAAATACATTACTCAACAGCTCAAGGAAAGTATAGAAACTGTAGAAAAGACTAAAGCTATTAGTCAATTTATTGACACTATATATGCCCAGCTTAGAGGCTCTAAGAATTTCCCTGGAGACTTAAAAATGCTAGAGAAAACTATACGGGATGCTAAAGAAGGTAACAATGCAGACAAAGCTGAAATGATTACTAGGCTTGTTAAGGCTAAAGAAACAGTAGATATGCTTAAGCCTATTGTAAGCCAGATACAAGCATTCTTAGATATGGAAATAGGAGGTAAAGAAGCTTTAACTCCAGGAACTCCATTATCTAAAGCCAATAGTATAGTAGCAGCTTTTAGTAGAATTGAAAGTATATATAATGAGGAAATGAATCCTCAAGTAGCTAAACTACTGTCTGAGTCAATATCTAAGAAAGCTAACATTAAGCACATAGAAGAGATAACATCTTTAAAGAAGAAGTTAGGAAAGCTAGACCCTGATTCTAGAGCATATAAGCTTACTAAAAGAAGACTTGAAACTCTAGAAAAAGAAATAGGTGAAGATGGTGTTACATACAATACTATACTAAAAGCATTAGAAGATGGCTCTAATAGAGATGTACCTTTCTTAGACTTTTTACTTACTCCAGCTATATCTAGTAGTAATCCTATTGTAGCTTTGTTTGCTAAGACCTTAAAAGCTGCCTATGAAAATGCTAGACAGATATCTATAAGAACTGCTCATAAAGCATCTAAAGGATTTAAGAAGTATGCTACTAGTACTTCAGAGAATAGAAATGTACCTTCATCTTTTTATAAGCCTTTTTACACTAGAACTAAAGTATATGACCATGGGAAGAAAGAGCTTGTAGATAAAATGGCTTTTGTACAAGAAGTAGATATGTCTGCATACAATGAAGCCTTAAATAATATGTATAAACAGGCTGAATCTATTACTGACCCTACACAGAAGAATGCTTTTATTCAAAGCTGGTACAAAGAAAATACAGAAGCTCTACCTTATGAAGATAGAACAGTTACTAATCCTGAAACAGGAGAAGTAGTGGTTATAGAAAAGGGAAGAAAGACTATTATTGAAGAACACAAAAAGCTAGTAGAAGATAATGTTATATCTGAAAAGCAATTTGAATTTTGGTTAAAGAATAACCAAGTAGAAATACAAGGTGTTACTTACTATTCAAGAGATTTTTCCAGACCTTCCAGAGCAAAGTATGCAGACCCTAGGTATAAGCAGATACAGTCTAGTAAGAATAAAAAGGAGTTTTATGACCTTCTAATAGCTACTTACTTTAAGTCTCAGCAGAGAGTTCCTGATAGAGCTAAAAGAGGGTATATACTTCCTTCTGTAGCTAAATCTGATATAGATAGACTAGTAGAAAACGGAGCTATCAATTATGCTAAATATAGCTGGAGAAACCTAGTTAAGTACACAGAAGAAGATGCTTTTATCTATGGAGAAAAAGTAGAAGGACAGAAAGTTATTCCTGTTTTATATACACAAAACATGCCAGCAGAGGATGTTTCTTTAGACTTACTATCTTCTGTACTTATGTTTGACCAGGCTTCTCTTAAATTTGAAGCAGCCAATGAAAGTGTTGTAGTAGGTACAGCAGCTTTAGAATCAACTAAACAGAATCCTCCTTTAAAAACAGATGCTTTAGGTAATAGATTTATTAGTGAGGCAGCTAAGAAAGCAGGTATCACATCTTGGGATAAGTATGTTAAGAAGCATGGAGGTAATAATATAGCAGCCCTTCTTGAGGTATTTATGGACATGCAAATATATGGTGTACAACAATTAGAATCTAAAACTGCAATAGCAGGTAAAGTTGTAGACTTTAATAAACTTGCTGCCAATTTGATGGGTTTTGGTTCTAAAACTCAAATTGGAGGTAACCCTGTAGGTTCTGCTGCTAACTCCCTACAAGCTAATGCTCAGTTAATGATAGAAGCTGCTTCTGATGAATTTTTTAATCAGAAAGAAGTAGCATGGGCAAAGGTTTACTATGCTAGAAATATAGGTAACTATGTAAAAGATTTTACTCAACCTACTGCTACTTCTTTCATAGGCCAATTGATTGAGTTATATGACCCTATGCAAGGAGAATATACAGACAGATATGGTAGAAAAGTTAGTATGTCTGCTATGAAGAAAGCATGGTCTACAGATACATGGTTCTTTTTACAAAATCAAGGGGAGCATGCTATTCAAGTGCAAGCTATGTTAGCCATGCTTAAAAGAAATAAAGTAAAGCAGAAAATAGGAGGTATAACTAAAGAAATATCTTTAATAGATGCTTATGAATTAGGGCCTGATGGAGCTATAAGATTAAAGGAAGGAGTTTCTCTTGAAGGAACTCCTACAGCTAATGGCTTAGTAGATATGGACATTCAGAACTCTTTACATGCTATCAATAAAAGGATGCATGGAGTTTACAATAACTTTGATAAAGTTACAGCAGAGAGACATTGGCTGGGAAGACTAGCGTTGATGTACAGGAAATTTTTTCCATCGGGCATGAAGAAAAGGTTTAAAACCTATGGTTTAGACCAAGAATTAGGAGCACCAACTGAGGGTTACTATAATACATTCTTTAGACTAGTAACTTCACAGCTTAAAGATACCTTGATACAGTTATCTCCTTTTTCTTCAAGTGAGAACTTAACACCTTTAGAAAGAAGAAATCTTAGTAGGGCAGGAGCTGAATTAGCTTTCATCAGTGTTACAGGAATTATTAGTATGATTTTAGCAAGACTATCAGATGAAGCTGATGATGAAGATAAAAAACTACTGGCTTATCCTTTGCTATTCTCTCTTAGGCTGCATCAAGAGTTATTTGGTTTTATTAATCCTATTGCAAACTATAAAACCTTTTCTAATCCTATGGCAGCTCAAACTGTTATAGAAAAGACTATTAGACTAATAAAACAATTATTTAATCCTTTAGAAACTTACCAAAGAGATACTGGAGTATGGGAGAAAGGAGATTATAAAATAGTAGCTAAATTTCTAAAACTTTTAGGTTCTGGAAGAATAGAAACTATTATGAGTCCTGATGAATTAATTAAAGTAATGCAAAACCTAAGAATTTAGTAAAAAGTAAAACAGCAGTAGATAAAAACCTACTGCTGTTTATTTACCTCACCATCTCCGCTTTAACACTTTTAAAGTTTCACAGTACTTCTGTGATTCAGCATAGCCTACTTCCTCTAAGAAAGCATAGTAGCATCCTGAATCATACTTTTCTTCTTGCCAGCTTTTGTAATAGTAAATACAATCCTGCCAAGTTTCAAACTCTAGATAGCCTTGAGGATTTCCTTCTTTAATAGCAGTCTTATGTCTAAAACCAAAGATGTTATTAAACCTAAGACTACAATCTTTACATTTAAGCCACATAGTTTCAAGCATTGCTTGCCTCATTACTATATCTGGCTTTTTAATTCTTTGTTTGTTAATTTCTGCCCATACAGAATCTATAGTCTGACTATAGATACTTAAAGGCAGAAGTAATAAAATCAAAGTCTTCATTCTACAAATTGTTTTAAATTAGGGGGGCTGTAGTTAGGTCCTTTAAGAATCTTACCATCTTGTCTTAACACAGGCTTACCATCTTCTCCTAGCTTGGACATGTTGCTTTTGTGTATTTCATTAAATACATTTACAATAATGTGCTGCATTCCATGCTTAATAATAGTCCCTAAGAGTATATAAAGTTTATCTCCTAAAGCATCAGCAATACCCTCTAGGTCTTTATCTAAGGCAGCTAGTAAGTATTCTTTGTTCTCTTCTGCCATTAAGTCATACCTTAGTACAGCTTCTTTAGCTGATACAGGAGTTATATCCTTAGCATAAGGCTGGTTAAAAGCCTCATGGAACTCAATAATTTTATGTATAAGATGTTCCATATTACCAATTAATTATGTGTTTAGTTTTTTCAAATTGATTGTTAGTTATCCATGGTCTACTATTTCTAGCTGCATAAGCTGGATGCTCTGCTTCATAGATATTTGGTGTAGGGTATATGTATTGCTTAAAACTTTGAGCATCTCTACCCCACAAAAACCATAGTAAATCTGGTTTAACTATAGATAACTGAGTTAAGAATCCCTTGGTAAAGTCTGACCATACAGTTCTATGACTTCCAGGACTTCTTCTTCTCACTGTTAGGAAACTATTTAACAAAAGCACACCTTGATTAGCTAAATATTCTAGTGAATAATCAAAATCTAAGCATAGTCCATTATGTATTTCTTTTTCTATAGCTTCTCTAATTTTTACCAAGCTGGGATTTATATAGAGTTCTGATTTAACTCCAAAAGCCAAGCCTGTAGCACTACCATTATTGTAAGGGTCCATACCTAGTATAACTCCTTTAATATCATTGTATTGACATAATTCAAAAGCTCTAAATATTTGTTTAGGCTCAGGGTATATTACATACTTTTGATATTCTACACTAATGGTTTTCACAATCTGATTGACACCAGAGGATTCCCATAATTTAGGGAACCTCTGATACCAATCACCTAACTGTTCTACAGTTTCTTTTCTCACTCTACCTTTGTATTTTTAATAGGTTCAATAGTGGTATAAAGTATTTCTTCATCTCCAGGAATAGACCATATCTCTGACTTATCAAAGTCAAATATATAGTCTTGAAATTTACTACAAGATAGATAAGTGTTATGTTTACACTTGCATACTTCACTCATACAACCTAAGTTCTTATGTAAATTTCTTAGCATTACCTGATTTCTAGAAAGAACTCCTATAATACCTTTTATATTAGAACCATGATGAAAATCTAGTATCTGCTCTTTAAATTTAGGAGACATTTTAGAGTATTTACCATACCTAAACCAGTCATAGTCACTTTGATACTGCTTAGGTACATCATAAATAAACACAGATTTATTTACTGAAGGTTCATACCTATGAACAAGATGTTCATTTATCTCATTAAGATTAGCCTCCTGCTTTACTATATTCTGTATATCCCTTTCATTAAGTAACTCAGGGTATTCATACATAAGTACAATGTGATTATCAAATTCTGGATAATTTAAGTCTTTAATGTAACAATTTACTAGATTATTAGACCAACCAAAGAAATCTTTGTTAAAGCCTAGCATAGGTAGAACAAGAAAAGAAGCTTTATTCTTCTGTTCTTTCTGGCTCATTATGCATTCTAGTTTCTATCACACCATTATTCTCATAAATCTCTCTTGAGTAATCCCACAAATCATTTTCTAAATGCCAGTGTAAGTCATTAATAAGCTCCCAAATACCTGCTCTATTGTAGCCTGCTAGTTTGCCTGCAAAGGCAGCTCTGTTATCATTATAACTAAGCTTCCATATTAGAGGATTTTTTGGATAGTCTACATTTACTACAATATATTTAAAGTCAAAAACTTTATAGTCTTCTAGACCTTTTCTAGCTTTAAAGACATGATTAATGTAGTGGGAATATAAAGCTCCTTGAATATCATACCTGTAAGAATACATAGACTTAGTAAAAGCATAAGGGCTACTGCTTGTAGTCTTAATATCTAACGGCTGAATAATTTTATTATCATGGTCTATGATAACTAAGTCAAGTTTAACTTTAAAAGTAAGAGGAAATCCGTTGTCTAGTATTTCAAAAGTATCCTCTAGTTGATAGATTTTTTCTTTGTTTCCTACAATGTATTGGCTTAGAAAGTCTTTAGTAAACTTGTTATTTAAAAGAGCAGTAGAACAAGCACTGGCTTTAAAGAAATCTTCAGTCGTTACAATTATCTTATCTCCAGCAGTTACTATATCCATTGCATAATCTTTAGCCTCTTTGTTAAACCTTTCTATAACTTTATCTGAGCTAATTTTAAATGTACCATGAGTATAAGCACTTTCATGGGCAGCAAGCTGCTTCTCACTATCACTTAACTCACTATCTGTGTCAGCCATAAGATTTTTATAGTAACTTATAAATAAATCAGTATAATCTTTCATTAGATTTGTAGGCTCATTATGACTAACTACTTTAAAAATACTGTAAAGATTATCAGGTTCAGTAAGTAAGCAGTCTACTAGAGAACCTAAGTTAACAGCATGTTTATCTGAAATAACTTCTTCTTGCTCTATGTATCTTTTATAAAAATCCTTAGGACTTCTATCCAATAAAGCCAGTTTACTAAAGCTTAAATGGGATAATTTATCTGAAATAATATTAGTCATTTTTATATACTGTTACTGAGTTAGTTACTTTTTCTGCATTCTTTTCATACAGCTTGATTCTTTCTTTTATCTCTTTTAGTGAGAGCTTTCTACTAAAATAAATGATAGTCTTATCATTTAAAACGTGTTTCACCTTTTTACTAAGGTCAGGGCATGGGGGTATCACTTTATCTTCTGTCATAATCAACTTTTAAAATTACTCCTGGGTTCTTAGGATTTATGGAATAGTACAAACCTTCAATTTGTAGGGGATAAGGGAGTAAAAACCTCATAGAATCATCTTCTATATAGTTGTGTGCTACTAACAAGTCCTGAATTATTTGTGTAGCATTATTGAAGTCAAAATCTCTTTTAGACTTCCTAATAAAATGAAATCCCATGTGTATAGGATACTCTAATTCAGTAGGGAAAGTAGCTAAGTACTTTTTAAAGAGATTTTCCCTTCTAACATATTCTTCTACTACTTTATCTCTTACTGAGTATCTTTTGATACCCAGGTCTTTTAAGTAGCTTACAACTGTTTTAGAAGGAAAAATCCCTCTTGAGGTTTTTACCTTAGAATTTTTAAGAGAAGGTACATTACCTGGTATAAAGAATTTATGCATTTACTTCCTCCTCTTCTACTTTAGATTTTACATATTCAACAAACTCATCAAATGTAATATCATTTTGTATGGTTGAAACATAGTCTTCTTTTTTCATATCATCTCTGCCTTTAATTTCTAAACCAATCTTTTGAGCATGTTTTATCATTTTCCATAAGCTTTTTATTAGCTGGCTACTTAACAAAAAATCTTCATCTAAAAGAGGAGGGTTAGATACTTCTAATTTAAAAAGACCTGGAATACTTAAAAACTCATCTAGACCTAGACCTAATTCTTGCATTTTTTCCTCTCCTAATATTTCTCTTACTAAGAAATAAATAAAAGGAAGTTGCATATAAGATTTATCTATAGTAAGAGCAGCTAAAGGAACTGCTAATAATGAATCTAAGTAAAGTAAACTCCCATGTACATAACAGATACCATTGTTAACAATATCAAAAGGATTAGCTAAGGTTTCTAACCTAACCTGATGAGTAGAAGTATAAGTACGTACTTTACAATTGTTATTAAACTCTAAGTCAGGAGTTAGTAAGACATTTAAGTTTTCTTTAAGAAGAGTTGTAAGGTTCTTCAAGAATGCTATTCCTGTATATTGTTCTCCCCCATTAATACTTATACTTATTCCAATTTGATAAAAAGTAGGAGTTATAACTAAAGAAGGCAAACTATTATATTCACTATGATTTAGAAATACTCTTCTTTGCAAAAGATTTCTGTCTAGAATTTTTTTACCATAAATAACTTTACTCCTATCAGTATTGATTTTATAAGTAGGAGGATATATATTCCTAGTTTGTACAATGTTAATCATAATGTTACAGTTTCTAGCATGTTAAAGATTTCATTTTCTACACTAAAAGGAACATCCCTAATATGTTCTCCTACAGCTATATTAAAGCAATGGTTTGTAAACAAAGCTACCATCTTAGAGCCAATCATAAAGCTATTGTGGGTAGTACCTTTAAAACCACAAGGCAAGTTTGCAGCTTCACTACTAGGAAATAGAGTTTTTTCATAATCCTCTATTCTATTTGGAGTAACTGCATATATGAAAAACTGCTCTGCTGTTAGTCTACCATCTATAAATATTGGAGGTGTACCTTCTTCTTGGTGTTTATCACAGTTTTGTTTAAATACTTCAAACATTTGTTCTCTAGCTTCCATATTATCAAAACAACTAAACATCACTGGAGTAGAAGGTGTTTGCAAAGTAAATAAGTCTGGAACTGCTTTAATGAAATAACGTGAGTAGTTTTTACATAAGTTCATTACTGCTTCTACTTTAGACTTATCCATATCCTCTTTGCCAAAAAGCTGATTAGATAAATTATGCCTGTTTACTGTATCGTTGTCATATAAAGTTATAGACCTAGGTCCTATTCTGGACATAAGAAATGCTACAATGGAACCTATACCCCCAGCCCCTCCGATAGTTACATCAAGGGACTGGGCAGTAGGTAACCATGCAGCATCCTTAAAACGGGAGTTATAAGAATTTTGCATATTTATTTATTTATTTAGTACACATGTGTGAAATCATAGTCATCGTCTAGAATTTCATCATCGTCATAGTAGATGCTGTTTAAAGCTTCATATAAATCTGACAGCACATCTTCTTTATCTGCTTTTGCTATAGCATCATTTGAACTTACTTCTACTAAAATATCTAAAGCCTGACCTATAAAATCAGCTTCTTGAGTTTGAGAAACTGTACTAGGGAAGAATTTTCCTCCATGGTTGCTGGCAATAGAGTTAATAAACCAATCTACCATATCATCTGCTTTACATAGACCTTTACCTAAAACTTCTTTATAAAACTTATCCAAGGCTACTAAAACACCACTATTAAGGCTGTTAGTATTATTTTCTAAAAGCTTACAAATGAAATTAAGTAATTCGTATCTACTGTATTTATATTCAGTGTTAGCAGGTACTTGATTATTGAAGTAGTTATAAGGATTACTATATGATGAACTTTGTGTAACAGTTTTTGTTTTTCCAAATCCAACAACTTTCTTTTCTTCCTGAGCTTTTTTAATAATGGTATCTACTCTATTATTAAATAGGTTATCTAAGTCAAAGGAAAAAGTAAGAGGTACTTCTACAATTACACTATTTTCTACCTCATTTTCTTCTTCTTTAGAACTAATCCAATTACCATCTTCATTCATATACTCAGAAAGATAAGATTTGGTTTTGTTTTTTACCAAATAAGCGACTTTACCTGTAACATCTCCAGCATTATTAACAATGATGGAAATACAGAAATTAGACATAGCAGCGTACTTATGCAAAGTAGAAGTATCTGTACCACTAAAGAATACATTCATATCTACATGAGAGTGGATAATACCCATTTTACAATCTTCTAATACAGGGTTATTATCATAAGCATCAATAATAGATTCATCTACCTCAAACTCTGTATATGAAGGCTCTCCCTTATGCATAGGAAGAATATCTATAGGCTCTAACTTAAAAGTATCAAGATTTATAGGATGTCCTTCAGTTTTACAAAAGATTATACCTGACCATTCTACGTCATTGATACTTTTACATAAATACCAAATTTTCGCTAATATCTCTTGGGAGAGATGTACTTTCAATCCTTTCTCTTTCACCAAGGTCTTGTAAGTACTTTGATAAGTGCTTGAATAAGGTTTCAACGTATTCTCTTGGGGGTAGGGTTGCTGTTGTATCCAGTAATTTGTTTTCATAATCAATACCGTAATTTATAGGTTTATTTCTAAAAGTTAAGTAGGGTTTATGTGAACTATCTATGAGAGCTAAATTTGCAACATTGTCCAGCTCTCTACTTAATAAATACTCATTTTCATATTCATTATAATAGGAGTTAATAACATTGGTAAAAGAAGAAAAGGATTCACCTGCATCAACAAGCATACCTACAGAAGGATAGATAAATGCATTAGTTCCTAAATTATAAGGCTCTTCCAGCATATCTATATTTTTGAAAGCCTGTTGTAAAAAATTAGTCAAGTCATCTTCATCTAAGTAATCATCTGTCGATAAAAATACATACCTTGAAAGATCCTCACCTAAATCTCTTAAATAAATATAAGGACCTCCATTCTCAGATTCCCAAACTAGAAGTTCATCAACTTGATAGAATAAAGATTCAAATGCTACTGCTTCAACTTCATTTAGGTTACTTGTACTATGTAGCTCATCCACTAAGCACTGCAAATCTGTAGCTCCTAGACATAGGTTTCTTTTAGAAAAGAAATTCTCAAGACTTCTAGTAGCAGCATGAGAATGTATATAACCAGCTCCAGCTTGTTCAAAAGTACCATGAGAAGAAAACATCTCTATTTTATTTCTTAATCTTAAAGCCTCATAATTCAAGCTAAAAGGGTAGCATATATAGGAGTCAAAAATAGTTTCTGTATTACCATTTTCATCATCTATATCTATTTGAGGGTAATGTACTATTAGACTAATATTTTCCTCATTATCTAGTTTTAAATCTACTTTGTCTTCTCCATAAATTTCTTCAGCAGCTCTTACTATCTCTATTAGTCTATTGTAGTCATTTTTAAGAGAAGAACTACTTAAGAGGTCTTCCTTAAAATTTGTTAGGTCTCTATTAAATCTTAACTCTTTTTCAACTTCAAAAGGTAAAATGTAACAATCAGTTATTGTAAGACTATTAATTGTTAAAAAACCATTTACAATACGCAAATCATTTCTTTCTTTATTATAGGGGTGTATAGTCCCAGCTTGCCATATAATAAACTCTTCTGCTTCTTTGTTAAAAACTAAAGGAATAAGCTTTGTAGTTATATCTTCTTGTAATGTTTCTTGTTTGATAGAAAACAAAGAGTGCTCTTCAACAAATTCTCCAATAGGTTTCGGATTTTCTAAAGCATATTCTAATTCTGTCATAGGCTTTTAATATGTAAAATAAAAAAGAGGGTAGCCTATTGACTACCCTCTTTAGGTTTAAGAGTACTGAAAATTAAGCCAAACCTTCAGAACGAAGATTTTCCAAATCTTCTAGCTCTTCTTCAGATAAACTTTCATCTGGAATAGAACCATTAACATCTTCTAGAATATCTTCCAAAAGATTCATCAACTTAGTACGAATTTCTCTGATTTGAGAATCAGTGTATCTAGTGCGATTACCACTACCAGATTCAATTTTCTTCATGCTAAGAATGACAGTAAAATTACCTTCAGGTAAAGAGGCATTATCAGATTCTAGAGTATTTCTAGTCTCTCTAACAATAGCTTTCATATCTGAAATACCTGAATAGGTTCCAGATAACTCTTCTTTAAGGTCACCCCAGTTAGTAGCTTCAGATTCAAAAGTTCTAGCAGAGGTAGATTGAGGAGAGATTACACGAATATTACGCATAGTTTTAAAGATTAAGGGTTTAAAAGATTAATGAGAATTTGTTGGGATTTTTGCTTTCCATGATTTTTAACTAAATCAGAAAAGTCTTTAGATTTATATTCATCAGGTATTTCAATCTGTTTGATTTTAAAAGTAGAAGCTATTTCCTTTCCATATATTCTTCCTCTATTTACTTCTTTGTTAAAATCATTATCATAAAGCAAGTATATTTTACTAAATCTTTGTTTTAACTGCTTAATGATGTGAGGCTTAGGTTCAGTGGTTTCTGCTTGTAAAGATACAGAATTTATCCCACTTACTTCAGTAATAGCCATCACATCTTTCAAGGACTTAGTAATTATTAAGACTTCTCCTGTATCAGGCATTTGTCTCCATCCTTGCCATACAGATTTATCCACATTGGATATAAATCTTCTTTTCTTTTCAAAAGGTTGATAGATTTTGTAGGTATACTTTTCATCTTTATACTCTAGATAAGCATAAGCAGGACTTTTGCTATTATCTACTTTTATTATATAATCATTAATAAATATATGTGAGCAACTGCTTACATTATATTTCTCTAAAGTAGATTTGCTTATACCAAAGCTAGACCAAAACCTTAAATCTTTAGGTGTAAAGTCCATACTTTTTATTCCTAGATGTACTGTTGAAGAGTATTTTTTGTATTCTTTGTCTTTTGGCAGTTCTTTCTTTACTCTATCACCATTAGTTCCTTCTTTTATTAAACCAAAATCAAAAGCTACTTTTTGTAGACTCTGATAGTAGTTTAAGCCAAAAAGCTTAGATACAAAGACAAAACAATCACCTTTTTCTTTAGTTGCAAAATCTCTAAACAAAAGCTTGCCCAATCTAGATGCATAAAACACACTAAAAGAAGGAATATCATCATTCCTTAAAGGACTATTAAATGATGTATTTAGTTCTAGTCCTTGTATGTAATATGCAAATATTTGATAGTCTGATACTTTTTCTAATATCAGCTCTGAAGATAGTAAGTCGTAGTCAAGCTTATTAAGATTTATCATAATAAAAAAGGGGGCGTTTAAGCCCCCTAATTTACAAAACCTTTGCTTAGATTACATCACTATCTGCTGTGTAAGAACCAGCAGAAGGTGCATCTTCTTCAATTCTAGTAAGTTGGTCAATGTTACTAGGCTTTAGTCTAGTTTCTGCTACAGGAACAGATTCAGACTCAATAAAAGGAACATAACCTCTTACTTGGAGGTACTTCTTAGGATACTGAGTAGTACCATAAGTACAGTACAACCTTACCATCATTGAACCAGCTTTAGATTGGATTAAGTTTAAGCATCCATCTAACAGCTCTTTAGTACTGTTAAAAGCTGGGATGTTAAAGTTCTCTCCGCAAAAACAATGAACTAAATGCTTAAGAGTTTTACCTTGCTTTTCAAGGTCTTTAGCAAAGGTATCTTTAGATTGGTCAAGATACCATAAGCCCATGTTCATTTCATTTCCTGCTTCATCTTGGAAGAAAATCTTATAATCAGGACCATTACTATTAGCATCAGTTTTAGGTTCAATCTTAGAAAGTTTTACATTTCTAACAAGACCAGCTTCACCGTTGTTAAAGATAGCTACAGTTTTTGCATCAAAAGATGCATCATTTAAGTTAAACATATATTAATATAGATTATGAGGTTACTAAATTAGATTGAGTTTTCAGCAGAGTTTACGAAAGAAGTCTCTTCTACAGCTTGCTCATCACTAGTGTGATTAGCTTCTTCAGCAGCTTGCTCATCAGGATTTACAAAAACAAAAGACTTTTCAGAGCGTCTAATAGCTCTAGTTTGAACTTTTCTTTCTTTGAGTAGTGCTACTACATCATCTCCAGCACATGCTACTCCATGCTTTTCAGAAATAATTTCTGCAATCTCATCAGCAGATTTGCCATCAATGGCATACCAGATTTTCAATTCACGGGTAGATACTGGAACTTGTGTTTTGTCAGACATTTGTTAAATGTTTAAATGTTAATAAAAGGGGGTTATTGGTAATAAGAGTTAATGGATTCTGCTACAACTTTCAAATCATTAGGAATAAGTTTTTCTTCAAACATTCCTTTAGGACTTTTAGCTGTAGAAGAGCCATCAGTTTGTGTAGAGAAGTAGTAATTAGTATTGTTGTCTTCTCCTGTTACTACTTCTGTAAAAAGAACAATAGTAAATAGACCTTCCAGAGTAATCTTATCATCCAAAAGTTTGCCTATTGTCTTGATTTTCCGTCTTTTAGCAAAGTTATCAGATACTTCTTCTTCATGGTAAAGACTAAAAACAATTAAGTCGTCTCTAAGATTTCTAGCTACATTTAGAACATCAAAAGTATTCTTTGCAATGTTTGTAAATTTATCATAGCCTTTTTCTTTAGCTTTAGCCATAAACTCAAAAGACATAAGATATTGAGAATCGTCAATCACAATATGCTTAATCTCAGGTCTAGATTTACTAATATATTCTAAAGCAGTAATAATAGTAGCAGCAGAGTCTGTTACTGCATAATTACCTCCTTCAGATAGCTTCTTAGCTACGTAATTAGATTTCCAACCTCTAAAAGGTAATGGTTTGTTAGAAACATTAATAATTACTGTTTCTTTAGGGTTTAGTGTTTCAATAGAAGTAGATTTACCACTTCCACTTTGGCCTACAATGCCTACTAGTGTACTCATAAATTATTATTGATTTTGTTTATTACTTTTTATGTAGTTGTATATCTCTTGTAGTTCAGGAGTTTTAGGCTTTGGCAACTCATCAAAATAATTAACTGCGCCATTGAAATATAAACCTACTACACCATTAGGGGAACCACTACGATATTTTAATACATGCAAAGAACGAAAGTTGTCCTGTAAGAGAGAAATGTTATATCCTCTAAAAGAGTCTAATTCATACCTAGCTGGACTAAAAACACCTAATGCTATATCACAATCCCTACCTGTTAATTTAGTCTCTCCTAGGCCATATAAACTAGGTATTAGTTTTGATTCTAAAGTTTGACCCTTATAAGTATCTAGTTCTTCCATAGCAGCAGCTTGCTGTTGTACTAATACAGGAATATATCCAAACATATTTCTAAGCTTAACCATATTATTACTGTGTTTTTCTATGGTGAGCTTAGTGCTTAGACCTTTCTCTGGATTTAGTAGTGCTGCGTGGTCTACTATAATAATTACATATTCTTTAGGATTAAAAGGCTCATAGTAATCAAAAATCTCTATTTCTTCTTCTTCAATTACGCCAGTAACCTCATTCTTAACTTTTTTAGTGATTTTTTTAGTGTGTATAGTACCATGACTTTTTGCATAGTCAACTAACTGTTTAAAAATACCATACGGATTAATTATATCATCATAAATATACACATAATCTTCGAGTTTTTCAAAGTAATCTTTAGTTTCAGATATAATTTTAAACTCCTCTTCAGATATTCTGTGTTTATTCATAGATAGTATTTTGTTATGGGGTATAACAAGACCTTTATCCGTATAAATCTTTTTAGCAATACCCTGTATAATTTTAGATTCTTTATCTATTTCTAGAGAATAGTAGAAAACTTTTAACTTAATATCTGTTTCAGTATTAAGTATAAAGTCTACTGGTCTATACATAAAGTAAGAATCTGTAAACTGAGTTTTGCCTACACCTGAATTTGCAGTTACCAAATAATATTTTTTCTGCATAATACCAGGTACAACATTCTCAAATCTTTCTAATCCCCAAGGTATACAGTTAATTTCATTATGCATGTTGTCTTTAATCTTGGCTAAAGCTCTATTAAATATCATGCATAAAAGAATTATTGTTAGTATCTAAGGTATCTTCTAAATCATCACAAAAAGCCTCTAATTTGGAAATTTTACCATCTTTAGTGTGACCTTGATTTTTGGAGATAAAGTAGTCTGCTTGCATCATATATTTCCATCTATTCAAAGACTCAGCATTTATATAATTTTGTGTAGCAGCCATTACTTTTTCTTTAGTTAAGTCAGGTCTTCTAATGAATAGTTCTTCCATCTTCTTAATGCAAGCTTCTTTACTACCCATAGCACCAGGCTTTTTACCTTTAAATAAAGCTCTGTAGTCATCTATCCATTCTGCAATAGGATTAGATAGTTTACTAACAAGCTTAGGTAAAAGTATAAGCTCTTTGTTTTGCCAGTTTAGTATTTTAATTAAACTTTGCTGTTGAAGACTATTTAGTAGTTCTACTACTTCTTTTTCTTCCATATAACTATGCTTTTTATAACTGTATAAGGCTTTAAATCAGAATCTACATACTCCTGTACCCATACAATTTTTATTTCTTCTCCTGTATCTATAATTTGAACAGAATGTATGGTAAGTATGATATAAATTACCATAATTATCATAACAAAAATTCCAAATCCAATCGCATCTTTCATATCAATCCTAAATGTTTATAAGTTAAATAGAAGTCTTCTTTTTCAAGCTGGACTATGAACTTAGGTATTACTCCTAAGACTTGGCTAACACTGGTTGTTTTAGGATGTGCAAGTTTATTTATAACTTCTACATACTTCTCAGGTTTATTTAAGGCTTCTTTGTTAAGCTCAAGCTCGGCTATTTTATAAAAGAATAAAACTTCTTTGTCAGTTAAAACTTCAGTTTTCTGCTGAAGCTTGGTTATTACCATAATGTTTTAAATTATTGTAGTGAATATACTGTATCTTAGAAGAAGGTACATCTACCAAAGCACTTTTTACCCATTGTTCATCAACAGTATTCATAGCCCTAATAATCCATACTTCTCCTACTTTTCCAGGGTTATTATATTCTAATCTAAGAAGTCTGCCTATTCTTTGTTTAGCAGTTTCTGGAGAGCTTTGAAACTGATGAACTACAGCTTTATGCAGAGGTTTAATGTTAAGACCTACATTAGCCATATTTACTACAGCAAGCTTATCTATTTCTCCTTCAGAAAAACTGTCTAAATAAGATACTTTAGACTTAGAATGATGAGTAAATTCACATAAGTAATTAGCAGATTCTGTTAGTGTACTAAAGATAAGAATTCTATCATCATTAAACTTCTCAATAACTTCTTTAGCAGCTTTAAGCTTACTCTTACAAGAATATATAAGCTTAGACCTTTTAGAAGCTATTTGCATTTTAGCAAGTTTTAATTTTTTAGCTTCTTCACCTACACTATTCCATTCAGCAAATTTGAGCTTATTAAAAATAGAAGTAAGGTAGTCATACTGCTTTTTCTCTGTAGTTAAAAAGGGCTTTTTCTTAGTACCAGCTTGTATGTATTTCTCAGTATCATCTAAGAAAACATCTACTATTTTAATTCTGTAATCTGCAATTACATTATCTCTAATAGCAGCTTCTAGACTATAGTTAAAAATAACTGATAGACCTATAGTCTCTTTAATAAATTTAGCAGTATCTAAGCTAATAGTACCTGATAACCCTAGTCTTTTACCTTTAGGTATCTTCTCTAATTGATTAAAGGAGAATAAATGAATCTCATCTAGTACAACTAAATCAAATTCTAAATCCTTATATTTCTTGAGAGAAGCTGTTGTAGTATAAGTCACATTGCTATCTGAGACTTTCCACTTCTTAAATTCTTCTTTCCAAGATTCTAGTAAAGCTACATAAGGGGCTACAACTAAAACTTTTTGATACTCTTTAGATATATCAATACCAATTTTAGTTTTACCTACTCCCATAGCTATATGCAGAATTCCTTCTCCACATTCTTTAAAACCCTGAACTGCTAGTTTTTGTATTTCATCTCTTTTTGCATTAATTTCCATAATTTATTTTTTCCAGAATTTTTCTACATAGCCATCTACTCCAATAGGAAATCCTATCACTTCTTCAAAGGCTTCTATCATACATTGTTTTTGAATTTCCAGCCATTGTTGTGCTTGCTCATCCTTAACTTCACAGACTACTGCATCATGCAATTGCATAACAAAGTGTACATCTAATCCAAGCTTTTGTCTCATTTCATCCATTTTAATCATGGAAAGCTTTGTTATATTAGCTCCTGTACCTTGGATATAAGTGTTTCCACTTTGCCTTTCAATTTTAGCATTAGTTGCAGGGTCATCATAAGGATTTTCAAAGAACCTTATTCTCCTGTATGGAGGCTTAGTTCTTATCATTAGATTTTCTCTTCCATATACCTTTAACATGTTAAGAAAACCTGTAAGCTTAGGCAATCCTTTGAAGTAACTAGATATGATACCTTTAGCTTCTGACAGAGGGATGTTAATGGAATCACTAAGCTTTTGGGGACCACCACCATATAATGCTAAGTAGTTGAGTGTTTTGATTTTAGTCCTCATACCTTTATGACCTTTACATTCACACTTCTGCTTACATTCTTGATATATGCAGCCTTCTTCTGTAGCTTCTTTCCATTTATCTTTGTAAACAGCTTCTGCTACTACAGAGTGTAAGTCATAGCCATTATTAAAAGCTTCCATCCAAGAATCCTCTTTACTCACATATCCTGCTATCACTAATTCCATAGCAGAGTAGTCACAGTCTACAAAAGAATATCCTGGCCTAGCTACAAAACAATTTCTAACTTCATTAGAAGCTGGCAATTGCTGCATATTAGGGGCTTCATCTTTCATACCTGAAGAGACTCTACCAGTAGCTAGTATTTGCCAATAAGAAGTATGTACAGCTCTTGTCTTAGGATTAACCCATTTTAAGTAATCTTTACCAAACTTGCTAATAGCTGTTTGATTTTCCTTAAAATCAAGGTATAAACCTACTAAAGGTATCTTAGCCTTATACTTTTCTATGATTTTTTCATTAACAGAATCAGTTCTAAGACCAGCTTCTTTTAAAATACTTAATACTTGGGCAGAAGAGGACCAGTTTATAGTAGTTTCAAAGTTTTCATCAAACAGTTTTAGCTGTTTGTCTATAAACCTATCAAATTTACCATTATTAGACCATTCTTCTTTAACATAATTGTCTAAGACATCTTTATACTTGTAAGCTTCCTGTTCTCTTCTATTAGCCTGTGTAATCCACTTATTTACATCTAGAAGCATTCCTCTGTATTCCATTTCTGCAAATACCCTAGAACACTTAAATTCTAGCTCTGCTACAGACATTAAATCTAACTTTTTAAGCTCCTCTATCTGCTTATTCATTACTTCCTCTAGAGCTATAACATCATGTGCAGCATACTGAATTACTTCATCTGTTAAGCCAGCCCAGTTAATTTTGCCTCTAATAGATTTGTCTAATGTATATTTATCTCCACAATACTTAGTAACAATATGGTCTAGCCTAAGCTGTCTATTTTCTAATCCTGTAGTCAATATGCATTCTGCTAAGAAAGTATCATAGATATAGCCTAGTTTAATTCCTTTAGCAAATAAGAACTTATCATCGTACTTACCATTTTGTAAGATATTAATAGCTTCAGGGTCCTCTAAAATGTTCTTAATTTGGGAAATATCTACATGTGTAGCATCAATTACAAACTGAGTATCTGCATTACCTATTTGAAAAGTATAAATATAACCTTCCCAACAAGTACCTATAGTTTCTGTGTCTATACTTCTAACTTTGTTATGCTTACACCATTCAACTAAGGTATCTATTGATGAAGGCGTACAAACACTACTTTCTATTAAAGGAGTAGCTCCTATAAAATATATCATAATTCACAAATGTTTTTTATTTTTTCATCTAGGTCTTTAGCTTTAAATTGATTTAAATCTAAAACACCTTGATACCTTCTAAAATGATGTAAAACAGTAGTTCTATTTATGTGAAACTTTTTAGCTAGGCTTCTCTCATGGTACTTTAAATATTTATTTAAGTAGTATAAGATAGCCTGCTTTGCTAAAATTATTTCACTCCTTCTAGAACTACTGTTTACAGCTTCTATAGATGTTTTGTAGTGATTGCAGATTATCCTAAATAAATAGTCTTCTCTGGTTTCTTCTAATCCTGGAATAATCCATGCGTTCACTATAGGTTTCACTTCATCTTAAGTTCAAATTTAAATAATCCCCATAAAATAGAAAATGTTCTAACAGAGGATGTATTACTTACCTTTTTATTTTTAGAAGACTGAGGTTTATCATAGCTTCTTATAAGCTTTAAATAATAGATTTGAAAAGTTTCTATCATTTTAGCATTAGGTTTTAATTTACTATTCCAAACATAGTGATCACCACGCTTATAGATTATTTTATTTTGAGCTAACCACGATACAAACCTGCTATCTATTTTTAGGTTCCTATAAATTTCATCCTGTCTCCTAATTTTATTAGTAGAAAGATAGTTATAGATTTTATTAGCTTGTTTAAGCTTTTTCTTTACAGATTTTTGATTTACTTCCATAATTAATTATCAATTTCATTAATAATTTGAGTGATTATACTGTTTACATCAAACTTACCATTAGTCTCCAGATTAGCTAATACTACTTTATTTTCTATGTCTTTTGACTTTACAAGTACAGATTTTGTATACTGTGGCCCTTCTGCTTCTGAAGCTGCTTCTAATACTATTTTATCTAAATTTAATGTAGTTGGCATTTTGTAAAAATAGTTATTTGGCATTTTGTAAAAATAGTTATTAAGCTGTATAATTTTTTCTATAGCTTCTCTATGACTTAAAGCTAAATTTATATAATCATTGTACATTTGTACTGATTCTTGCAAGTTTGCACATTCTTCAGATTCTTTATAAATACCAAGATTTTCATCTTGTATTTCACTATTCCTCTTTCTAAGTCTAGTGCAGATTTCTTCTACAATAGCATTAATTTCTGCCTTTGTTAATTTTGCCATTTTTATGTGTTTAAGGGTTTAAAAGATTTAATTTTTCTAGAACACTTTTTACTTCATTTACTAAGTGTTCGATGTCTTTGTTATTGTCTATAACAAAGTCAAACTCAGCATTATCTAAAGCTGTTTCAGAAGGATGATTGTGTAGTTCTTTGCCTCTTTCAGCATGTTGAAGAGGGCTACTTTTTTCAGGTAAATCTGATTCATAAGCATACTTAGGTCTATTAACCCTAATAGTAATTCCACCTCTGTTTTTTACAGCTTGAAATTCATTAGGAAATCTCATATCTGTAATAATCCAGTTGGGAGTATCTGACTCACATAAAGTACTGTCATCTGACTCCCTATAACACATACATTTAGTTCGTGTATGATAAAATTTACAAGAACTTGTTGTATCATAATCAGCAAACAAAGCATTAACCCAAATATTAGGATGAATAATGTTTCTACCACATTCAGTACCTAAAAGTTGAAGAAGTTTTCTAGGAGTAAGTTTAATTAGGTACTTTAAAGGTTCTTCTCCTTTTTTATAACCATTATTTAAATAAGGAATCATAATTCCTCCATCAAAACCGTAATACCACCACTCTTCTCCTAATTCTTTATTTTTAAATTCTTCATCTTCAAGTTGTTCTCTAGTACATCCTAAAAGAATACAGACTATATCTTTAAGTTTACCTGCGAACTTTTTGATTTGCCAATTAGGATTAACTAAGTGTTGATTAGAATCTAAATGCCTTCTCTTAAATTCTTCAAATGTAGGATTATCTACTGTTGTTAAATACTGAATTATCTTACCTACAGTGTCTTTTCCACTATTTATGCGTCCTGATATACCCAAAATCATAATAATATATTTTTATAACTCCAATAATAACCCCCACAAGATTTTGAATTACCTCTTGCACACTGCCCTATTCCAGCTATATTTATAGAAAGAGCTTCTCCTGCTTCTTTAGCAGTGTTCCATTTTTTAATCATAATAGTTTTTTCTTTATTAAATTGATAAACATTTTTATCTGGTTTTAATTTTTTACCTTTTAATCCTTTATTCCAAGGAGTGTGATTTTTACTATATTGTGTATCACTCTTTCTGATTGAAGCGGCACATTTATAAGAACAAGATTTTTGATTAGATGTATTACAAACAGGAATAAAAATTTTTTTACACACTATACAATTTCTTTTTTTAATAATATTTTTATTCCAAGGTTTACTACCTTTTTTAAAACTTGTTTGATTACCAAAAGATAATCCTTCACCTCCTTTGCAATAATTAACTAAATTAAATCCCCAAGAAGTAAACTGTTCTATCCAATATTGTTCCCAAAATTTCCATTCATCAATATCTACTTCATCAACAATAAATAATTCTGGCTTTAAATTTAATTTTCTTAAAAGGTTTATCCAATTAAACTTATAAGTAGGTCTATATCTTGCTGGATTACAATGGTTTTTTAATCGTTGTTTAGGATTATTTGATTTTCCAATGTATCTAACTTGATTATCCCTTGGATCAACTAAACAGTATATAAATGTACTTTTCATCTTACAAATACAAAAAATAATTCAACCTGAGTTGATTTTCCCAGAAATTGCTATTAAATTATTGCCCATTGTTTTTATATTTTAATCAGTTTTAATCCTTCTTGTAATCCTTTTTCTAATGCTTCTTCATATGTTTTTTCTGAATAACCTGGTTCATAAGGTGCACCTAAAATTGTTTTATATTCTTTGTCTTCAAAAAATTTTCTAACAGTTGGAAAATACTTATTAGAAAATACTGGAAAAGCTGATACATGAATATTATGTTCTTCTCTCAACCATTTTTGAAGTAATGATTGTGTTGATGCATAAGGAAACATATTATCATCAACATCTATATGATTTTGTAACTTTATTACCCCATTAAAATCTGTGTATTGCATCCTACATACTAAAGTAAACCCCTTCTCTTTAGCTAATTTAGCCGTTTCAAATGTTACTAAAGTATCTTCCATAATTTAAAAGTTTTATAATGATTGAATAAACTCATGGAGTTCTTTGTTCCACCGTGCATCAGCTATGGCGTTGTGTTCGTTTATTTGTTTGGGGTAGTTGTCTTTGTTCATAACATAAGACATCCTTGTTTCAAAATCTTCATTGCCATTCATAAACCTATCCTCATATACGCTGACCTTTTCGTCAAACATCTGCTTTAAATCTCGGCAATACTTCGGAAAACCATTTGGCAAGTTATTCATTTTACCAAATAGCCAACAGAAAGCTACCCAATC
>Ga0208645_1000206_pt1 | contig 77687 bp, 57 predicted proteins | sample VirMetDEL_Sep_01_FD_184519 | JGI IMG/M metagenome (GOLD analysis project Ga0208645, IMG submission 184519) | Aqueous microbial communities from the Delaware River and Bay under freshwater to marine salinity gradient to study organic matter... | ecosystem: Environmental > Aquatic > Marine >... | reverse complement strand
CCCACTAGTACCTGATGACCCACTAGTACCTGATGACCCACTAGTACCTGATGACCCACTAGTACCTGATGACCCACTAGTACCTGATGACCCACTAGTACCTGATGACCCACTAGTACCTGATGATCCGCTGCTTCCAGAAGATCCAGCGCTTCCAGAGCTTCCTGAGCTTCCTGATGATCCACTAGTACCTGATGACCCACTAGTACCTGATGATCCGCTGCTTCCAGAAGATCCAGCGCTTCCAGAGCTTCCTGATGATCCACTAGTACCTGATGATCCACTAGTACCTGATGATCCACTAGTACCTGATGATCCACTAGTACCTGATGATCCACTAGTACCTGATGACCCACTAGTACCTGATGACCCACTAGTACCTGATGATCCACTAGTACCTGATGACCCACTAGTACCTGATGACCCACTAGTACCTGATGACCCACTAGTACCTGATGACCCACTAGTACCTGATGACCCACTAGTACCTGATGATCCACTAGTACCTGATGACCCACTAGTACCTGATGATCCGCTGCTTCCAGAAGATCCAGAGCTTCCAGAGCTTCCTGATGATCCACTAGTTCCACTACTACCAGAGGTTCCACTTGTTCCACTAGTTCCTGAAGTTCCGCTTGAAGCTGCGAAAGGCGAATACCCAACTAAACCACTTGAAGAGTTCCAAACTAAAACTTTTTCATCATCTATTTCTTGTTGTACATCATCAATATATACATTTCCTCCAACGTGTAATTTTCCGCTTGGCTCTAGCTTGTTGATGCCGATATTTCCTGTAGCTTGATAAATTATAGAATCAAATAATAAATCGTCGCCGCTAAAAAATGGAATATATCCACTAGTTCCAGAACCAGCTAAAACATATTGACCAGAAAAAATCTCTTCTACTGTTGAATAAATTTCACCAGAAGTAAATAAAAGCGTATCAGAAAAATCAGAATAAAGACCTTGAGAATCTTTGGATCTAACTTTAAACTTATAATTTTTATTAGGTTTTACTGGAAAAGATAAAGAAGGATCAAATGCTGTTTGTAGAAATGTATCAGTACGAACTAAGCTTCCATCATTATAACCTGTTATTATTTTAGCAATTAGTACGCCATGTTCATCAAGATCCGTTAAAGAAGAAGGAACACCTACACCAGATATACCAGAATTTAATCCTGTTAAACTATCGAATTCTCCACTTAAACCTGTAAAAGGATAACCATAATAAGTACCAGTATAAATTGATCCTGTATATTGACCCCCAGAAGGATAAAAAGAATACTCGCTAGTTCCGGTATCAAAAGAATAAACAAAATAAATTTCAGTTGATTGCAAGCTACCAGATGGAATTCTTACTTCTGTTATATAGCTAAGCGAAGTTCCTGTATTATATTCTCCGGGTTCGAAAATATTATAATCATCTAAAAATAAAGTATGATCTTGCCAACCAATCCCAGACCCAGTAACATAAAATATATCTGAAGAATATACTCCTATATTTTCACTATTTATTAACGATACATTAATCCCAGATCCAGTGCCTTGAACAATATAAGAAATGTTTTCAACAGAAGGATTCTGAGCGGTCATCTGATAATTAACTTGATTTTGTGGATGGCCAGCTAATCCAGTTTCCCCGAATTCAACAATATCAGCTTCAAAAGTTAAATTTTTATTTTTAGTTTCATCCCATTTAACAAAAGCCTGTAAATCTAAATATTTATCATATTTATTCTGACTAGCAATAACCTTGCCTGTTAAATTATTTATCTCTGGAGCAATATCATATTCACTATTAAAGTAACTTTTTATTCCAGAACTCAAAAAATAAGATCCAGTTGAAAAATTATCTTGAGGAACAAGAACTAAATTAAAAGGAAGAGAAATATCTTGATAATCATTCCTAATAACAGGAACATTCGCTTCAAAAACATAAGATTCTATATCTTTATTTCTTAAATCGAAATCTTTTCTGTAATAAACATAAGAATTATTATCAGACAATAATAAATTTTTATTGCCAGAATAATCTTCAATAGAATTATCTTTAACGCAAAATAAACTTATATTTTGTAATCCCGGCCCACCTCCAACAACATTAAACCTCAAAGGATTTTTTGTTATAATGTTTAAATCAAAAATTTCCGGTTCAGGTATTCTTAGATCCAAAGAAAAATTACTAACATCACCAAATACGCTTTTAGATGTAAAATAAAGGTACAAACCAGTTCTTAGCGAACTTAAATTTTCTACACCTGTATACTCAGCGCAATTTATAGCCAAATCCGATAGAGATATACTTCTCCTTGTAGCTTTTGAATCCAAAGTTCTGAACATGGATTCCCTGAGTGCGCCGCCTTGCACTTCTAAATTTATGCCTGAAAAATCTGTATTAGAAAGAGAATTTAAAGATACTACTTGTTGTAAATCTGGATCATATATATCTAACTGTATAGTAAAATTTGGCTGATTTAGGGATACGACCTTTCCTTTGAGACCATTAGAGAAAGTAATGCTGTCAGACAAAACTCTTCCATAGCTTTTGTCTAAATCTACAATTCTAACGTCTCTTATTTCAAAATTCTTTGAATAAACTGGACCTGAAACTCCACTAAATATAGGCATAACTATTATTACACTTGCACGATTTTATTTTCTTTATTATATAGATATATTCTAATTCCATTCGTAGGTGTTATTGCGTTTGTAATTGTTTTGTAAAATCTACCCAAAAATATACTTCTTGTATTACTTGTATCATTACCTACTTGAACAACAGAGTAAGGGACTGAAAACTTAATAGATTGATTTCTTAAATATAAAACCACTAAGAATCCTCCATTATTTCTCAAAACATCATAAACTTTTGTATAATAATTATCAGGATCAGCGTCATCCTTATTATCTATTATAAAATCTTTGATTTTAGAAAAATAAATAGATAATTTTTGGTATACAAAATTCTGATTCTCGTCATCTTCAAGCCTCAAGGTTTGAGAATTTTCATGAAAAGAAAAATTAAAAGAACTGACATCTGTAGAATTATTTAAATTTTCTATTTTATAATAAGAGTTATCATCCGTTGTTTCAATTTCGCTCAAATCTAATTCGACCAAATTAGAAAAATTAGAAAAAGAAATAGTATTATCATCAGAGTTTAAAGAATCACTAATTTGCCCTTTATCTAGCAATGAATACTTATTATTATCATGTCTAATACAAAAGACATTATAAGAATTAACATCTTCTTCAGATATAGAAACGATCTTATACAGTTTTTGTATATTTTGATTCTTTATTTTATTTACAATAATAAACGGACACGAAGCGATTATTCGCCCCATAAAATCAAATGTATTTTCTCCATCTTCGTTAACATAATTTTGATCCAAATAGACTCTATTATTAGTATTATCAATTCTATCGACCTTCATTTCAAAAACATTATTTGTCTTTGAAGAACCTTCATAATCTATTGAGTTCTGAATGTTAGAATCGTCCGTAAATAAATTATTAATAAATAAAAATTTTATTATATTACCAGTTAAGCTAGCTCTTAATTTTCTATCAACAACAACATAACCCTCTGTGTAATTGACAGAAATAACTCTACCCTGAAGATTGATTGAATTTTTATATTGATCTTCTATTTGAATAATATCACTAGGCTTTAATAAAGATCCTTGCAAACTAGTGTTAAAAGTCACAGTTTCGTTTTCAAATCTATTTGTAGCTAACATCCATAAACCAAGCCTCCTAGCCTGATCTCTCGAAGTCACACCAAAACCTAAAATCTCTTTAGGTATGATCCCATATTCTCGAATCAAGAGTGAATCTTCAACAACTTCTACTTGTTCAGAAAAATTATTATATTTATCTCTATAAAAAACTTTTGCTACTGTATAATTCCCATCTAAAGACCCAGAAGAATAAGTAAAAATACCATCTTTTACATTTGTATTATTAAATAAATAAGAAATTTCTTTATCCACATCAATTGTAGATGTAATCAAATTATTTTTGTAATAAGTAATACCTCTAAAAATAGAAGATAAATCATTTATTAATTTTAAAGCTTCTGTTTCGTTATCTATATATATATTTCCAGTAAATCTAGGCTCTAAAGCTTCTCTATAATTTTTTACCTTGGGAGAACACTGACCACTCAAGTTCGTAAGATCTAAATCAGAAGGGAATACTCTATCATTCAAATAAGAATCAATGAAACTATTTTGATCATTCTGATTGTTGGTATTTTTCTTCAAAGAAGCAAATTTCAGCAGAATCCATTCTTTCGCTCCGTCTTCAGTATTTAATTTTGCAGCACTAATATTCTTCTTTAAATCTATTTTAGTTTCCGCTTTAAAAGTCTCACTCGGATCAACTGTTATTTGTTTTAAGTCTAAAGCAGCCTTTAAATCTTCGGCAAAAGAATTAAAAAAAGCACTGTTTTTTTCGAAGAATTTCCTAGGCCCGAAATCATTCATTAATGTTATCATATAATGCGTAGCTGAACTCTCTTCTTCATTATCTATTCCAGTTATTGAGTCACCATCAAAATAAACAAGATCTACAGACCAAATAATTTTCCTAAAATTCTCAGCAACAGACCCATTTTGATTTTTTAAATTCAATAGGCTAATTACGCTGTTTTGATATCCACCATTATTGCCCAAAAGCGCAATATTTGCATAATCAGTACTTTCGTCATAAACAGGAGGGTATTGAGTTTTAAAATCAGCAATACTTCTAGTGTCTTTTTCTATTAATATCGTATTAGGATAATTCGCAAGCGGATTTATTGTAAAATTATCAAAATCATATTTTAATGGAGTTTTTACTTCAACTAATTCATCACAATATTTAGCTATTTGAAATAAATCCCATTTATTTAAATCACTGTCTATAATATTTGACCTACCCATGCCATATCTAGCATTAGTGCAAATATCATAAAAAATCCAAGCAGGGTTATCCGTCCATCTTAAAAAAGAATCAAATTTACCTGTCCAGATATCACTAAATCTATTGTTATTACCATCGTAAGAACTGCCTCTGTATGTCTTGCTTTCCGAATCATAGATATCTGGAACTTTAACTTTAAGAAGTTTTAAATCGAAAGACCTTGCCGGATCTGTAGAAAAACTTTTAGAAGCAACCCCTGTTTTTACTAGAGCAGAAAAAGGATGGCAGAATCCCCCTCTTGTTCTAATTTGCTCAACGATTGAATTTATAGAAAAACTTTTATCTTCAGTGGCGTCATCCGAAGCTACTCTTTTTGTACAAGAATAAACTTTCACATAATAAGAATTAGCATTAACTGTATCTAAATCTAAATTGAACGGAATTTCTACTAAAGTCTGAGATCCTTTAACTATACCCTTAACAAGAAAATAACACAACAGCCTTTCATTCGATGTATCTTTAGATATCTCTACAGCAAAAGCCATTTGTGCCGGTAAAATAGTACCAGTGTCTTTTTCAACCTTAAATAAACTATCTATAGATAGATTAATTTTAAGATAATCGCAATATTTATTAACTATCTTGTGAGTAAACTCACCAGCAGAAAGTCGAGTTTTATCTAGATTATCTACGGTGTTTGAAATTTTACCACCATTTGCCGATATTAAAGGATTAGTAACAGCAGTACTACCCGGATAATCTTTTCCATCGATAGTACCTGATGTATCAGTTTTAATAAAAAAAGAAGATTTAAAAATAGCCGCGCCACCTAATTCAGCAGGCGCGGTGACCGCCGGAGTAGAATTATTTAAATACATTCTTTTATTGTATCTAAATACTGTGGAAGGATAAACAGCTTCCATAGGAAGTTCTTCACCATAAGAAACTGCAAAATTTAAATTAGAAAAGTTAAATCTATCTAAAGAAGTATCTAAAACAGGAACATCATCATAATAAATACCTCTAGATAAAATAATATTAGAGTTATTTATAGACTGATTTGATGAGCTTATATATTTCAATAAACTTCCATTTGCATCTACTAACCCCTCGATAGGACCTTCACAAATCAAATCTGTAGCAAAAAATTGCTCTTCAGATTCTATCCTGCTCTTATTACCAGCAGCTATAGCTCCGACCATTTGACTAAACCGCTGGTCATCTAGGCTAGCAAAATTTGTATTATCAGCCATATTAAATCATTAAATAAGGGTTAATTCCTTGACTACTTTTTATACCATTAAAAGAGTTTCCATCTAATACATCTACTTGATAAGCTAAATCAGCTAAAGGCAAATAACCAAGAGCTGTAGAATTAGTATCCGCTTCTAATCTTAATGATTTTATTATAGAATCATTAGAAATAACAACACTACCCACTCTCATTCTCCCATAACCTAGCGGAACGACAACATTTCTGCTTGACACATTTCTTGTGCCAGTCAAAATAGTAGAGCTAGTTTTAACATCTTTTGGTTTTTTAGGGCTTAAAGCTTTTAATAGGATCATTGACACAACTTGAAGAATCATACCAATTACAAATATCACTAAAGGGCTTCCTCCTTGAACAATAGGAACTATTTGAACAAAATCATTCGGTTTTAAAATTTTACTAAATACACTATAAGAAGCTAAAATTTTACCATTCACAAAAACAATAAAATGAGATGCAAGCTTAGCCGCGTCTGCAAAAATCTTTGCAGAATTTCTTTTGTTAGCTTGAATAGCCTCAAAAATTTCATAAACTGAATCGACTTCCAGTTCCCATTTTTCTCCAAATTTTTTACCTAAAACTCCTTTTAAATCTACGGCGATCATATCTTTTTGAAATAAAACTCATCATTATTTACACTATATAATAGCATATCCAACTGAAAATAATACTGATTTTCTAAATCCCATTCAGAAAACCCTTTTTCTTTAACGTGATCAGGATGACTATGAAACAAAATAACGCCTTCTTCCCAGATACAATCTAAAGGATCAATCAAAAAAAAATTCTTACTTTCTGGATGCTTATTCTCTACTTTAATAAATTTATCTCTTAAAATAAATCCACAAATTTCTTCCTGAGAAGAAATAGAATCTCTTTTTAATTGCTCTTTTAATTTTTTAGGAACTTGGTAATTGGTAGTCATAATCAACTGTGCCGGGAAATCCGCCAAAAGGTAGATTAATTTGCTGAGCACTGTCAGAACTTGAAAATCTTAACGAACATCCATTTAAAGTTTTCGAACATTGATCTTCTACCCAAATATTAGTATTTTTCATTGGATCTAACCCTTTGGACCCATTCTCACTAATACAGACGAAAAATCTTGAAGGAATCTCTTCTTCTTTTTTTATAGAAGTCTTGTCAAAATCAAAATCTATGCTTGGATCAATTTTTACAAAATCCATCTGAGAATACTGAGTATTAATATCGAAGTCTCCTCTATATTTCAAACTACTTAAACCATATGTTTGATCATTAGTGTATTTTTTAGCACTACCTATATCTTTCAAAAATGATTTATCTGAAGCATCAGCCATAGGTATACCTAAATTTCCATCCTGATCAGAAAAAAAGATCTTGCTAGGAACAGAACCATTAGGAAGAGATTCTTGAGCCTGTGTTGGTAAATTTAATAAATGTCTACCATATCTAGTCGCTAAATATTTATTTATTTCGCCAATCTGTTTATCAGTTAATGCTGAATCAAAAACTATAAATTCATATAAGACAAATTCTCCTGCAGCATTATTATAATTTGTATTACTTAAATTAAAACCATAACCAGTCAACCCATTCCACCCAGAAGGTAAAGATCCAGTAACTTTTTTGATAGAATTTATAAAATAATCGATCTCATTTCCTGATTTAGTTTTGTCTACTCTGACGCAATAAGATTTTGTTTCATTAAAATTATCTGAAAACGCAGGACTCGAAGAATATACCTGTTGCGTTCCTCCAGCTGTAGCAGAAACGCTCAAATAATCAGCTTGATTAGTAGCATCGCTGGATGATTTTTTTATCTGTGTCCCTATAGTTAAATCGCTTGGATTTGTACTTTGCCCTCCAATCACTCCAAACATTTCGTCAGAAGAAATAATGTTTTTATCTATATCGTAATATTTATTTACTAATTCTGATACAAAAAATATAGTAAAGCTGTCTGCAGCATCTATATCTGTAGCTACAGCATCAAAAACTACCTCAGAAGTAGAATCTTTAACGTAATTCCCCAGAGAATCTGAATACCAACCCACATTAGGATATAATCTTATTCCCCACAAAGCTTCATTGCCATTAACTTTATCATTTAATGGTTTCCTACTCTCAGAACGATATCTCATCGCAAAATTATTTGAATTTGTAGACACTGTTTTTGCAGAACCGCTATTACGAATCGTATACGATCTATCTATCCATTCTTTCAAAAATAAACCTGCACCACTATCTTTATCATAATGAGTCCCTTTACTTATTCCAGCTGTATTTATGTCTGGAGTAGCTGTTCCTGCTATAGCTATATTTCCTTGAGCTTCAGTGTAACTCAATAGATTTGCTGTTTGTATTTCTGTCAGAGGGTTATTTAAATTATGACCATCTTCATCCAGCCACAAAAAACAATTACTACTTATGCCCTCGTCATCGCATATGTCTTTTAAAGTTTTTGGCTCAAAAGTAACAGAGCCTACTTGGGTATCATTCATTACCCTAACAATAGGACCGTCATAATTGTAAATTTTTCCATAATTACAACCACAACCTCTATATTGCCATTGACAGAAATTATTATAAATTTTTCTATTAGGAACCGTGAGACCTTCTGTATCTAAAATATTACTTAAAGTAAATTCTACTTTATCTCTATCTTCAAAATCTTTCTTATTTATGACAAAAGTATCTGAGCTTATATAAGAAGTTAAAATTTTCTGACCAAATGGATTTTTATTTTCTCCGCCAAAATTAATATTATCTAAATCTCTAGCCATCACCCTTTTTCTAGAGAGCCTCCGGCCTAATAAACTACTTCTATCTTTCATAACATTAGTTATGAAATTATTTATATTCGCTATAGTTAAAGTTGGTCTAGATTGTTTTCCTTCAGATGAATAACTCAATTGAGATAACTCACAAGGAATATACAGATATATTTGCCCATTATAAACTAAATCATTTTTATAATTTTTAGAGCCATGAAATCTTAAAAACCCTTCAAAATCATTAAGCTTAATTTCAAACAAATCTACTATCTGGTTATTTTGTAATAAAAATAAATCTGACATTTTATTTATTCTCCTTTAGTGTGAATTTTAATGAAAGGATGAGCGCTCGGAATATTAAACTGCAAAGCATTAGTAGAATTAGATATTTGAAAATCATCATCAGAAGTCTTAAAAATTAAATTTTTATACTTATGAACTAAATGCTCCATAAGAAGATTAGACCTATTATCTCTTTTTTCTTTAGTTTGTTCGTAACCATATAAATAATCCATTAAAAATATTTCTGAATCTACCACACTTCCATCATTATGACCCAAAGAAACAGCATAATCTACGAAATTCCCTTTACCTAACCCGTCTGTTTGCGCCACCATTAAATATCCATCTTGCTTGTACAAATCCGCAGCTTGCTGCAATCTATAATATGATGAATCAGCTTGCTTTCCATTAATAATCGTATTAAATTGAACTTTAGTTAAAATTTCATTTAAATTAACAGGGTATGAACTAGGATAAAATTCTTCTACCCCATAACCAAGCTCTTCCCAAGCTTTCATTATAGCTTTGCTTCTAGCATCATATTTATATTGAGGATCAATTCCTCCTTGAGTAAGGAAAATGCCGTTTAATAATTCCGAAGACGAATTAACAAATGCAACATCTTCTTGAACACTATCAGTATGCATTTGAACAAAAAACAATTTGAACTTTTTATAAGTAACATCTCCAGAGCTTTCGCTAACAATAAAATCTGTTTTCGTGTCTGGAAAACTTAAATTAGAAGCAGAATTTGTTAAATCCTCTTTAAATTGAATTGTATTAGCATCTATTCCTCCAGAAAAATTATTTACAGTTTCTCCAGCTGTTTGATGTATTTGGAAATCTATAAAAGGGGTTTGCCCCCCTCCCGATCTTGACGCCCACCTCAAAGTATTTAATGTCGAAGTTATAAAATGAGCAGAATTGACAGATGAAGAACCTTGGATATTAGCAAAATTAGTCTGATAAAGATTATAAGAATATGCTGGTGTCCTATCTATCTTTTCTACATAGCCTGAAGTAGTTTCAGTGTATGTTTTTTCAGTAGTCACTCCTTGATCTATTTCTACAGAATAAGCATATCCATAAGTAAATATTTTGTAATCTCCTTTCCCAAAATCTGTACCACTTGTTTGGGAAATCAATATTTTCAAAGAAGTATCAACCATATTAGTAGTTCCACTATATCTAACCGGATATTTACCATCAAACTCAGATACTAACTCAGGACGACTACCAATAAATTTAACCTGCGGATTATCTTTTTTATATTTATCGCTATTATAGTAAATAAACGTTTCTTTTTCGGAAGTTTGCTCTTGCCAACTTATATTTGTAGGCCAACTCGTTGGAGAACCCCATTGATCTACATACACTTTATAGCTTTGAACCCATTTTTTGACAGTAACTGTGAATTTTTTCATTTTATTATCTTGCCTATCCACGTAAGGAATAGTTAAAGTCTCATCAACATATTCACTCTTGACTGTTTTTATCTCATACGTAACATTATCTAAAAACTGTAAAACTTTTCTCGTTGGAGAAAGTACTTCTTGTGTAGTTTTTGTGGAATCTGTTGTTGCAACAGCAAAAACTAAAATACCAAAACTTGGATTCAAAACATTTCTTAACTTGAATTGTGTGCTATAAAATCTAGACCCATTAGTTATTTTTAAAAATTTTTGACCATAAGCCTCAACGACCTCTCCGCTACCAGATATAGATTGCTCTGTTATTTCATCTTGCCAACTTGTAAACGAAGATCCAACAGATAAACCGGCGAAAGAATCGCTAGAAAAATTAAACGCTAAAAAGTTCCTATCAAAATTAACATTCCAAAAATTTAAAAACACATTTGGATTTTGCTCCGTTGAAACCGGCTGAACAGATAATCCCGTTTGGCCAGCCACACCAAGAGGCTCTATTTTTAAACCTTGAGTATTAGCAGAAGATATTGTAAATCTCGATAAATTTCCAGAATAATCTTTTGTAACTATATTTTTATTCGTTACATCAACTATATTAGAAGATAATGGTTTTTTAGAATCTTTATTGTTTTTTATACTTATCGTAGAAGAAGCCAACAACAAACCATTAGAGTCGGCTTTGACAGCTCGCCCAATAGAAATTTTTTTTCCATTCAGATAAAAATCTTGATTTTGATTTCTATTTGTAGTTTTACTATTCATGTTAGTTCATTTAAAAGATTGAGAGATTCATTTTGAACGTCTTGTTCAACTAAATTTATATAATTAACATAATCTATTTGGCCTCCGTTCACATAAATCGCGCTATTTCTATCCTCCGTATCTGTATCTGTAATGACGAAACCTTGTCCTCCTCCAACCCCAGCAACAAATTCAGAATATATATCTTTAACTATATAATAGTTGAACTGCTTCAAAACTCCATTATCTGTATAGTTTAAATTATCGAAATTAAATAAAGCCCCACCATTACCCCCAACCAAAGAATTAGGCGTCACCCCTTCACCGCCATAACCGTACAAACTAACTCTATTGAATTTTAATGTCAGTTTAAAAATATTATTAGAATCAACATTAAAAGAATATTCATTTGGAGCCAATGTGTACAAAGGTGATGGATATGTAGAATTACCCACAATAGAAGCGCTCACATTATTCAGTAACGGCTCAAATATAATTTCAGCCTCATTATACCCCATAAAATTATAACCATTTCCACCATTTTCATTTTTTAACAAAAGCAAAACATCCACAGGATTATTATTTTCAGTAACTTTATATATTATTTGCAGTTTACCCGGCGTTAAAACAATTTCAGGAGGAGCAGATGTTGCTGATTCTATCTGTTCTTGAGTTAAATTTGGATTGCTACCTCTGAATACTGGGCCATAAACATAACTACTTTCTGCTGATAATGGCGACACAGCATTATTTAAAGCTTTCAATCGAGCATAATAGCTAGAACCAAAACCTAAATTTTTAGCCGTCAAGCTAAAATCAAAACCACTTAATGCTGCATATTTTCCAAAATCTGGCAATATGTCTGAACTATTACTTTCAACAGGAAGAAATATTTCATCAACCAATGAAGAAAAAGAACTATCAGATGCTAAATCCAATTTAAAGCCAGTAACATAACTATTAGTTTTAATATAAGACCAATTAAATTTAGCATGAACACCATCAGTAGCATTCCAATTTAGAACTGTGTAAAAACTATTTGGAACTGGCGGCTCATTAGGAGCTCCAGTTACTCTCACGCCAGTTACGTCTATAGTTATTTCGTCATCCTCATCTCCGTTATAAGCTAGAGTATTTATGGTTATTCTAGCTGTTTCATAATCATCAGTATCTGTTCTAAAAGGTTTATGAACAACATAAAACTTTGAGTTTGAATTAGGATTAGCTTCAATCTGCAATTCTGATTCTAAAGATGTAAAAACGTTTAAATCTTTCAAAAGAAACAGTGTATCTACTTCATCTTCCGGCGGGATACCCCCTACATCAACTTTTTCTATTGATATGTCATATCTGACAGGAGTATCTCCAGCATTTCTAATATTTATACCAGTATAAATACCGAATCCTGTTGGAACATCCTCTAATTCTATTCCGTAATAAGTAACACTCATGGGACAAAAGTAACAATACTATTAAAACCAGCATAATAATCTGCTGCTGATTTGAATTCTATAAATTTAGCTTTAATGCTGTGATCATCTTTAAAATTGTAAGTATGACTCCATTCAGGGCAATAAACCTTTATTGTTTTATTATAAGGTTGAGGCAAAGTATAATTAAATGTATTATATCCTATCTTAGAATCAAAAAACTTTAAAATAGCCCTAGCTTCCCGATCTGATCTATTTGAAAAATTTAAATCAAATTGCAAAACATTATAATTTATACCCGCTTTAGCGTATTCTCTAGTAGAACTTTCTAAATCTAAATTTCTCAACCTTATCTGAGAAGGAACGCTATAATCTATATCTTGTTTGAAATAAAAATTTTTAGTAAAATGAGAATCATTTCCTAAAGGACCATTTTCTTCTGGAAGAGAACCTTGAACTGAATCCCCAGTATAATAATAGTACCCCCTATCTCTAAACACTGAACTATCTACATACACTACATCGTTATATTCAAACCCTTCTAAAGATGACGTATATGTCCTTATATATTGTTCATCCAACTGCACCAACAAGCCTTTATAATCCAACGAACTATCATATAAAGACTCTCCTTTTATATTAATTGAATTTATATTATTGTAAGGAGTAGAATGATCTATGTCTAAAAAATAAATTTCAGAATCTTTTTTGTATGGCGTGAACAACTCCATGTTTACTCCCTCGAAATCCTCATAGATACTTTTCTTTTTAGCTTCTGGAGTATTCTCAAAAAAAGCTATCAAACTTTTAGCTTCTATATCCGTCAACCCATCATAAGCGAAATTAAATGTAGCTGTTATAGGATTTATATTTCTTGCAACGCTATTTTTATAACCATCATCAAAATCAGTTGTTGACAACTTACAAGAAAAATCAACACTGCTACCATAACTTAAATTAAATAACTCATTTATATTCCTTGTCCAATAAAAAGTACCACCTCCGCCAGCTAAAGGAGAAGTTTCTAACCCAGCCGGAACATCCTTTTTTGCAAAAAATAATCCTTCTATATTAAAATAAGTTTCAAACAAATACTTTTCGTAAGATTGAATTAAAGCTTCTGTTAAAACTCCATCAAATCCAATTATGTCGTAATATTTTATACCAATATTTCCATTATTTCCCCCTATTTTTAAATAGCTATTGAACCAATTATCATTAAAAGTGTTTAAATCAGCTATTTGTTTTCCATTGTGCCTCAACTTTAAATTTTTTGTTGCTCCACTCTTGCTGAGTGTGATGCAAATTATATTCTGAGTGTTATAAATTTTTGAATAAGCTTCGTAACCGACACCATCTATATATATTTTTCCATCCGTATTAAAAGACGCATCCGAAAAAGAGTCATTACCTCCTATCTCTAATTTCCCATAAGAAGAAGAAAATGAATTACTTGTATCAAAATGCATCAGCGTCTGATTATCGAAAGTGGTATAAGAATAAGGAGCAGGATCAAAACAAATAAAAATAGTTCTACTGTTAATATTTTCTCCAACCTCAAAAGTATTGCCAAATAAATTTTCTTTATTAGACAATTCTAGATAATCAGCATTAAAATCAACATAAGGCTTTTCTTCGTCGTCCTCAGAAGTCTGCTTTAGATAAGAATCTGCTGCAACCTTATTAGTCCAAGAAGTAACATCGTAATCTTGATTTAAAGAAAAATCCGATAATGCTTCATTATTAAACCAAAACCTAATCCCATCCACCCCTTTTTGAGGGTAAGACGCTACAGCAGTAGACAACTGAAAATCAACCACATCATATTTATTATACGATTGAGTTGAATCATAATCACTAATATTTTGAATATTTAATCCTGATATCAAATAACTCATACCAAAACTTTCTCCTCCGTTATCATCTTCTCTATAGAAGCCTGACTTAACATATAATTTCCAGAAGAAACACTATAACTCTGACTAGTCATAACACCGTTGATCGAAAAAGTAGATAAACTTTGCCCATAGAAATCTTTCAAATAAATAATAGTTGAAATATTCTTTCCTTTCGTTGTTACTATTTTGCCTAAATTATTCGCGCTTAAATCTACACTTATATTTTTATTTAATTTGGCGCATCTAAAAGGAATTGTTTGATCAACTTTTAAGAATATTGGTCTATCACAAGAAGTGGAATAAGAAAAAGAAACAACATTACCTAAAGAATCATTCGGATCATCTGGATAGAAATTATTTTGATCAATATAAGATTTATAAGAATGAGCAATATAAGATGGTATAGGCTTACTTTGCCTAGCTGAATTAGATTGTTCTTTCATGTTTTCAAATAAAATATTACTATACCAATCAAACTCCGCTGAAATCAAAACTGGCTGAAATGGCTCTACAGAAAAAGACACATTTTTTAAAAAAACATTGTTTATTGTTATTCCCGCAAAAGAAACCGTCACGGCGCTTTCATCTGTGTTAGTCACATCTAAAAAAGAAGGGAATGATCCATTCAAATAAAAATCACAAGATAAATTCCCAACAACAGCTCCCTTTGGAGCATAATTCAAAAATGTTCCATCACTTAATATAACAGGCTCAACGGAAGCTTGAGCAGATAAAGAAACTTGCTCAGCATAAAAGATGCTTCCATTAATTCTAAAATCAATGTCTTTATAATTAAAGAATTTAGCCATTTTAATCTACTGTATAAGAAATACTTGACATGATAGTACAATTAATATCTGTAGCTGATCCTCCAGCTTGACAAATTCTAAATTGAACTAATTGACCTTCTGCAAAACTTGGATCACCCGAAAAACTCGTAAAAGTAAATACATCCCCAGCGCTAGACACACTACTTAAATTGAATTGAGCTACTACTCCATTTGTCGGTAAAGAAGTTGGAGCTGTAGCAGCAACATCTGAAAAACAATCTAACTCTTCATCGGTTCCACCAGAAGAAGCGTTCACAACTGATATTTCAAATCTCGCACCAGCAGTAAAATGCGTTAAAGAAGTATCAGCTGTTACAATTTTTATTTTTTTAATTGTCCCGGCATAAGGAGCTATCCCAAAAGCGTTATCGGTGCTGCTACTAGCGTTAGCGCTGGTAGAAGAACTTTCTTCAAATGGATTTATATAAATATCACTAGATACACACCTTGTGTGATAGTTTTGAATAAATTTACCTTTAGTGTAATCAGAATCAGTAGTTAAAGATCCTTTTATATCTAAATCGCCATCTCTATTTATAAAAGCTTTTATAGAAGAGGCTGAAGAAGTATCCGAATCAACTCTAAAAACAAAAACATCTTCATAAGAATCCGCCACACCATCGTCATACAGACCTATACCCCATTTGCTGACATTATTCGTAAATGTCGGACCAGTCCCGACAGATCTAGCAAATGTATACACTGAATGCCTAGGACCAGTATAAGAAACTTCATCATTATTAAAATTATTAGTTTGAAAAACTTCCGAAACAGAAGAAGCTTTACCTTCTATCTTCAATAATCTATTATCCGTATTACTATAAATATGCAATTTATTATCAGGAGCAGTCGATCCTAACCCTAATCTTCTATTAGATAAATCATAAACAATATTATTTGTGCTTAAAGAACTTATCGGCCCTATGCTTAACTTATTCAATTGCATAGTTAAAAACGAAACAGCAACATTATTGCTTATTCTTATTCTGCTTCTTGAAGAAGTCGCATTAGCAACATTAATAATCGTATCTTCACCGTGAACTTCTATTGGACTACTTGGTGAAGTCGTACCAATACCCACAGCAGGAGAAGAAACATTATTAGAAACGTAAAATATATCATTACCTAAACAGATATCATCTGTATTACTCTGATTAATATAAAAAATATCTGAAGCTACAGATGTTTTAATCTCTGCTTTACCCGGATCAAATATAATACCAGAAATGCCGCTTTGGAATTTAATATCTCCACCATTTACATACAATTTATTTGTTACATCAGAAGACCCATCAAAAATACCAACATTACCACCTGTAGTTATATTAAAAACTCCAGTATAATTAGTGTCGTCATCTGAAACTTGAATATAATAATCTGAGTCAGAAGCTTTTTTAATATTTTTCCAATAAATATCTGAATCAGACATTGTTACAGCAACAGATCTAGAAGAACTAGCTCCAGTTATTCTAATTTCTGGATTTGTTACTCCATTATAATCGCCAACGTGCAAAGAAAAAGTTGGATCGTCATTATCTATTCCAACAAACCCGTTATCACCAACAGTTATACCACTAGGCACAGTTCTCCCTAACATACTGATCCCATCAGTACTTTTGGCTTTCAAACCTGTAAAAGATTGCTCTAGTTCATCCAAGCTCAAAGATCTTGTATCTGAGCTTGTGGAAACCGCAAAAACATAACTATTAGTCATGTTAGGGCCAGATATTGGAGTTAAATCTGTAAATTTAGCCATTTTAATTTAAATATGTTTTATATGATAAGTTTACACTCATTACATCGTCTGATGACGAACTAACTTGTTCTGAAACAATAACTGCATCCGAAGCGTTAAAAGTGAATATAGATGGATCATCTCCTTTATCAAAAGAATTAAAATTTTCTTCATCAATAGCATCTATAAGATTATTGCCATCAGCGTCAGATAATCCAACATTATTTAATATAGATGCTTTCACATCGATAGAAAAAGAAGAATATGCGCTAGAAGACAAATCATCAAAAATACTTTTTGTTTCATAATCATCTATCTCTATCGTAAAGCTAGATGTAACCTCTATTGGATACATATTATGGACCTCAATAGGAAATTGAGAATCAGCGCTTGACACACCATATATAGGAACTTTAGGTATATTATAATCAATATTAAATTGAGTTATTCTATTTGTTGTTGACCCCTTTGTTGTTAATATTATATTTTTTACTTGAGGCACGAAAACTGATCCAACATTTTTATTTCCAGAAGGATTAAAGTTAGGCCCTATATCACCATATATTTCAAATTGAGATTCTATCGATGGAACTTCACCAACAGAACAACTAACACCATAAGAATTTAAATAACCATTATTAAAAGCAAAATATTTATTTTTATAATACAAACCGGCGCTAAATGGAATAGCTAATCTTGATCTTTCGCCAGTAGCATTTAATATAGGATCTGAATAAGTCATATATCTACTCACTGACATGCTCGCCGTAGGCACAGAACCCATGACTTGTTTTAAAAACCCTTTCCCAACAACATTTATTGGCTCATAAGCTAAATTATAAGAACCATCTACAGATAGAACTCCAGATAAAGCCCTTTGGTCAAAGTAAAATATATTTTCGTAATTTGTTTTTGCGTTTTTCATCCTAGATCATTCTTAGAAAGTTCGCCGCCGTATCTTTTTTCATTACTGATAGTTCTTAAAACAATAGAATTAATCTGCTTAGCCATCTTCTTAGACATAATAACATCATTTTGCTCATAGCTATTAGAATCTGCGCCAAACACAGAATTGCCAGCCCTATCTATTTTTACAGATATATTAGTATTATTATTGCTAGTACTATTATTATTAGTTGTGCTGCTAGCCATACCCCCAGACTGGTAGGCCCCCGAATTCATAGCGTTCATTGTTCCCAGTCCGTACTTCTTAACAGCTTTATTATTCATGATATATTCACCACCAGTAAGCATTGCAGGAATTGTATCACTTAACCTAGAACCATGAGGAACAAATCCACCTGAATTATAACCTATTATACCACCCACTTGCCTTTTACCTATTCCAGAAGCTATACCAGCTCCACTAGAAAATAGCCTTGAAAATAAACCCGCTTTAGAAGCTTTTTGCGCCGCCACAATTCCTTGACTTGATAAACCAGATGATATTGAAGTCATGCCGCTAACTCCTTTTCCAACAGGACCCGCTGAAGCTTGAGACAAGAAATTATTTATATAAGCATCATTAGCTCCTATTTTTCTTAAACCTGATACAGTTTCTGACAATGTTCCACTTACGCTGGAAGCTAATGTATTTAATGGTATATTATTTACCAATATATTATTTGCGTTTTTCTGCATAAATTGCCCAAAAGCATAATTACTTTTTGAAGCAGCCTGTTGTAAACCTGCCTGTGTTGCTGCATCCGCCCCAGTCATCTGTCCAGCCTGTAAAGCCGCTTTACCTTGCGCCCCAGCTGCACTACTAGCTGCCATACCAGACGCTCCATACGCCATCATTATACTGCCAGCCGCAGCCACAATAGAACTAATTAATTGAGCTCTTTTCATTTTTCGCTCATAATTTTTTTGGATTCTTCTCTCTAAAGCTTCTCTTGCTTTTTGCTTCTTATCTTGAAAATATTTGTCTTCAGCTAAAGCATAAGAAGTGAACATATCATCATTGATACGTCCAGCAGAATTACTAGATATATAATTTCCAGTGAAATCTAATTCTCCAGATTTTAATCTTTGCTGTTCAGGTCTAAGTGAATATGCTCCTCCAGAAGCAAATCTAGGAGCCATGTTAAAGTTTAAATTATCTAAACCTTTCGGACCCCCCATCATTCTAACAGCATTTCTATTTAAGACATATTCCCCATCTTCCAATAATGCTAAATTTCTATCTCCGGTTCTTCCTCCAGAAATATACATTCCATTTTGAGCCTTAATGATGCCTCCGCGCATATTACCGGCTGCAGCCGCAGCAGCACTACCTGCCGTACCAAATAAACCCGTCAGTGCGCTACCAACAGCTCTTTGAGCTAAAGCCCTGAAAACTTCCTGCTGCAACATTCTACCAAAATCAATCGCCATGTCAGTGAAAGCGTCACCTAAACTTTTAGTTCCTTGAGCGACCTCACTTAAAGCGTTAGCCATTCCATCTGCAAATCTAGAAGGAGCTTCTCTAGCTAAATTATTTAATATAGCATCAGATTCTGATTTCATAGCCCCGATACCAGCTCTAAAATTACCCCCTAAATCTACTCCCTCTCTAGCTCTAGCATTAGCTCTTCCTCTTATTGTATCATCAATTCTTCTTTCTATTTCTAAGACATCTTTTCTATTCTCCAATTCTTCTTCTAGCATTTTTAACTCCATTTTACTCCAACCATCTTTTTCCGCAGCTATCCTTAAAGCTTCTTTATCTATTTCCCCGGATTCTTTTTGTTTCTCCAAAGCCTCCTCTAAAGCTGAAGAACGTGTACCAGTTTGAAGAGAAAGAGAACTTTCTACCTCACGGAACGCAAAGAATTTATTAGCAGCTTGATCACCAAATGTTCTTTTTATTGTTTCGTCATCAACATTAACATTATTTGGCAAGCTAACAAAATCTTTAATTTGTTTAACTTCTGCATCCCCACTAAGCTGAACTCCAATTAACCGAAGAACAGTTTGATTTAAATCGTTTAAAGCATTTGTATTTTGAATTTCAGCATTTAATCTCAAATAAGATTGCTTCATTTCAATATCTAATTGAGCATCTTCTGCTGCCCTTCTCTGTTGAATTATATCTTCTTCAGCCTTAATTCTTCTTTCTGTAATTTCTTTCAATCCTAAACCATAATTAGCCCTCGGATCATTCATAGCATCTTCTGAAAGAGCTATTTGCTCTCTCCTTCTCGCTTGATCTATGTTTGAAGCAAATCCTAATCTCGAAGAAGTTATTTCGGCGGCTCTGGTTCTAGCTAAATTTTTCTCATCTATTCTTGCTTTCTGAACAGCTAAAGTTTCTTCGGCTTTTATCCTTTGCTCAGATAAAGCTTTATTAAGTTCAAATTCTTTTTTAGCATTCGCTGCTGACGCTTCAAATAATTTTTGCTCGTCTTGTTTTCTTTTTAATAAAGATTCTAATTCAGCTTTAGACTTTTCTTCTTGTGTTAAGCCTACAGCTTTCTCAAGTTCCTGTAAATCTTTAGCTTTTTGAATTAATTTATCATATTGCTTTTGAGCGGTCTCAACTGAACCTTCATAAGAAGGTTCAGCACCACCTTTAACCCTATTCAAATACTCTAACTGTTTTTCTATTCTAGCTGTTTCTTTCTTGATTCTCTTCGATGCTTCTTCTTGTGATAAATTACCATAAGCATTATCCGTTAATTGACCGACATCATTAACTTCCCCAAAAATCCCAACTTGAGGATATTCTGAAAAATATTTCTTATTAAATTCCAATACAGCATCTTTTTGAGACTGTTTTTGTATTTCATCTATATTTATATTATAATTGCCTTGTTTTAACTGCGGCAATATTCTATCTCTAAAAATCTCACCAACAGCTTGAGATTGAAATAAATTCTTTTCAAAAGAAGCGGATATCTCGTCTGCATTCTTTTCTAGCGCTTGCCTTCTTTGATTTATTTGATTTTGCTCAAAATTATCTGAATCTTGTGCTAATTGAGCTAACTGATTATTTGCTTTTTGCCTAGCTGCAGACTGAGCGAATTGATATCTTTCTAAATCTGGCAAATTGCTAGAAACAAAAGAAGAAATACTATCAGTAAAAGAAGTAGTAAAATCTAGTATAGTTTTATTTATTTGTTGATCAGATCTAGCTTGCTCTAAAACGTTTAATGTTTCGTTTGATATCCTGTCAAATGAATCATTTATAGACCTAAATATATTATTAAAATTGTCAGCCGCAGCACCCCTGCTTTCAGAGAGAATTTTTCCTAAATTGACTTCAAAATCTTTGGCTTTAATATCATCAACTAAACTTTTAAAATTTTTAAAAATAAATTGCCCAACAACATTGCTTCCGTCCTCTAAAATATCAAGTAAATCTGCATTAGATTGAGCGTCTACAAAATCTAAACCAGCCACATCTTGAAAAAATCTAGCAACAGCATCTGTGTCAAAAAATTTATTAGATTTCTGCTCTTCAATTAATTTAACAAAATCATCTAATTCTCCTTCTGTTACTTCACTTAAATCATCAAAAAGCTGAAAGTAATCCCTTAAAACCTTAGACCTAGAACCCTCATTTAAAGTTATCGATCCTGTTTCAGAAACGTCAGTCCTATAACCTAAATTTTGCAAAGCCCCAGATCTTCTTTTAGTTGTAGGAAAAAATTCTTCTAACTGAAGAATAGACGCTATAAAACCTGTCTCATTGGCTTCTCCAGTTTGTTTTGATAAAGCTAATTGATTAGCTCTATTTAAGCCTGAAAGTCTAGTTTGTTCGTAAGTTTTTAAAGATTCTGTTAATTTTTTAACATCATTTCCAGCGGCTTCAAAAGATTTTTGCAAATTCACATCTTTTATCTTTTTTAAAGCTTGTGCGGCTGAATCAGAAGCTAACTGAAAATCTTCTCCAGACAAAGAAGATGCCATTGATTTTTGAGCCTCGATGTACTGTTTAGCTGCTGCGGCGTTTTCTTGTGTAGTAGAATTAAATTTATCAGCAAGCTGAGTATACTCTTCTGCTGTTAATGACATTGCATTTATAGCAGAAGCTGCTCCAACAGCAGCCCCAGCTAAAGCCCCTATTGGTCCCGCTATCGCAAAACCCGTTGATATAGAAGTTAAACCTGTACTCAATGTACTTTGAACAGCTCTTTCATTTTCTGATAAATCAATTCTTTGCCTATTCCCAAAAGCTGCTTGTTCTATTAAACCAGCAATCATAGGTCCACCAAACGCTAAAGCCGTTCTTCCTCCTGATCCCAATAAACCTCCTCCTCCACCTCTACCACTACTTGTATTTTTCTTTGTCGCAGATGTATTTGTATCTACTGCAGCTTTATTTTTCTTTTTAGAATTCGCTAAAGCTTTATTAACTGAATCTAAAGCTTTAGTAGATCCTGTTGCAGAGTCAATAGTTCTAGCATAAGTCCTCAAGTCTTGACGCAAAATATCTCGCTGTTTAGTACTTAAATCTGTGCTTTGTGTTAATTTCCTCATTGCTCCTTGCAATTTATAAAAAGTTTTTTGCAATTCACTTCCAGCTGCCGATAAATTGTCTATACCTGCCGCTTTAGCTGTTATAGTACCCTTAGGAGCGAAATTAGGAACGTAGCCTCCATAAACCATTCCAGCAGCACTTTGATTTCTATAAGAATCTTTTAAAGCATTACCTAAACCACCATGATCTGCGATAGCAGATGCGAATGTTGGTTGGCTCGCATTTCTAACATGAGGAAATGGAGTTTCAGAATAAATAGCTTTTTGACCGCTAATAAATTCTTCGAGATCCATGACTTCACCTTTATAAGCAAGATTAGGAATGAATCCACCACTAGCGCCTCTTCCTTTAGCAGCGGTGGTCCTAAAAATATAGTTTTTCCATTTTCTTTTTGGATTAAGAATTTCAGGATTATTTTCTATAGCTTTGATAAATTTATCCTGAAGACCGGAAGCAGTATTACCAGTGCCGCCAGCTTTCATTTCATACATTTCACCAGCAGATAAAGAATAACCATCTATACGAGCATTTGACCCCCCTTTTAAAGCTGCAGACGAAACAACATCTGGCCTAGCCGGAAGAGAAAAAGATTGACCTAATGAAGTGGTTCCTTTTAATTGACCACTTCTGAGTAAATTTAAAATAAAACTTTCATAAGCTGTTCCTTGAGCGATATTTAACCTACCCCCACTTCTTCCTCCTCTAAAACCTTCGATATCCCAAGGAACATATACCATTTGATAATTTAACGCTCCAACAGCAGCAGCTCTTTTAGCTTTTCTTGCTCCTATCTTCGAGCTTGAAGTAGCATATCCCATTTCTTGAGCTTGTTTTTCAGTTAAAGCTCCAGTTCTAATACCTCTTGCTATAGCAGCATTATTTAATGCGCCAGTAAATGGATTTCTATAGCCAGCTGCAAAATTAGGAATATGTCCAGAATTTTTGTTTCTTTTAACAAGATAAGTCTTATCTACGTTAATATTTCCATAATTTTTTTCTAAGCGAGCTTGTTGCTTTTTACCGTAACCAAAATTTTTATTTTGTATTAAAATATTTTCTGTATCTATGTATTCTGGGCCTTGACTCGTAAACAATCTAGCGAATTCAGCTCTTCTCAAATTCTCCGCTATAGCCCTAGGGGGCTTATCTCCAGCTGCATCATCATAAAAACCTCCTTTTGCTTCTGCTAAAATAGAAGCGTCTGCACTCATAAAATCAATAGCAGAACTAAACCCTCCTTTTAAATTATGAGCGGCTTGAAGTTTTCTTAAACTCTGACTAATCCCACCTTCAAAAGCTGCTGCGTTATTAGTTTTTATAGCTTTTAAAATAGCTTTTTCAAATTTATCTCCAAAAGATTTACTTGCTTTTCCAGTCGCGGATGATGTTAATAATTTTCCATAACCTTTTACTTTTGTCGCATCAAAATTAATAATTTTGTCATAACCAGAATCTAAAGTATCTCTAGTATTAATATTAGATCCTTCTACATCAGCGTATTGTTCTATTTCTGTTTTTGATCTTTTGTATTTTGATAAGCTACCTAAAGATAAAGAGCTAAAATTAGGAACAAACCCTCGATATTGATAAGGATCTACACCGACTTGCCTCACCGCATTTGCTCTATGCAATCTTCCTGCTCTAGAATTTTTAGGAGGATTAATAAATGGCTGAGCAAATCCGGGCATATACTTAATATCTTCAGCAGTATTCATCACTCCCCCGACAGGAGAATTAACAACTTTACCCGGAGCATATCCACCAGCAAAAGCGCCAGCTCTTTCAGCCATTCTTGTTGAAGCAGGAATATAACCCCCACTTCTTGTTCTTCCAGCTTGTAAGCCTCTCGCTCCGACAGAAACTCCTTGATTTCTTAAAGTTCCAGCCAAGCTATTTGCTAAAGCTAACTGTTCTCTATACTGAGCTGTCTGCTGTCTCGCTACACCTAATAATATCTCTGCTTGTCTTTTTTGATTTCCAGTATTACCTAAAATAGATTTAGATATATTATTTTCTGATTGCAATATGCCAAGAATGGCTTGTTCTAAATTTTGTCTTTTTTGTGTTTCGGTTGTTATGCCAGCTATCTGAGGTAATGCTTGAGCTACATAAGTGAAAGAACTTTGAACTAATTTAAATAGAGTATAAAAAGCAGCGATAGCGCCGGGACCAGCTAAAACATTTCTGATACCTTTCAATAAACCATTAGCCAAATCACTCCCTAGTCCTTCTCCGGTAATTACATCTGTAATAGCTTCAACTATAGAATTAGCTGCTTTGGCCGCGCTTTTAGCTAAAGGTTCAAATGTAACACTACCAATTGTTGAAGCTAGTTGCTGAGTATTATTTCCGACCTGAACAAGTAATGCAGACAAAGTTTGATTTAATTGAGCGTTAGCTCTTGAAGCTTCATTTGTTGCGCTGGCCCCTTTTATCAAAGCTGCGTTATAAATACTTTGCTCTGAATTTAAATCGCTTACAATAGCTTTTAAAATATTGACTTGATAAACACCAGCGACTTGTTCTGATAATTGAGCTCTTTGAGCATCAGCTAATCTATTATAAGCTGCAGCGAAATTTTGTAGAACTGTTGTAGCTGGCAAAGTATTACCTTGAACATCTCTAACAGCAATATTAAATTCTTCTAATCTATCGAGAGTATCACTACGCTGTAAACGAGTGAAAATTGTTTTCAATGCGTTACCGATAACAGCACCACCTCTAGCAGTTCTCTGTTGGGCTGCAGAAATTAAAGCATTTAATTGATCTATATTAACTCCTGCTTCTTGAGCGGCTTGACCAGTACGGGATAGACCTTCAGATAAGTCCCTCGCACTAACAGCAAAAGCCTGTTCAACTGCAACTAATTTATTTAAAACTTGAGTTGTCGTAATACCACTTTTAGCGAAACCGTTAACTGTAGCAGTTAAAGCAGCAACAGATGCTTCAGCCCCCAAACCAGCTAGACGAGTTAACGTCAAAGCATCATTAGTTCTTCTTAGAGTTTCTTCTGCGCTCAAACCTTGACGAGAGAATTCAAGCAAAGCCTTAGAAGCATCATTAAAAGAAGTAGCAGTTCTTTTACTAATATTAAATAGTTCTTTTCCGAAAGTCTGAAGGTCACTAGTGCTTAATTGTAAAATACGATTAACATCTGCCAAATTCTTTTCAACTTCAATACTAGCTTTAGCTAAAGATCTAAAACCAGCAATAGCAGTACCCAGCACAGCAGTAGACGCACCGAAAGCAATAACACGCGCATTAGAAGCTGCCATCGCTGATTCGAAATCATTAACGGCACCAGTAATTCGACCCAATGGCTGAGTAAAACCTCGCTCATTAATATTAAGATTAATCGTATTACTCTTCGAAAATCTTTGATTATAAGCTCGTACCCCTCTCTCAATAGAATTAATTAAATTCTGTTGATCGGCTGCTACATTGACTTGAACTGGCATACTACACTATTTACACTAAAAAATAATATAAATTCATGTTATCCAAACAATTTCATCATATCTTCCATAGAAAGTGAGCCGCCCTTCTTTTTAGCTTCTTCTGCTAGAGAAGTGGTTTTTTCTCCTTTAGCTTTGAAGCCAATGTATTCCATATCTTCTTCTGTCGCTCCCACAAGAGTTTGAGCGGCATTTTCCTTCTCTCCTTTTTTATCTACTAGCTTCCTAGCATTTTCATTTGCATTGACATAATCAATGATTTTTTCAGGGTCTTTTTTGATGTGATCAGGCATCTTATCATTATTACTGAAAATATTTTTAAAATATCTTGAATAAATAAGGAGTTTTAATTGATTGTAGCTTAAATCACAGACAGGTTTACCATAAAATTCATGAGCGTGTTCAGCAAAAGGCATGAACAAATTGTAAAAATCCTGTAAAACAATAAACTGAATAGATTCATCGTTAATGTTAGAATATACTTTATTATATTCTTTTATAATTTCAAACAGATCCTCAGAGTCGATATCATCGAACTCTTCTTCAGAATAAGCCAAATCTGTTAATTTAGAATCTTTATATAAACATTTTAAAATATAAAAATCATTTACTCTTTCTTCAGCGTAAGATTCAGCCGTTCTCGAAAATAGCGCCGCCCTTTCATTTTTCATTTCGTTCAGCTTTTTAATTCCATCAGCAATATCTTTATTTAATCTTTGAATTTCTTTTTTTAGATACTGAACTTTTTTATTATTTCTTAGCTGTTGAACAAAATCTTCTTGCTGTTTTATTCTTCCTTCTTGCTTGTCGCTCCATTCTCCTTCTTCTTTGAGTCTTTCAAGAGTTTCTTCATGTGTAGGAACTCCTCTATCTTGAGCTTCTTTGAAATATTTATCATACACATCATCAATATCTATTTGATCATCAAAAGATATATGCTTTAAATAAAAAGAATTCCCTAAGATGTGTATCTTAGAGAATCCTCTTTTAATATCCCTGAAAGCCCTTCTTAAAGAATCACTCTTCTCTTGAGTTATCGGATTCTCCTGATTCTCCTGATACTTCTTCTGGCTCTGGTTCTGGTTCTTCTGGTCCATCTATTTCTTGAATAATTCTATCGAATTCTTCACTATCTACATTACTAGTAAAAAACCAATGACTCACAATACTAGCTAGCTTGCTATAGCATTTATTGTAAATTTCATTCTCTGAATCTTCATAATCAAACATCACAGCTTCACGCTGTTCGAAGTTTTTTCCGGGGAATAAAGGTTGAAATTCGCTTCCAATAGTTTCATCCTTATAATAAGTCAAACTTAAAATGTACCATAAAATAGCTCTATTTTGAGCTTTAATATCGGCGGTATGATTAAAAAGAGTGATATAACTCGTTTCTTTTTCCATCAAAGTTTTACGCTTAGCTAAAATAGTAGAAGTAAGATCATGCATCTTAGCCTTCTCTTTATCAGTTCTTTCTGATTCTGGTTTTAAATTTAAAATAGTTAATTCTGCTTGCAGATCTCTTAATTCATCTGCCGCATTTACCATTGTTTTAGCATCTGACTCGCTAATCAACCCCCCAGTATCTGAATATTTATTTAAAAGCATCGCTTTAGTTAAGATACCGCTGCGAATGCATCTGCTCATTTCGACACTAAACTCCATATCAGCTTCCTGCATTTGTCGGCGCGAAGGCTGATTGATTTTAATTTCAACAGGAATTTCTTTGGAAACTTTTTCTTTATAAGTGCGAGTCGTTTCTTCCCCAGACTCATTCTTCACTTTCTCTTCCCTTTCTTCCTCGATTTCAGCAAGTCTTTTAATTTTAAATGTGTGTAAAACTTTGGCCATAGTTTTTGCTATATGTATATAATATTAATAATTCTAAAGTTTTTCAACCAGTGTAAATATAAATATGGCGACAAGCTTAATATCAGCATCTGAGAAAGCAGCATTGAATTCGATAATTGATGATGTTCACGAAACATTTGCTCGTAACATTACCGTTTATAAAGAAGCTTCAAAAGTTGTTATTATAACTGATCCTAATTTTAATCCTTTATATGACACTGGAGATGGAAGTACTACTTCATACATAAATACACCAGTTTATAAGACTTTTAAGGCGAGAATCCAATATCAAGACGATATAACTAAAAAATATTGGTCTAGCCCCGGCGTCGATGCTCAATTTAAAATAGATGCCATAGTAGGAAGCGTCAGATTAAAGATTTCTGCTACTGATTACAGCTATATAAAAGATGCAAAAAGAATTGATTTAGATGGTAAAAGATATGTTGTTGATTCATCTTTTAGGCCGCACGGTTTATTTGATAATCAATATTATACTTTATATTTAAAACCTGAAGATTGATGGACCCAGCATATAAAAAATTAATAAAAGATTTAGAAAAAGATTCTACTTTTGTAAAAGCTAGAAAAAATTTATTAAAAAATAAATTTGAAGAAATAAAAAGAGAAATGATCGAAGAGTTTGAGACTCACCCAGTTACAAGAGAAATAGAAGCTGGAATTGATGCTTCAAATATATCAGGGACATTGAATGGCAGAACAAATTTATTTTCTTTTATAGGGTTTGATGCTGGCTATAACCCTATTCAACCTATCAGAGAATTATTGAATAAATCTTTATTTAGATTAGCTGCTGGAGATTCTGGCATTGCAAAAGCTACGTTTGACATTCCCACAGCTAAAATGATATTTGCCGTCACACCCATGCCTTGGGCAGCTGGAAGAAGTTGGGCGAGAGGAATTGAAAGAGGTATATCTGGATTGGGATATTATTTAAAAAAATCAAGAGGAAGTAGATCAGGACTTGGCATCCAATCCAAAAAACAAGTAAATCGCGGATTAAGATTTAGAAATGTTCAGTACATATCTGCTCTTATAAATAAATACGAAAAAAAATTTAAAGAATTAAATAACATTACTTTATGAAACCAACATTTTCGCACGATGTAGTGAGTAGTTTTTTTCTTTGGTTCGATAATTTCTTACTAAAGAAAGTAGAAGCATATAAAACATACACAACAAAATTTTATAATTATTCTGATGATAGATTAGGTGATAGCAAAGTCGTTTATGGATCTCCATATAAACAATGGGTTTATGACAATAGTATTACTGGAGCGACTATCCCTAGCGGAGTGACAATTGACAGTGCATTCGTTCCGACAGGAACGAGCGGCATGAGATTTGATTTCGATAATGGTCGAATTATTTTTAATAGCGGCGTTTCAACTGGATTAGATATATCAGGAACTTATTCTGTTAAAGAAATAAATAGCTATATAACAGATCAAACTGAAGAAAAATTAATAATTCAAAATAAATATATCACAAATAGCAGATTTACTGTTACTGAAAATTATATTCCTCCTTATACTCCAGCTACTCCGTGCGTATTTGTTTCTATGGAACAAATGGACAATCAACCTTTTGCTTTTGGAGGAGAAGACCTAACAACCTGTTACGTTAAAGCTGTAGCCTTCTGTGAAAATCTTTATCAATTAGATGGGATTTTAAGCACTTTTGCTGATTCTTTCAATGAAACATTTAATAAGATCCCAATGACTGGGCATCCCATAGGAGAGTTTGGCGCAGTAAAAAGCGGCGTTTATCCAACTGGATATGATTATAAAGCCGTTAATTCAGCTAATTCAGCTCAAAAATTTTATATAGATGATGTCGAAACTTCTAAAATCAGAGACAACGATCTAAAACAATTAAATCCTGATATGAATATAGGATTTATTGACTTCGAAATAAAAACTAGCAGATATCCGCGATTATAAAATTTCACAACATCTAGTATAAACTGTAAATAAAAATAACAATTTAACTTAAAAATATTATGGCAAGAAATCGTGTAATTTATCAAAGTCAAGCTTTATTCATCGCTCCTAGCGCTACTGGAGCTCAAGTCAGCGGAGTTGGATCTGCTGGAACAGAGCCTAAGTCATCAGCTCCATATGGGCCAATAAGCACAGGAGAATTAGGTTCAGGTATTTCTTTGTTGAAAAAAATGGACCGCATTCAAAGCTGCAATTTCAACTTCACATTAAATCGTCAAGATGTTAATGAATTCGGTAAACTAGCTCGTATCGATACCCTCGTTACAGAACCACCCACAGTTGGTCTTGATTTCAGTTATTATGTAACTGATGGTTATAATGAAAGATTAATGGGATTCAATTTAACTGGGTTAGGAGCCGGAGTAACAGACGATAATATGTCCACTGGACTTTTAGGCGCTCAATCTATATCAGGACTTCTTCAAGATTTACAAGGAAATAATTTTTATATTCTTACAGTTGAAGACGGTGAAGATGTCGTTGGACAAAATGACGTACTATCTCCTACTTCTACCGTTGTGTCAATTGGAAATGGATTTATCACAGATTACTCTTTCGAAGCTGCTGTTGGTGGTCTCCCAACAGCTACTGTAACTGTAGAAGCCTTTAATATTAAAACTGATGCTAACATAGCACCAGTTTCAGTGAGCACAAGCTCAGCACCTGCCTCTAGTGAAGTAGGATCTAATGCGACCTTTATCTCAGGACATAGCCCAGCAGTTAATTTATTCACGACTCCCGCTGTAAAATTTGACGATATTGCAAGCGGTAAAGCTTATAAATTAGATTACTCTAGAGATTTTACTGGTTCAGATTATTCATCTCTGAACTTCACAGGATTCACAACAGGAAACTCTACCGTAAGCGCTCTTCGTCCCGGCGATATTACTATTCAATTCCCAGAAGGCAATGGTGGCGTAGCTATCAGCGGAGCTAATTCAGCACACATCCAATCTTTTAGCTTCTCAATTCCTTTAACAAGAACTATCTTACAAAGATTAGGTAGCGTCTTTGGTTACACAAGGGTTGTTGATGTTCCTATTAATATGGAATTAAGTATTAGCGCTGTTGTTTCTGAACTAAAAGCGCTGAACTTGTTTGACACAATGGCTGATACCAGTAAATATAATTTTGCAGTTATTCTTAACGACACTGATTCATCAAGCCCCAATCCTAAAATACGTTACGAAATTAAAAATGCTCAATTGGTATCTGAAACATATTCAGAAGCTATTGGTGATAATCAATCTGTAGATATTACTTACACAGTTCAGCTAGGTGGTGCTAATGATACAACAGCTGGCGTATTTATGTCTGGAAGCTATCCTCAACCAGATTCAATTATAACCGATTTCTTCAAGCTAGGAACTGGAAAATTAGGTTAATAACTCTCAAAGCAAAAACCCCGTCCAGTCGGACGGGGTTTTTTTATTTATTCGTGTATTTGATTTATGTTAATAAGCTGATCCACTTGCTAGAGGAGATCCATCAAAGCCAGCGACCTGAATGGGAGCTGCTTGAAATATTTTATAAGAATCTATTAATTGATCCATTTCAGTTTTTGCGTCGTTAGCTAAGCCTCTATAAGTTTTAGCTAATTCATTTTTATTTGTGCGAGTGATCATTGTGTCACCCTCTCTCAAAGAAACGAAATCAACAGAAGAATCGACGCCGCGCAAAACTTGGCGCGTCTTTTTAGTATAAAATTCATACAAATACATTTGTTTATAAATAGCTCTTTCTTCTTGTTTGAATTCTCCTGTTGGAGTGAAATTGCCACTTACGACTTCAAATTCTGTATAAATTTTTGTGTTTAATTGGCCAATGTTATTAGCCAACCATCCACTAATAAAATAAAATTGCGCATATCCACTATCATAATCAAATTCATTAGCGAATATTTCGTCAGCTAAATTATGTACACTGTAAGAAACCATATCTTTATATGTTTACACTAATTTATACCAATGGTGGAAATGGAGGTAATGGTGGCAAATCAATATTAGGAACTCCAGTTGGCATGTCAGGCCAAACTAATCCAGTTCCAGTAGGGCCAACATCATCAAACATCTCCCTTAACTCTTGCCTAAAGACCTTATACTCTTCTTTAAACCCAGTAGAAATAGGCACATCAGACAACTGAGTAAAATCTGTCATCTGTAAATATTGGTCTCTAGTTTGTCTTATTTGATTTTGCCACGAATTAACAGATCCCGATATCTCTAAATCTGATCTTTCAGTTAAAAAATATGTAACTTTTACTAAACCACTTTCTGGAACTAGCTCAGTAGATGAATTTACATTTTGAGTGAAATCATGTTCTGGAATAGAATTTGTATCTATTCCGCTCCAAAAACCAACTTCTGGATGCCCCATCCAATTTAAACCTGTCAATAAACTAGGATCACTAAATTCCAAGTTATCAAAATTAGATGTATTATAAAATGTAACAGGAAGTGCTGAAGGACCATTTAAAATGTCGTAAACACTTCCTGAAATTGATATCTGGTAAAAATTTGTACTATTCATTTTTAAGGTAAAACTGGATTTTGAGAATATCTATGCTTATGATAACTTATCACATCATCTACCTGAGCAGAACTCATCCCGTAAGGCCAATAAGCAAAATCTCCTATCATAAGATTTGCATTGTAACCACTTGCAGCAGTATAATATGCCCCTAAGCGAATTATTCCATTTGTACTACTGCTTGGAGTTCCTAAAAAATTTTGATCTATAAAGCCTAAAGGAGCGCTTAAACTGTAATTTAAAGAATAACTTCCACTATAATGATCATATATTTTACACGCATTAAAAAAATCATTTGAACTAGAAGTTCTTATAAAAGTATAAAATCTTTTTGCAGTAGGATAAGTAGTAGCAAAAGTTTGAACACCACCAAAACGTATTTGCGATGAACCCTGTGTAGCTATATATGCGAAACCCCATGAAGGACCCATAGAAAATAGAGGGAAAAAACTTGTAGTAGGAACCGTATCAGCATAACAAATTGTTATAACCCATGTAGAATCTCGATGTAATGGCGCTGTCAGAGACTGTTGATAAACATCCATATAAGCACTTATTCCTGATGAACTATTTGTATTATTTAACACCATAACACCACTATTAATGTTACCGTTAAATGTTACCCCACTAGTACAATTTAAAACGCCCCCCATTGTCCCTAAATTAGGGGTAGTCAAAGAAACTGGATTACAATTTCCTTGAGAAAAATCAAACCATATAAGCGGATCATTTGGTAAAACTGCCATATTATTTATATCCTATTTTCCAAGCTACTTGTTGATGACTTCTATCATTAGCTCCTATCATAAGTTTATCTATCGCAGGGTTTGTATAACTTAAACCAGAATACGCTGTGCTACTTCCACCAAAAGTTATATATCCATTACTTACTATATATATATCAGATAATGATTTATAGGTATACCAAGAATATAACACATCATAACTCTGTTGCCAATTTGTAACTACTGATAAACTTAAAGCTTGATCATCTGCTGATTGAGACTGCATACTAGTCCAACCCGTTGGGGGCCAATTAGCTGAAGCTATTGCACTGCTACCTAATAATGGAGCTCTCGCAGATGAAGTCGTTTTTGACACAATAAGACCATTCTCATAAGCGTGATTATAATAGTAATAATTGACTGAACTAGCTAAATAAGAAAAGGTTGTATACGAACTAAGGAAAAATACGTAACAAGTATCTGCAGATACAGCATTTGCAAAACTCCAACCGTAACCTTGAGAAGTGTAAACTCCCGATGCCACTTGATTTGAACCCGACCAATTACCGATTCTTAATTCGCACCAACCATCAGCAAAAAAATATATTTCATAAATAGAGTTGCTATAACCGGGAGTACCACTTGTGGTATTCATTCCCTCCCACCTAACAGCTAAATATTTACGCTCTCCTACACCAGTATTATAAGGCAGTAAATTATTTTGTCCTTTTAATGTTAACATTTTATAAATTAGTACTGTCTAAGTTTTGAGCTACCACAGCTCCTATCCAATTACTGCCTCCGTTATAAGATGTTAAACTGAAAACATCTCCTTTTCCACTAGAACCTGTTAAAGTAGGAGTAACTCCCCCAGACCATATAACATTAGTCCACGTAACCGTAGCTGTACCACTATATTTTAAAATTACTATTATAGAAGAAACTGTTCCACTGCTTGGAGCGCTAGAATAAGTTATACTACTTATTGTTGTTCCATTAGCTAAAGGCACCACATGCAAAGCATAAGAACCAACATTTAATGTCAGTGTTGTGGTTCCAGATTTTTGAGATTGAGTATTAGAACTCGAACTTGTACTAATACCAGTTAAATTAGAACCATCACCATAATATGCCGTAGCTGTAACATTACCATTAACATGTAATTTTTGAGTAGGACTTGTAGTGTTTATACCAACATTTCCAGATGTATTTATAGCAATAGCCGCACTGCTTGAATTATTACGTATCTCAAATATTCCATTAGCATTATTTAAAATAAGAGAAGAACTCCAAAAATTATTGCTTGTATCTCCCAAATAAGTTATTCCAGTATAGTTGGTAGATCCTGAACTTTCAAAAAGTGCGCCAGCAGTACTTTTCTGAATGTGTAAATTTCCAGTAGGGCTTGAGGTTCCTATACCTAGATTTCCTGCAATATAGGTATTGCCAATAACATGTAATTTTTGAGAAGGATTTGTAGTACCTATACCAACATTATCTTGGACAGTTAAACCAGTTCCTCCAGTGGATGACGTACTTAAACTACCAACCTTAGCTACATGCTCAAGCGATGTGCTACTGTAGGTGGTTGATGAAGTAAATGTTATTGATTCATTATTATAAGTTAATACTTGTAACCCCACAGAAGTAGAAGTGCTACCATTATGTTTAAAAGCTACATCATAATTTTGATTATTATCAGAAGTAACTTTAACTGTTAACTCAGTGTAATTACCGCTTTGAGATGTTATGGAAATATCAGCTGAATGACATACAACAATATCTAAAATCGAGGTTACTACTACATTGCCACTAGTACCAGAAACTCTAACTCTAATAGCAGAGCTTAAACTTGATCCACCAGTTACTTTAAACGCATTAACATATGAATTTTGAAAAGTAACAGTACCAGTATATATTTTCTGTAAATTAGCGGCCTGATAACCATCTACGGTGTCAGCATTAACAGAAGTTAAATTAGAACCATTACCATAATAAGTAGTTGCATTAACACTGCCGTTTACATTTAAATTATAACTAGTCGTAGGCCCAGAATTAACCCCAACAAAAGATGGCAATTGCGCAGTAGAATAAGTACCATCAAAACCTATATAAGAAATAATATTATTGCCAGTCGTATTATTCATAATACGGAAATAACTGGCTGAATTATTGTTATTACTATCTAATCTTAAAGTTATATCATTATAACTATTAATAGAAATAGAGTCTCCAAAATTTGCACTAGCGTCAGTACTTCCTATACCATGATAAGCATAATTATCCCAGTTAGATCCGCCGCTATTCATGTTAATGAAACTAATTCTTCCTAGCCTTGCGCCGTAGCTAGAATAATCCTGAAAATAACCGTACCCATTAGAAACTAAGAAACTAGATCCACTAGAACCAACATGAATATTACCACCAACAACATGTAATTTTTGAGAAGGACTTGAAGTTCCTATTCCCACCCGATCTGCACTAGCATCACAAACTAATAAACTAGTATCTGTATCGCCTTGTACTCTGAAATCGTAATTTGCTCCCGCCTGATTAACTACTAGCTCACTTGATGTCGTAACAAAAACTGTACCTAAACTAGTGTGAATAAGCTCTAAACCGTGAGTGGTAAAACCATCAATTCTCAATCCATAACTATAGCCGTCTAAACTGATTTTTTGCGCCCAATCTGCATTACTATTATCATAAATATATAATTTGGCATCAGCGTGAGTAGTTGAATATCCTGCTCTGGTAATTTTTACCTGATCTACATTATCTGTTAAATTAGCTAGAATTAATCCGCCACTATTAGGGACAGTGAGGTTTTGAGATCCACCGTTATCTATTCTTAAGGCATATCTGCTAACATCTGAATTATCAACTCTAATATATGTACCATAACCCGATGTAGAACTATTATATAGATGAAGAACAGTCTCGTCAGCAACCGTATGAAGGTTATACTGCCTACCTCTAACCTCTAGTTTAGCAGAAGTAGGACTTGCAGTACCTAATCCCAAATTTCCATTTGTATCAAGATAAAAATCATTTTGGCCGTATCGACCAGCAACAATATGACTATCAGCAAACACTTCTAAAACAGGAAGACCGGCGGCATCATTAACTGACATTAATGAATCACTTAAATCATCTACTACAGAAAATAGTGTACCGTTTGTGCCATCAACGGTTAGCACCGAAGCACCCGAAGTTCCATCGACGACATGTAAAGTAGATGAGGCGGTTGTTGTACCTATACCTACATTACCGTCTTTATCAAATAAGGTATGTATGCCGTCGCTAAACTCTAATCTTAATAAATCCGACCCACTACCATGACCCGTTGTGCCTCTATTACCGCTATTAATAACATGCAGAGCCGCTGTACCACCACTAAAAGTAGAGTTATCTGCTACAGATACTACTGCAATACTAGACTTACTAGCGCTGCCAGTTGTACCAGAAGATACATGAAAATTATTAGAACCTGCTAAAGTTGTTGTTTTTATAGCTACTTTATTAGTAGCGTATACATTTTGATCAACAGAAAGCGGAATTGTATTTCCTCCTCCAACATTTTTAAAGTAAAGGGTATCGGAATTAGTATATATGTCAAACTCACCCGTAGCTGTACCTGTGCGTGTTAACCTAAATTGACTGTTGGTCGTATTGACTGCGACATGAAGTTTAACTGAAGCACTTGTAGTACCAATCCCAACGTTACCATCCAGCTTAATATTAACGACATTTCCACCTGTAGGGTTATAAAAATTAAAATGATTAGTGCCACCATATCTTCCAATCCACCATTGGTTCGCTTGAGAACCACTTGATGCTGAAGCATTAGCCCCAAACGTTACTATTGAATATCCATTGCTAGAAGCTCCAAGTCTTATTCCTTCTGTGTAGGCGTTTGTAGAGTTGCCAGAAGAATCAACAGTAAGAGTTCCGTAAATATGGGTTTGTGTAGAAGGGCTTGTTGTACCTATACCAACACTACCACCACTTAATATTGCTGCTCTAGTTGTATCGTTTGTCTTGAAATATAAATCACTATTAGAAAAAGTTCCGATGCTTCCGGCTCCACTGCTCCTATGAGCGTCCATTTGGAGCTCGACTGCATTACTATTGCCATACAGACGGATAAGGCTGTATCCAGTATTTCCTCGAAGTGTTTGTATTGCGTTGGTATATTGAATAGTTTGTTCTGCAGCAAAATATGAATTTCCAACCACTTGCAATCTATAACTTGGGCTAGTTGTCCCTATTCCAACACTACCTTGGACAATTAAACCATTGTCTTCCATAGTGGTGTAATAGGAGTCTCCTACTGATAAACCACCTTGAACTCCAACATGAGATTTTCCATAATTTCCAGAGCCGGGATTTAATACAATACCAGTATCCCAATTAATTTGTAATTGCTGATAATTTGGCGAACTCCAAGCTCCACTTGTTTTATAAATTCCATAGCCAGATCCAGAATTCCAATAAATACCTTGATTATAATCCCCAGTGACGCCATCTCCAAAAGTTATTTGACCTGCTGCTGTAAGATCTAATTTTCTAGCAGGACTTGTAGTACCTATACCAACATTACCGTCAGCATCAATACGGACTCTTTCTGAAGCAGTAGCGTCAAATGAAGATGTATATAAAGCCAGACCCATCTTCCTAGAATAACCAGCCCCCGTATCTTCTGAAACTCCGTAAATGGCAGCAGTTTTATTATTGTCGGATGACGGATTAGGATCTGATGTTGCACCTCGAAACGCTATACCAACTCTAGCCCCTGCATTTGAAGTTGTAGCAGCAGAGCTTCCGTATGGCATCGTAAGAGATATTAAATTATTTATTGCCGATGATGATCCATAAGTTCCAGAAGCGCCGGGGCTAACATTAATACCAGTTGTCCCTACCACTGATAGTATTGAACCGGGACTTGTAGTACCTATACCAAGGCTACCTGCGGTCATATACATATATGTAGTGCCGCCACTTCGAAACTCAATAGCACGGGCAGCGTCAACAGCTGCATTTAACACTAAATTTTCATCATAAGATTGAACCATGCCGCCATTAATCGCAAGACTCTTGTTAAAATAGAAAGATGACCTATCAGTTTGAATGTGAGCCCAACTAGCATTATCTGGCCCCAAGAATATATAACCATGCGCTGTTTGAAATTGGACCCCATTGCTACTAGATTGGAAATACCTATTAGTATCTCCAATATATGTATTACCAGTAACTAATGAATTACCACTTACATGTAATTTTTGAGATGTACTTGCAGTTCCTATACCTACATTACCTGTCCCTGTTAAAACTAAAACATTTGCATTGCCAGCTCCCGAACTTGAGCTAGCCGTAGTAAATTCTAAATATCCATTTCCCCAATTACCGCCAGTATTATTTACCCTAGCTGCAGCAACCCAACCTGTATAACCATTAGTAGAATGAGCTAAGTGCCATTCCAACCCATCGCCTTCTTGAGTTCTTAATGTTAATGCTTTTACTCCATTATTAGTATAAGCTGTGGGCGCATGAACGGAGCTATTATTAACTGCAATATGCAATTTGGTAACTGGAGAAGTTTGACCTATACCAACATTACCGCTGCTGTTAATAAACATCCTAGTGTTAGCAGCGATTCTAAAATTCATAGAGTCAGTATTATGATTATAAGTTAATGCTCCTCTATCATTATCGCTGTCTCCGAATAACAGACCTGATTCTGATGTAGTAGGAGTTAAAAACTGAACATAAGTATGAGAACTATTTTCAAGAACTAATGTGCTATCTGAATTAGCTGCAGCCCCACTTGACTCACCTTTGAAAACATGAAGATTTCTTTCAGGATTATTAGTCCCTACACCGACGAAACCACCTTGTTCGAGAGTTAATACGTTATTAGAAGAAGCATTTTGAATATTTAAATTTGTATTAGTTGAACCTGCCGCATCTCCTGTTCTTATTCTCCAGTTAAGAGAACCATCATGCATGAAATCAATATCAGACTCTCCAATTTGAGCAGAATCTAAATATAAAATTGCGTCGCCATCTCCTGAAGATGCGTTACTCTTAACCCTAAGAAACACTCTATCATCAGCGCCACCTGATCCTACTATATCTAAGTTATATACAGGATTACTTGTTCCTATACCAACATTGCCACTGGTATCTATGGCTACACCGACGACATTAAGATTCGCTGCTAATTCTAATCTATTACCTGTATTAGCAAACACTCTAGCCATCCCAGTATTCCAAGTTAACCCTCCAAATGCACTAGCATAACCTCCCCAATAAGTTATCGAAGATGAATCCGTCCAAATCGCGTTTGATACAAACGTTCCATTAACATGTAATTTAGCAGTAGGACTTGCAGTACCTATACCAACGTTAGCTCCTACCAAATTTAAAAGATTACCTCCAGCTGATGTATAATGATAAACTGCATCGCTACTATTAATATAAGTAATAGCTGCTCTTTCTGATCCTGATGTATTTAAAAATCTTACCTGTGAATTTCCAGATGAATTAGTATTCTGTAATGTTATACCATTGTTAGCAGCATTAGTTGCTACTATTTGAAGAAGCTGAGATGGACTTGCAGTACCTAACCCTAAGTTACCATTTGTATTAAGATAAAAATCATTTTGATTATATCTACCAGCAACGATATGATAATCTGAGAATACTTCTAAGACTGGCAATCCAGCTATAGTATTAACAGACATTAATGAAGAACTAAGGTCATCAGTTATTTCAAATAATGTGCCATTTGTTCCAGTTACTTTTAAAACTGAAGCTCCAGCTGTGGTAGTGTTGAATGTAGCTGGCGACGTACCGTTTGAGATTTGTAAATCATTATTGCTATCTAAAGTTAGAGAAGCTTTAGACACTGAATTATCTAAGAAATCTATTTTCCCAGATGCTGGTGTGATTATAATATCTTTCGCCATATTTTTATTAATCTATTTCCACTTGTAACTTATCCACATCTTTTCTTTCAGCGTGAACTATATAAAAATAACTATATATATTATCGCCGCTATCTGTATAAATATACACTTTATTATCTACTATATCATTTACACTATACTTCCTGATTTTGTTGTTTTCATCCTTGCCTTTTGCAGTTATTTGAACTGTAATTGAATCCTCATGAACCAACCCAACCCAATAATCTGGCAACTCAATAACATCTGAATCCCCACGACCACGAACGTAAACACCATTCTCAGGACCTTCTAATGAGGCATATACTAACCTTTTACCTTCTTTAGTAGGATGATCTATTACGAATGATTTAGTAGTTGCGGCGAAACTTCCATTAACTTCTAATTTATAGCCGGGACTTGTAGTGCCTATACCAACATTACCCTGAGTGAATTTTACATCACCACCACCACCTTTTATTTCTACGCCAGAAGTTTCTCCGCTTCCACCATCAATTACAAGTCCTGCTCCATTAGTAAATTTAATATTATTTCTAGTGGACTGAGATCCACCGCCTATAATTTGAAAGAAGCTATTGGGTCTATATATTGTTGAGCTATCTATAACTATTGCAGCAGAAGTAGAACTACCAGCATATAAAGTATTCGCAAGAGCACTTCCACTTACATGTAATGCAGTAGCAGGACTTGTAGTACCTATACCAACGTTTGCATTTTCAAAATATGCATCAACTGTCCCATCGCCACCTTCAATCGTGAAATGTGTATTTTCTCCGCCACCAGCAGCAGTACCTGTTTTAATAACAACTTTACCAGAAGGAGTGCGGTTAGTTAAAAATGGGTAAGAAGCATTGTTGGTGTAATCAAACATCAAGTAATACCTGCCACCCGCAACTCCACCTTCAACTGGTTCATAAAGTAGGCCATTTATATTATTAGCAATATAAAAACCAGAACTAACAAAGTAGGCTATTTCTGTTCCTCCTACACTAATGTTTAAAGTATCATTGGTAGATCTAAACAATCCAGTATTAGTATCATTAATGAATGTAATACCCGGAGCACTAGCGCTACCATCTCCAGCTAATAGCCTTGCTGTGTATGTAGCAAGCCACCTTAAAGAAGATGTTCCAATACTATAGGTAGCATCAGCAGCAGGATTTATGTTCCCAGCAATTTTAAGGTTTCCAACCACATGTAATTTGTCAGTAGGACTTGTAGTACCTATACCAACATTGCCGCTACTATTAATAGTTAACCGCTCTGCTTCCCCACTTGTACCAGTAAATATACCAAGGGAACCAGAATTGTTGGTTCTTATGGTCGCATTACTAACTTGAGTACCTCCGTTGAATGTTCGCAAATATATACCAGCGCCACCAGCAGCATTATTTTCATTTCGAACAACTATTCTTGTGGCCGCACTTGAATCTCTTACATCTAATTTATAATCAGGACTTGTAGTACCTATACCAACGTTACCAGTAGATATAACTACTGCAAGTTTAGCATCATTGTTTCCGTCTGATATTTTAAAAGTACCACTAGCTAAAGCGACTTCATAATTTGAGCTACTATATTGCTGGGCAGCCTTATAATCAGTAAAAGGGCTGGAGCCTACCCGTATAGTTCCCGTACTATGCAAAGGCGCAGATGGACTTGTAGTACCTATACCAACGTTCCCATCCATTTTTATAATCAACAGATTATTTGCAGCATAGCCTCCCAATGTAAGATAATTGGAATTGCTTCCGGCACCAGCGTAATGGAAACCAATATATGCAGAATTTTTAGTACTCTCAGCTACACCTATTAAATGAACAATATTAGCATTAGTTGACTGACTTGATGCCATTTCAGAAGTCATCCAATGATATCCTCCATCAGCAACATCTCCGTCAGACTCTATTCTTAATAATTCTGTACCATCAGCTCCTGTTCCTCTAATATCTAATTTAGCAGATGGACTTGTAGTACCTATGCCCAATCCAGTCGTTGTCAAACGCATCCGTTCTGATCCGTCAGCAATGAAGTAAATTTTGCCTGTCCCAAAATAAAATGCCTCGTCGGTATAGAGGCTAGAACCATTGTAGATGCCTGAATATGATACATCACTGTAGGTGGTTAGTCTGGTTGCGGCGGACCCAAACGCAGCAGATCCATTGACATCTAATTTGGAAGATGGACTTGTTGTACCTATACCAACACTACCTCCTGAAAGGATAGTCATTTTATATCCATTAAGAGTACTAGTAGCAAATTTGATATCTCCCTGATACGCTGCCATTACCAATCCATAACCGTCAGTCCCATCAGTCGAGTATAGTGCTGCTGTGTCAGTTCCATCGTAGCGCTTAAACCACAGTGCGCCAGCCCTTGCGGAGTATGAAGCGTTAGAACTACTACCCCTTAAAAGGATCGTTGGAACGCCTGAACCAAATGAAGTACCATTCGAGTCTGTACGACCCGCATAAAAACCATACGTACTTGACTTAATAAACCCATTAACATCTAATTTTTCATTCGGACTTGTTGTACCTATACCTATATTAGTTCCATCATCATAAGCAATAGAATTACCTAGAATTTCTGATCCACCATTAGTCCATTTAGTTAAATAATTTGTTGTCGAGCTGCTAGAAGTAACAGATCCAGAACCAGAATTAGTTTCAATTATATTACCAGAACTATCAACAGCTAAAACCTTGGCAGTCGTACCAGTAAAAGTCCCAGAACCATATGTATTAAATCGGATCTGACCGTTAGAAGCAATACGTATACGTTCAACCCCACCTGCGTAAAGCTCCATTCTATTAGACCTTCCCCCAATATAAACTCCCGAACCACCAGTATCTTCAAAACGCACGAAACAACCAGTTCCCGATGACCTCTTTATATGTAACTTCTCACTTGGACTTGTAGTACCTATACCAACATTACCATCTTTGGTTATTGTTAATCGGGCGTCAGATTTAGTAACGCTTGTACTATTACCGGTGTTACTGGTGGCTAAATGTAATGATCCTTCACCCTGTAAATCTGTCCGTTCAAAATATATAGCAGCTTTATTATACAATGCACTATCAGTCGTCGAAAACTGAATACTAGCCGTGTCTCCGTTTGTGTCGTTAGTGTTGGTTAACAATAAGTTTGCCGCATCTCCACTTGCGCTTGCAGATACATGAAGTTTAGAGACAGGACTTGCAGTACCTATACCAACATTACCAGAGGAATTAATAAATACTCTTTCAGATCCAGCGACTTTAAACTTCATCTCATCCGAAGAGTGATTATAAGTAATATAACCACGTTGAGCATCATTATTATCCCCAAAGAAAAGATACCCAGAAGTTGTACTAGGAGTTAAAATGCCTATCCCTGTAGCAGAGTTATTCTCAACTATTAATTGCTGCTGACTTATGGCGGTAGCTCCCGAACTATTGTTAAATATGTGAAGTTTACCTGATGGACTTGTAGTTCCTATACCAACGTTACCAGAAGTATCAACTGTAACGTGTGTGGAGCCTCCACCTCCTGACATGTAGAGTTTGTTACCGCTTCTAATACTAAGAGCTTGAGCTGCACCTACACCATCGTATGATGTTAAATAGCTAGTACCTGCGTTATCATTGTGGAATAACCTAAGGCGAGTTGCGCTCCCATTCTTAATGGTGATACCAGTATCGGTAGCACTCGCAGCTCCAGCGATCTCTAACGGCGCACTAGGACTTGTTGTACCTATACCAACATTGCCACCAGTAATGTGCATGGTTTCGGTGTCAGTTCCTGCGACAAAAGTACTGAATGTTAAGCGACCATCTTCAGTTGTATCAGTGTTATCAACTATAAATGACTCAATAGTGGCGTAACGAGTGTTATTGCCGCCATCATCATTAGCATCAAAGTTAATAAAACCAGCAAGATTGCCATCACTATTTCTGTCTGTTCTTAAAGTTAAGCCAACTTGACCAGTTCCATCATTCTCAAATAATACTTCTAAAGAAGAAGCAGAGTCTTGGTAGACATGAAGTAAAGTGCCGGGACTTGTAGTACCTATACCAACTTTACCGCCATTTAAAGTTAAGTTATGAACAGCATTAGTTGGATATGTTCCTGATGAAGTTCCGTCATTTGTATAAAAGTCAAAAGCATTATAATCTGAAGTTCCGGCATTATGCCTAGTAACTATATAATGCTCGTAAGTGAGGGTCCCATTGTAACCAAAAGACATCTGAACACGATTATTGGTTCCAGATGACCCATCCCCTCCACCTAATCGCAAAATACCATCTGTGCTTGCGGTTAGAATATTTACTTTACCTGCAAATGTTGATTCCCCAACAACATATAATTTATTAGATGGACTTGTAGTACCTATACCGACATTGCCATTTGCGTCAATACGCATTCTTTCTGTCGCTGCTGTACCAAACAATAAAGGCTGTGAATATTGCACATATAATCTAGCATCAGAAGAGGTCTGCTGTAGGTAACTAAAATTACCACCACTTTCATGATTACTTATAACACCATTACCTGTAACTTGTAATTGACCAGCAGAAGTAATACGCATTCTTTCAGCCATTGTGCCTCCAGAATCTTTGGTTTCAAATCCTATGATACCCTCATAAATATTAGTTCCTGTTTTGCCTACAATTTTAGCAACATCAAATCCTGACGAATTAGTGTTATGCCATATAATTGACTGAATATCTGCATCTCCAGAACGACTTCCTTGAAGTTTAATGTCACCATCACTTATTGTAAGTTTAGAACCCGGACTTGGAGCACCTATACCAACATTACCGCTTGAATCAATTTGAAACCTTAAGGTAGATGGGCTAGTCGTATTGCTATTTGAGCTATAAAATCTTAAATTAGTTTCATTAAAAATACCCCAAGAAACATCTGTTCTAGTAAATACTTGTTGCGCAACGTTGCTGTTAGATGCTCCATTAATAATTAAATTACCAACTAAATCTAACTTCCCAGATGGACTTGCAGTACCTATTCCCAGCGATCCGCTGGAGGATAGCCGCATTTTTTCACTAGGAGTTGCTCCAGTAACAAAAATTATTGGTCTATCTGTATTTGATCTAGATTGTAATACTAAAGAACCAAATAACCCACTAACACTTTCAAAAGTATCTGCTGTACCATATATAGAAGCATAAGAAACCCCTGTTAAATAATTACTTTCGGTGCCACCATATAGTATTCTTCCACCAGATCTAGTATCTCCTGAAATTTCTAATTTTGCATTAGGACTTGTAGTACCTATCCCGACATTACCAGATGTATTAATAACTAAATCGTCAGTTCCTGCTGTTTCATTTCTGAATGTCAAGGCTCCAGATAAATCAGCTTCTCTTACTGACATTTGCCAAGTGCGTGACGCAGTTTTTAGTTTTAATAAACTATTTGCACTAGCTGTAGTATTTTCGAAAAGAACAAAATCATTATTAACTACATGAAATCTAGAATCGGGACTTGAAGTTCCTACACCGACATTGCCACCACCAAGAATAACCATTCTAGCAGCGCTGGTGCTTCTTATATATGTGCCTTGGTTATCAGCCATCGATATATAATTCAGGCCGTTATTAAGATAATTAAGATGTGTAGTTGGTCCATTGCCAGAACTAATCCTGACCTCTCCACTAGCAACGTCTAGTTTTGAGCCGGGGCTAGTAGTTCCTATTCCCACACTACCGCTTGAGTCTTTATAAATATTATAATAAGTTTTTGACATACTTAGAACCTTTTAATCACCTTAACTTGAAAATATGAATTACCTCCATAATTAGAAATTTTTAATCTTACTTGATAACTACTTGCTGAACTATTCGGACAATCATCTGATTCAGTTGAACCAGTTAAAAATACAGCTTCAATAACATTAGCTGAACTACTAGAACCACTCGTAAATACCTCCCTAGCAAGAGGAGCTATCTGAACAGTATATATATAATTAGTTACAGCTGAACCATTCCACCCCACACCATTATACACATAAATATGTATCGGATCTCTATAAGAAGCAGAACCTGCACTATTAGGATTAGCATGACCTATAATTTCCAACATTCTAAAATCATCAGCAGTAAATCCTGTATCAATAGTTCCGCCGGTAGTCGTTAAATATTTTTCTACATCTGTTTCAATAATATTACCGGAAGAATCTACAGCTAACTTTTGCGCAACTGTTCCTGTATTATTTCCTGATCCATAAGTGTTGAACTGTACCTGACCATCAGCTTTTATTCTTAATTTTTCTGCATAAACAGAAGAAGAGTCTCTTAATTGAAAAGTAAATGCACTATCATTGTTCCCATTTGTAGGGGAAACTAAATTAATTATACCAACTGCATTATTAGTCCCACTGTTAGAGCTAGCTACCATTCTGATAGATGAATATGCTCCGCTCGTTGTTGTGCTTTGTAATGTACGAATTTGCACATGGTCAGCAGAAGATGAGGAAGATGAATAAGCAGATGTATTACTTAATTCTACTTGTAGTTTACAGCTAGGGCTTGTAATACCTATGCCAACAGAACCAGAAGTAGTGGCTAACTCCACACCAGTAGTAACACGCATGTTCCCACTTACAAGTAATCTAATACTGCTGTTTGGAGTTGTACCGATACCAGTATCATTAGCCAGATAGGTTCTGCCATTATTATCTACATAGAACCTTTCTCCACTATTTGTATCAATAGTGACGCGAGGAGTTCCACCACTATCACTTTTTAATCTATGCTGAAAACCAAATGTATTCCAATTTGTGGTAGCTCCTGTATAGCCACTAGTTGCTGGAATTAAATATGCGCTATCCTGATTCGCTGCATATGTAATAACATCAGTAAGTAGAATAGCTCCAGAGTTAATATGTAATTTAGATAGTGTATTTGAAATTCCTACGCCAACATTTGCTCCGTCTAATGCTAAAACATTATACTGAGTTCCGCTGTCGTTTTGATAAAAAATGGTTCTGCTAGTCCTTGTAGCATCCGTTGCATCGATGTGTTGAGTTTGAAACAATAATACTTGTCTATTAGAAGTACTTGTATTTGCTCTAAATTCTAAGCCAATTCTATTAGCAGCATTTGACGCAGCATTATTTTCAATTATGTTATAAGATAACCCTGCTAAACTTGATCCAGTAATCCTCGCTGGAATAGTATCACTAGAAACTACATTTAATTTAAAACCCGGACTTGTTGTACCTATACCTACATTTCCACTTGTATCAACAGTTACTCTAGGGCTGTTGTTTGTATAAAATTGTAAAGCTGTACTTCCTGTAGTGCCTAAAGAAGTCGCGTAAGCTAAACCACTGCTAAATAAAACACCATCGCTTCTGTTAATACCTAAAATAAATTCGCCGCCCGTATTAGTTGATTTTAAATATGTATAACCTGTCCCAGCTCCAGTATTAACTAAAAACGCAGAGTTAGCTGAATTAACTATTTCCAGCTTTGAAGTAGGGGTTGTAGTGCCTATGCCGACATTCCCAACAGATGTAATACGCATTCTCTCAAGAGTATTAACAACGAACTTCATCGCATCCTGCGCATTATCATAATTGATCATACCGGCATCATTATCAGCAGAATCGCCAAAATGAATTTGAGCGTCACTAGATGTGCCAGCCGTTATTTTTAATGCTTCATGACCAGAACCAGATATATGTAACGAAGAAGCTGGACTTATAGTTCCTACGCCTAAATTACCATTAATATCAAGCGACATTCCAATTGACGCATTTGTTGCGAAAGAAAGTCTATTTGTATCATGATAATAATTTATACTTCCAGCATAAGCTGCTGCCCCAGAAGTACCATCTGCAAAATTAATTCTACTAGCACTTGTAGTAGACCCAGCAACTATAGTGATACCATGATCAGTCGTAGAAGAAGTGTTTCCTATTACAAGATCATCAGCAGCAGAATTAAATGAGCTTGGGCTTGATTGATTTATTCCTACTAGACTATTAGAAGAATCATAATAAATACCATCAGCAGTAGCAGTTGTAGATCCTGTTTTATATAGAAAATAACTATCTGTGCCGCTGAATGTTCCGCTAATACCAGAAGTACCACTTGTCCCTGAAGTTCCAGAGGTTCCACTAGTACCACTTGTTCCGCTGGTACCCGGATCACCTTTATCACCTGTACGTGCGAAAGTTAGTATACAATCATCGCCGTTGGAAAATGGACTAGCCGTTGATTCATCAACCGGACTTACAACTACTTTAAAATATCCTGTTTGTTCTGATACTGCGCTGCTAATTGCAAACATTATAAAAGCAGAGCTATCATATAACTTGCTTACTTTTACATGTCCTTTAATTGTTGATGTAGAATCATCTATCGTGCGCAAATAAGGCTGGATATCACTTCCATCCAAATCTTCATCATCTATATATATTGCTGTAGCAGTATTCTGAGTAGAATTATTTAATCTAAAATTACCTGCGCCCGGATCAGCTTCTGTTGTTGTAGAATCAAAATTATACTTAAATGATGCGCCACCAAAATTACCATCTTGACCAGAGGTTCCACTTGTGCCACTAGTTCCTGATGTACCACTTGTGCCACTAGTTCCTGATGTACCACTCGTTCCAGAAGTTCCAGAAGTTCCAGAAGTTCCACTTGTACCGCTAGTTCCTGATGTTCCTGAACTGCCAGATGTTCCAGAGGTTCCACTTGTGCCGCTAGTTCCACTAGTACCTGATGTACCACTAGTCCCACTCGTTCCAGAGGTTCCACTAGTACCGCTAGTTCCTGATGTTCCTGAACTACCAGATGTTCCTGAACTACCTGATGTACCACTAGTCCCACTCGTTCCAGAAGTTCCACTTGTGCCACTAGTTCCTGATGTTCCTGAACTACCAGATGTTCCAGAGGTTCCACTTGTGCCGCTAGTTCCACTAGTACCTGATGTACCACTAGTCCCACTCGTTCCAGAAGTTCCACTTGTACCGCTAGTTCCTGATGTTCCTGAACTACCAGATGTTCCAGAGGTTCCACTTGTGCCGCTAGTTCCACTAGTACCTGATGTACCGCTTGTGCCAGAAGTTCCTGATGTACCACTTGTTCCAGAAGTGCCTGATGTGCCACTTGTCCCAGAAGTTCCAGACGTACCAGATGTACCACTGGTTCCAGATGTGCCTGAAGTTCCAGATGTACCACTAGTACCACTAGTGCCAGAGGTTCCACTTGTTCCAGAAGTTCCACTGGTTCCGGGGTCACCTTTATCACCTGTTCTTGCGAATGTTAGTACACAATCATCACCATTACTAAATGGACTTGCTGTTGATTCATCAATAGGAGAAACAGTTATTACAAAGTACCCAGTCGGTTCACTTATTGCGGCGCTTATAGTAAATAACAAGAAAGAAGATGTATCAAATAATTTACTTATTTTTACATGCCCTTTTATAGTAGAAGTACTATCATCTATAGTTCTTAAATAAGGTTGAATGTCAGAACCATCTAAATCCTCATCATCTATATAAATTCTTGTCGCAGTATTCTGCGTAGATTGATTCAATCTAAAATTACCAGAACCCGGATCTGAATCAGTAGTAGAATTATCAAAATTATATTTAAATGCCGCACCACCAAAATTACCATCTTGCCCAGATGTTCCAGAAGATCCAGAACTTCCACTACTTCCAGAAGTGCCACTTGTTCCCGATGTACCAGAAGTTCCAGAGGTCCCTGATGTACCAGAAGTTCCAGAGGTCCCTGATGTGCCAGAAGTTCCACTCGTTCCAGAAGTTCCTGAAGTGCCACTAGTACCTGATGTACCAGAGGTTCCACTTGTTCCTGAAGTACCTGAAGTTCCACTAGAACCACTAGTACCAGAAGTTCCGCTAGTTCCTGAACTACCGCTGGAGCCAGATGATCCAGAAGATCCACTGCTACCACTTGTTCCTGATGTACCAGAAGTTCCAGAAGTTCCAGAGGTTCCGCTAGTTCCGCTAGTTCCGCTAGTACCAGAAGTTCCTGAAGTACCACTGGTTCCTGAAGTTCCTGACGTACCAGAAGTTCCTGAACTTCCACTTGTTCCTGAAGTTCCAGAAGTTCCACTGGTTCCGGGGTCACCTTTATCGCCTGTTCTAGCGAATGTAATTACAATATCAGGATTACTTGAAAAAGAAGTAACACTACCTGAGACATATGCACAAACAACATCGTAATATCCACTATATTCAGTAAGAGATGAAATTGTATATAAGGCAAAATTATTCGTATCAAATTTTTCTGATACTCTAAAGTGACCTTTTATTGTAGAAGTTGAATCATCAATAGTTCTCAAGAAACTATCAATATTTGTTCCACTATCATCAGTATCATCAATATATAAATTGTTCGCTAAAGAAATATTAGAATTATCAAATTTTAATTTACCAGCGCCGGGATCACTATTAGTCGTATCAGTATCAAAAGTGTAATCAAAAGTCGCGCCACCAAAATTACCATCTTGCCCAGAAGTACCAGAAGATCCAGAACTTCCAGAAGTTCCACTTGTGCCTGAAGTTCCTGATGTACCACTTGTACCAGATGTTCCTGACGTACCAGAAGTTCCACTTGTCCCAGAAGTTCCTGATGTTCCTGATGTGCCAGAAGTTCCACTGGTTCCAGAAGTTCCACTGGTTCCAGAAGTTCCTGATGTGCCAGAAGTTCCACTGGTTCCAGAAGTTCCTGATGTGCCAGAAGTTCCACTTGTTCCTGAAGTGCCTGAAGTCCCACTAGTTCCACTGGTTCCACTAGTACCAGAGGTTCCAGAAGTTCCACTAGTACCAGAAGTCCCTGAAGTACCACTTGTTCCAGATGTACCACTAGTCCCTGATGTTCCAGAAGTGCCTGATGTTCCTGATGTGCCACTAGTTCCAGCATCACCAGTTCTAGCAAAGCTAATTATACAATCATCACTATTTGAAAATGGATTTGTTTCAGAGCTATCTACTCTTGAAACTGTTATTTTAAAGTATCCAGAATATTCTACTGAGGCACTTAATGTAAAAAGAATAAATTTTTCTGGATCAAATAACTTTGTAATTATTAAATGACCTTTTACTCCAGAATTAGAATCATCAATTGTTCTTAAAAATGCAGCGATATCAGAACCATATATATCCTCACTGCTAATATTAACTCTAGTCGTTAAAGATTGAGTAGAAGAATTAAATGCAAAATCTCCCGCGCCGGGATTCTGATCTGCTGTACTTGTAGAAAAATTATATTTAAATGATAAACCACCGTAATTACCATCTAAACCAGATGTACCTGATGTTCCTGACGTACCGCTAGTTCCACTAGTTCCACTAGTTCCTGAAGTACCTGATGTCCCTGATGTTCCTGACGTACCGCTAGTTCCACTAGTTCCTGAAGTGCCTGATGTGCCAGAAGTTCCTGATGTACCACTAGTCCCACTCGTTCCTGATGTACCACTAGTACCAGAAGTGCCACTAGTACCTGATGTGCCAGAAGTACCACTAGTGCCTGATGTACCACTTGTTCCAGAAGTTCCGCTTGTACCAGCAGGACCTCTTTGTACACCAGTTATATCTATATCAGGATTAGCAACTAAATTTACATCAATTTGATTTTTACACGATGAAACATTTACATCAATTTCTCCCATACTTTATCCTTATAAATGAGTTACGTCAGCTTTTACATCTAATCTGAACTCAAAAAGAGTTTGATTATCTACTCCACTTGTTGAATTACCAGTACAATTAAAATGGACATCTCCATACAAATTAATCGGAGGAAAATTCTTAGTATCACTTCCGGGTATACTAAAATACACAGAACCACTAAGAGGCCCTGCGTATTCTATGGTAGGAACGAACTGATAAACTAAATCACCATCAGGATGAGGACGTAATTGTCCAGTACAAACTAAATCAGTAAAATCGTCTGTAGTAGATGCTAAATTAATCGTTTGAGTACAAAGCGTATCTCCGCGAATTACAGTAAGTTGCGTTGCCACACCTTACTTTACACTCAATATAATAAAAAAAGAAGAAATACTAAATTTCTCCTAATATTTTAAGAACTTTCTGATGTTCAGGATTATTTGGATCTAACTGTACTGCAGGGTTTTCGACTGTCATTCCGATAGAACCCTTATTAGTAGATTTAAATTCTCTTAATAATTTAGACTTAATATCTTGCCTCGAACCACTAGCGAATATTCCTACTTTTTCGCACATATGCTGCAAATCAATATTAGTCATTTCACTTAATTTCTCTTTGAAGATTTCTAGACTAGTTGTTCCAAATGGATTTGATTTCTCAATACCCAAAGCTTTTTCCAACTGCCTAACTCTTGCAATATCTGGATCTTCATGAACCTTGCCATCAGCAAAATTCAAATCATCAAGCTCAGACTTTTTCTTATTCGTAGATTTTTTAGCCATATATATTATTATAAACTTTAAAATTAAAATTCAATAAAAAAGGGTGCTACCCTTTCGAGTAGCACCCCCATAGTGGATCTGGTTGATATTAAACGATAAGACCAACAAGCGCACGATTGTCGAGGACCATACGTCCCTCTTCAAGAGCGCCAAAGTATCCGATTTTGTTCTGACGAAGAGTATACTGATCGTCAGCTTGTAATGTGAATTCAGAACCTGTGTCAGAATCAACAGCAACTGCACGAATAAGAGAATCGCGAGATCTGTCAAGACCAACAACAATCTGCTCAGAAGCACCATTGAAAGCACCAGCGCTACCACCTGTTGCATAGTGACCGTCATAGCTAGTAGAACCAGCAACGGTATCAAAGATGGTATTGAACTTCTTGCCATCACCAAGTTCCAAGATTTCCATGATGGAAACGCCAAAGAACTCAGGCAATCCAGCTTGACTGAAGACTTGATTACGAACTGAATCAGGAGCTGTGAGACCAGAACCATCACCAGCAGCAGGATTAGATGTTAAATCAGGACCCTTAGTACCGATTGGATTGTAGGCCATGCCACGGATTTGCTCGACGATTTCAGGAGAAACGATGAGGTCAGTTAAACCTCTGCGAGCTCCAGAAGGAGTTCCACCAACGAAAGAAGAATTAATTCTCTTGATCTTGGTGAATAACTTGTTTAAATCTTCGAGGACGAAACGATTAGCAGCAGCAGAACGAATAACGTGATTAGCGCCACCTGTAGAAGCATTTGCTAATGCAGTCATGAGCAAGTTAGCAGAAGTTCTTTCCTGCTTCAACATAACTTCTTGAGCTACGCGAGTGAAGGACTTGCTGACGACATCTAAACGACTCTTAGCAGCATACTTCTTGTCAAAAGCAACAGCACTATCTAAACGATAGGTTGCGATTTTGAGTTCAGAAGCAGTAGGCTGAACGATATTCTGAGGAAGACCACCAGCGACAGACTGAGAATAAACCTTGATGTAATCTTCGTCGAAAACATCATAGTATAAATCCAAAGGAATCGAAGGATTATCTTCTGCGTTGAATTGTAAACTTGTAAATAAGTTAGAAACAGTTGGAGCGTTATTAATAACTTCGGCTAAAACAGGACCAATGAATTCAGCCAAAGCGACTTGAGCGTCATAGGCTACTTCACGATTTTTTGATGCCAAAGCTTTGATTAACTCAACCTGTTCATCTGTTCTTTTTAAAACTATCTTCATATTATTATTAAAGCCTTTCTAATTACAGTGAGGTTGGGTTCACACAATCGATTTGAACTAAAGCATATTTTCCAGTTGTAGTTCCGGCGAAGTAATCGCTTTCACCATTCTGAGAAACACGCTGACCAGTAGCTAAAACTCTTCCAACAATGGTGTAATCACCAGTGAATGGACCAGCAGCTGAAGGAGCTAAACCTGATACTTTACCAGCATTAGCAGAAATCAACAAGTGAGAGTTGACAACCATGTTGGCGTCTTCCCAGTCAATTGCTGTATCAGCTAAAGTGAACATACCGCGACTTGCGACAGGAACTGCCTGACCACTTAAACAAGCCTGTAACTCTGCAGCTTTAACAGGGTTATAGAGAAGCTTCTCACCGTTCTCGTCCTCTAAAACTGTCTGATTTAACGTAATACCAAGAACAGGAGTTCCTGCGGTAGCCGCTGTGAAAGTTAAAGGAACAGAAGGATACTGAGCAGCTCCAATAAATGGATAATCAGTTTTGCCTAAATAACCGTTTGTAGCATAAGTAATAGGATCTTGATCCAAATTACCGGCTGAAACTTTTACGAATACACCAGCTGAACCATTACCATTTGTAGATGGATTGGTATCAGCAGTGTCGCTTGCAAACAAGTTAATGACATCTTGCTCGCTGTACTGTCTGAATGGATATAATCTTAGTGCCATAACCTTTAAAAGTTAATTGTTATATTTTCTTTTGAAAAAGCCTTACTTAATCTATCTTTCCAAGAAACCTTCTCTTCAGTAGGCTCGATATTCTGAGCAGGTAAAGAAGCTTCTTCAGCCTGTGCGTTTGCTAATGCAGTTTCAACTTCAACCTCCGCAGTTTCAGTTGTTTCGACAGAAGCTTCAGCGACTTGAACTTCTTCAGTCTTCTGAATACGCTTAGCTAATTCAGCTTCTAATCTTTCTTGGAAAATCTTTTCTTGCTCGTCTTTGAATGCCTTGCTCTTGTGACGATAAATCACAGTCAATTTTTCTTGATAAGAAGCGAAAGCCTCATCAGAGCTATCTAAATTGTTTAATTCTGTAGCTAACAATTTACGGTCAGCGTCATCAAAATCGTATTCAGTATCAAGAACGCTCATTCTAGAATTGAATAATTCTTGAGCGGCTTGAGAAGAAAGAATAGATTCTAACTCGTTAATTTTAGAAAGAGCACTATCTAATTTTTCGCCGTTTTCAGCTAAAGTCTTTTTCAAGTCTTCGGCTTCTGCAATAGCAGCTGCCTTAGCTTCTTCAGCGGAAACAATTTTAGATTGAATTTCTTCGCTCTTTTCCTTGATGCTTTCAGCGATTTTTGCAGAGATGCTTGCAACTGCCTCTTCGCTGAATGATTCTTTCGTCTGCTTCTCAGCAAGGACGGTCTTTAAATCTGATAATATCTGTTCTAAATCCATAATATTAGTTTTGGTTATATTTACAGGTTGTTTTTCTTTTTGTGAAAAATTTTCGCGAATTTTTAATACTTCAGGTGTATTAATATCACCGTCTTGATTATTCGCATCGTTTTTATCCATTAAGTCTTGAGTTCCATCGTCAATAATTACGCCACTTACATTTGCCGCAGGATTGGTAGTGAAACCTATACCTAACGGATAAATTCTCCCAGTTACGAGTCGATAAACAGGGGTCCCATCATCTGTGAACCCATTTCCATCGAACCCTCGTAGATATTTTTTAAATTCATTTATTTGTTCTTTTTTAGTAATGATTTCAGCTTGATTAAGCTTATCACTACCCAAAGCGATATAATAATCATTGAATCCTATCTCCCAGCTTGCGCTTATTTTTTGGTACAAGTTTGAATCAGGATCATTAGATTCTAAAAGTGCTTCAGCAAAATCTTTATCTACAGTTTTGTAAACAACAGCAGCTAAAGCAATATTAAAAGGATCTAACGACCCTTTGACATCATCATCAGTTAAAATTTTATTCTCTCCAAAAGAGGAGAAAGCCGAATTAACGATGTGACCCACAACTTTTTGCTTTTTATGCTCTATATTAGTCGGCTTATGTATAAAATAGTTTTTAAATTCAATCGCGGTATCAGTATCAATTCCATCACCATTTTTGTTAAAAGCATTAACTACAGCACCATTAAATGCTGCTCCAATCAAATCTACATTCTTCTCTAAGTTAACTGACTTAGGTATTAAACCCTTAATAGGCTCCAACGATGCCTGAGACAACAGCAAATTATTATCGAAATTTACTGAAGCAGTGACAACATTACTGAACCGCGTTGTGTACTTATACATAATATTTATTACACTTATTTATTATTACTGTGATATAATAAAGCTGCAGCGTAAGTATTCAAATCGTGTTCTGCCGCAAGCTCTTGCACAGCTTTCATAATACCTAAACTATCAAGAGTAGAAGGATCACTTAAAACCTTCTCAGCAGTAGCACTCCAATCAGAACTATTTGATCCAATTATAATTGCTTCACTAATGCTTTCAGCCAACTTCTTCTGATCTGTGCTCAAACGTTTTTTATTATATTTTTTCTTTAATAAAGATTGCACATCGCTGTATAAATTCTTAGTTAAATCAAAAACTTCTGAAATAGCTTCTCTTGAATAAACATTTGCTTTGGTTGTTCCAATTGGGCGACCAACTTCATTAGGAACATTATTCTTAATAGGTTGAGGAGCTACATCAGCTTGTTCTTCTTCATCATCACCCGGCATAGGAGGAGTAATGCTTGGCACACCACCCACAATAGGATTATAAAACCCCTTCTTTCTTTGCTCGACAAATTTTTCTTGAGCAGCAGCAAGCTCTTCTCCAGAAGGATAAATACCAGTTTCAATAACCTTGATTCCTTCTTCAGGAGGCAAGATTCCAAGTTCCATCATTCTGGTAACAACTCTATTAAATTGAGTTTCGTCTTTAATGGATACTTCTTCAAACTTAGCGACAGGACATTTTCCTTTAAACCCTAAATTCTTAAATATTAATTCCATTTCTGGCTGCAAGAAATCATTCAAGAAAGCATTTCTAGCTTCTCTTAATCTTTCGAAAAATACTTGTGCTTTAACTGTAGTATTTGCAAACTTTTCAGAACCAATTAAAATATTTTGTAAACCTTCTTTAATATCTTCATTAACAACTTTATATTTTTCATATCCCAAAACTTTATTCATATCAGGGATAATAAATTCAGCTTTAGTCGTATAATCTGCAACTAACACGCGCCCAACAGATTGATTACTTAATAAAGACTGCATCGCAGAAATATTTTTATGATTGATGCCGCCCTTAGAAGGTTCAGTTCCTAAAGTGATTAAAAGAATAACATTTTCAATTGTACGACAGATCGCTTGATCTATCTTCTTCATTTCTAACTTGAAATTTATATCGTCTAATACCGCAAAGCCAAATGGAACAGCAAATGGCTCGTAATCTTGTTTCTTATAAAAAGAATAAATAATATCAGTAGGATTCAATTGAATTTTTAATCCATCTTGAGCCCACTGACCATTTTTAATTTTATCTTTTGTTGTCGGATCTAGACTCTCGAAGATAAGTTTATCTTGTTCGTTCTTAGGGTTTTGTAATCTTTCCAATTCATATTCAGAGAGCATCTTCTCATAAATAACTTGCCTCCAAGAAGAAGTTCTATTCGCAACAACATAAAAAGGATTTAATAATGTGTATTGAATAGGAATAGAATTTTTAACATCAAAAGGGGTAGGATAATTATAAATCTTTTCTATACTATCATACGATAAACCATCAGCATTAGCATACGATTTAATAATAGACTGGAAATCATCTAAAGTGAATTTAGCATTCAGTTTATAAAAAAAGATATTTCCGCTTCGATAGTATTCTCTAAAATATTGATCTTTTACTTTCCAGATTTTTACATACTTCATCCATTTATAGAAGAAGTCTTTAGCTTTTGCACTGCCACCCTCTAAATTAATTTCTGCATTAGAGAACTCTGACATGATGTCAACAGCATTTCTAAATATGGCAACATTCGCATAAGCTTTTTGGCACAACTCAATCGCATCTCTAACGTTATAGCCATTGATAGACATTTCAAATGGCAATAATCCTTCTCTAATATTTGCGTATTTATTAATTTTTGGCCCCGTTGCTACTCTATTTCTTCTGAGATTAGTTGATGAGTCGCCACCAGTTCTGCTGTAAGCAGCATTACTGTTAAAAGTGTAAAAAGGATCTCCAACTAATTGAGGCTCTGAAGCGTTTTTCTGAACTAAGTTCTCCAAAGATTCTGAACTATTTTCATTGCCAGAAGAAAACTGATTCCAATAATCTGATTTTTTTGTATATTTACGAGGCATATCTATATTATACTTACACAAAGTTACTTTCAAAGTGACTTTTTAACTTTTATTTTTATGCGATGAACATCGGAGTAAATGTGGCGGCGACCTCTTCTATCTCAGTATTATTCATGTCGTGATAGATTTTTGCCAACCAATTACCTAAAACCAATGCTGAATAACTATCTTTTCTAGGTTTATCAGGACCAGTCTTTCTTTTTAAATTTGGAGGCAAATCGAAACTTTGTGTGCCTTGGGCTGTTGTAGTTATTTGAATAAGTGCGCATTCAGTTTTTGTTAAAAGTATCATATCTGTGAGATGCTCAACAAAATCAATCATTTTAGCTTCTTCATTTTGTTTGTCCGAATCAGCCATATTAGAAAACTTCATATCTAATATTCCTATTTTCTTTCTTGTCTGAGCTCTGAAATTATCATCTATAGCTCTGCTACCAAAAAATATTCTTCTATGATCAAAGTTTGCCTGAAGTAATTCATTAGCAGTTCTAATCCAACTAGAAGTAGGCTTTCTTAAAAATACATATTTATAATCTGATTTGTTGTATTCATTTTTAGCTGTTATCAGATTCTGAGGGTAATCTTCAGGCTTTTCAAATTCTGTAACTATTTGTTTTAAATTTATCCCTTCAGTTTTAAACAATTCACTTTCATTACAAGAATTCATGAATTGAACACCTCCGTTATAATCCATACACACTGCAACAACATTAAAATTCTTCAACACATATAAAAAGTATTTAATATGATCTTTTAAAGAACTTCCTGATAAAGCATATGAATGAACTAATGTTGAAATCTGCTTCTCACTGTTTAACTTTAAAACTTGAATAGCAAAATCATCTGAAGATTCTGTTTCAGACCACGAAGGGTCAACAGCAACTATATATTGATCTTCAGCTTTACCGACCACTTCCACAGATGGCATCTCTCCATCAGGAACAGTACATAAAGCCATTTTAGATATCTTAAAGTATCCAGAACTATCATCCGTAAATTGAGCTCCAAATTCCCGCATAAACTGAGATTCACTCATCGTAGCTTTTGCTTGATTAATTAAGTTCTGATCATATAACTGTAAAGGAGCGCAATCATAACTAAACTGCATCACACAACGACGAGTTCTTTCTTTATTCTTCGGATTAAATATTAAGTTCTCATATTGTTCATACAATTTATATAAGTATTCAAATTTAAAAGATGCAGACGAAAGAGCTATTAATTTATTATTGGGCCATTGATATCTATCCTCTTCATTCATTTTCCCTTGCTCAATTAATTTACTTTCAACTTTATAAAGATCTTCTCTTTGGGTAGGATTTTGAACTACAGATAAGAACGGTACTATAACTTCATTATAAATACGTTCTGGCATCAATAAGAACTCGTCAATAATAATTCTATGAAAACGAAATCCACGAAGCTTCTCACCATCACCTAAAGGAAGGGCGCGAATCCTGCTTTTACCTATTTCCATTACCCACTCATCATTACTTTTTGATACATGAGTAATACATTGCTTTAATAAATAAGCTTCAGGCTTTGCAGCGATATCTTCGATCTTTTTAAATATCATTTTAGACTGACGAAAAGATCTAGAAAGAATACCCGTCTCAACCCCTTGATTTAAAATAGCATCTAACACAGCATAAATACCTGTAGTATAACTTTTACTCATTCCACGGGACCAGACACCTAAAAAATAATCTGTTTCCAACATGCTTTTGATAGCCATGTGTTGAAATGGAAATAATTGAACCCCCGTAATTAAATCTGTAGCGAACGTCACATTGTTTCGTAGAAATTCATAAAATAAAAGTTTAGCTTCTTTTTCTTCTAAGAAACCTTTTTTTTGAAGTAATTCCTCATTGCTGATGAATTCTTTTTTTCTCTGCGCTTGATTACCTGTCTCCCAGCTCATGATCTAAATAATATTGTATATCGACATTCCACAAACGATCCCCCAAATGAAGAAGCCTTGGAATTAAATCTAGTGACCTTTCTCTATCACCAGTAAAAATAAATTGAACGCCGCGTGGATATTTATGAGTTAAATATCTCATATTGTGAAATACATATTCCAAACTAGTTTTGCGGCGAAACTTTTTATGATTATATTTAATCTTATTAATTGTTGTTTCTATAACTACGAAAAGATATCCTTCTAGAGCTATAGCCTTTTCTATTTCTCTCTCAAACCTTTCAACACCAGAAGCTAGCGTCCCTAAAAAATCAGTTTCACTTTTTCTATCTACATAAGTATAAGTATATTGACCTTGACTATTTAAATAATCTCCAATATATAATTTTTCTTTTTTTGTCTTTTTAAATGGAAGAGGATCTTGTTCTCTTGTATCAACTAGAATTTCAATTTCTGGAACTTCTTTTTCATAAAATTCAAAAGGCATCGGCTTATTAAAAATAGGCTCTTTATCTATAGCTCGACAAGCCTTACTATAAGATTTAAAATGTTTTTTAAATACATCTATAGGAGGCAGATCTAAAGTTTTTAATTCATTATGGAATGGAGCGTAATCGTAACCCTTCTCTTCTATACGCTTTGCTAAAAGCTCCAAACATTTAGCTTTAACTAATTGACTGTCAGCATTTTTCTCCCACAGTAATAACTCATTCAAGTCAATAAATTCTTTTTCAAAATAATCCTTCTTAGTTATAAAAGGAATTTGCTTTTTATAATAAAGAGAATATCGAGGATGATATTTGCAATAATATTCAGCTTGATACATTCCATGTTTTTTTAAATGAGCATGAAATGATTTATCTGTTTTGAACTTCTGTTCACATATCTCACATTTATTCATATTGCATCTTCCTTGGATACGCCTAAAATTCTAGCTTTCCAAGAAGACATATTTTCAAATTTTTCGGCTTCATCCTGAACAGCTTGCTTCTGCATTTCAGCTATCTGAATCATCATGCTTCGCTCTTTTTCATCTTGAAAAAGTTCCACAAGATTTAAAATGGAAGCATTTTTTTGATGATGCTTATCTATACGCTTAGCCCTCTCACCATTAAGCTTTTGAATGCTCTGATCAATTCTTTTGGCGCATTGGTTATACTCTTCACTTATTGTTTTTAAAATCTCTGTCAAACGAATAGTTAAATCATTTTGTTCTTGAGTTTCATTAAACATATCATTAACTTTATTCTTTTTAATATCAATCTGCCTAAGATTAATATAATCCATGCAAACATTTATATACAAATTAATTTCATCTATGGTTAGGTCAGGCTTATCCCAAACAGAACGAACAAATTCTGCTTCAAATAAATCCTTATCTTGAGAACTCATGTAAGAATCATAGTTTCCAACAAATCTGGGACTAGCTAAATAAACCAACAATCTCTCTAAAAATTTTCTATGCTGCAAAGATAATTTATCCTCATTTAAATTTTGGCCGCACCATTTGTTAACTTTATTTAAAACTGTTTTTAAAGATCTTGGAACTGCATATTTTTGATTAACCCCTGATTCAGAATCTACTAAAAATTGAGGATACTTTTCCTTTATGTATTTATGAACAGCCCTATATTCAGCTGTGACATGAATATTTAAATTTTCTACACCTTGAAACTTCTGATTAAAAACAAGCTCCGTAATTTGCTTTGGCCCCATCCCTGATTCAATATTTTGATCTATGAAATTTTGTTGAGACTCTGTTAAAATTTCTTTTGCTCTAGCAAATCTTTCTTTCTTCTTTTTCTTTATAAATCCAGTTTCGATCAAATAATCTCTAACAGCTTTAGCTTCTTTTGATCTACCCGTTAAATTCTCCTTCTTATGAAGTAGATTCGCCATAACGACATAATCGTCCAAACCTTCTTCAATTTTTTTATTAATAAATATTTTATCTTGATCTGATAACATAATTAATCTGAAAATAAATCATTATCCTTTAATATTTTTTGCGCTTTTAAATACAGCATCTTTTTTAAATTCTTTATTTGTTTGTATCCAGCTTTTCTACCCGTTTCATTCGTCTTAAATCTTAAAATCTTAGCCACTTGATCATCACTCAAATTATCAATAAAAAATAATTTATAAGCTAAAAACTGTTTATCGTTTAAATGATCCTTCATTAAAAGATGCATTCTTTTTTCCGCTTCAACATAATCATAATTAGTACTAGACTCAAAAGTCATATAGTAGTTCTTATGATTCTCTAAACTAACAGTCATCTTTATATCATACGCTGGTTTCTTTAATTTTTCCCATTTAGCATAAAGAGGACATTCATTACACTGTACTTTGCTTGGCGTAAACCCACATGAATCTTCATAAACAACTTCAATGCCTTTGCTGGTGTTAAATGGACATGATAAACACGGTTTCGCAATAGAAGTATAGTTATTGCGAATTATATTTCTTATTTGATTCGTAGCTATTCTATTAACCCATGGTTCTATTGGTCGAGATTGATCCCATAGATGCCATTTTTTATAGATGTGTAATTTTATTATCTGCTCAATATCTTCAAAATCAAACCAAGTAATAGCTTTAAGTCTCCACTTAGATTTTCTTTTTTTGATTACCTCATCAATCTTTTCATACATCTCTTCAAATTTTTTCTTTTTAGCTTTCATCAATATCCTGCATACCCCTAGGAGCGCATTCTTTTAATGATTGCGCTAAATACTCTTCCTGACTTAATTTTCTAGTCTGGGCAACAGGTCTTTCCAATCTATCGCTATCGCTCACAGGAGCAGACTTAAATAGTTCTTCACCTTTAAATGTGTTATTACCTCCTTGTTCTATTTCGTATGACAATCTTCTTGGTCTAACAAATGAAGAAGAATCATCTTCAATTTCTACTTGAGGTTGACTGAGCTGCTGTCTTGGCGCAGAAAAACTAGATAACGCGGCCCCACACGCAGAACAGAATCTTGATCCTACTGAATGTTTCGAGCCGCATTGCGAACAAAAAATATTACTCATTGATATATTATATATATCAATATATCATTTATCTAATTTCTTGAATACATTAACAATATATTTTAATATTTCGCTTCTAACAATATCTTCTTCTTCAAATTCAAAACAATGAATTCCTTTAGATTCACTTTCTTCACTTTTAAACAAATCATATATTTTTGTAAATCCAGATTTCGTCCCAATATCTGACTGCATCGAATCGCCACAGATAAACATCTTCGTTCCCTCTCCTATGCGTGTTAAAAGCGTCACCAGCTCTTTTGTAGAATAATTCTGAGCTTCATCAGCTATAATGATTTTATCGTTCCACGTAGCGCCTCTGAGGAAGTTTACAGGAAAAGCTTCAATGTATCCTTGATCCTCTAAATACTTAGATTGAGTTAAAGGAAGTAACTCATCAAGCTTATCATATAAAGGCATCATGAATGGATTGAATTTTTCATCAACCGTTCCGGGTAAAGAGCCTAAACCTCTTTCTCCAGCTTCAGCGATAGTTCTAATATATTTAATTTCATACCTTGGATTTGCGTTTAATAAATGTAACGCAGAATAAACTGATAAAAACGTTTTTGATGAACCTGCTACCCCATTAATAAAAATTATCTTCGTATCATGCTGGAAAGCCAACTCCACTAAACTTTTTTGTTTGTCAGTCAAATTAAATTTTTTGATTTGTAATTTAACCTGCCTAAACACGTTATCTTCTAAGACTTCCTTTATTGTTTCCTTTGGTTGCCTACGTTTTTTAGTTGACATATAGTAATTATTATTACACTATATATAGATGATTTTCCATTGTTTAAGTGTTCCATATACTCCGACAAGAAAAGAAATTTCTTTATGCGCTTTCACTCAGAAAGTTTATAAATTCTGCGAAGAAATGACGAAACGTGGTCATACCGTATATCATTATGGACACGAAAACTCCAAAGTGAACTGCACAGAACATATAACCGTTACAAATGATGATATACTAAAAGAAAGCTATGAAGATTTAAATAAATGGAAAACTGAAGGATTTAATCAAAGCGTTGAAGCTAAAGCTGTAAAAATCTTTAATAATAATTGTATACAAGAATTAAATAAAAGAATAAAATCAGAAAACGAATTTATATTATGCTGGTTTGGTTACGCACATGGACCATGCGCTAAACATTTTAATGATAAAGCTATAATTGTTGAACCAAGCATCGGTTATGATTCAATGTTTGCACAAATTAAAATATTTGAAACATATGCTCAAATGCATAAAATGCACGGAGTAGCAAAATCTAACGTTCAATTTCATGAAGAATTTGTAGCTTATCCGGGTTTCTATCAAAAAGATTTTTTATATAAAAAAGAAAAATCAAATGTAGCACTTTTTCTTGGTAGAATGATAGAATTAAAAGGAGTTAAAGCCGCATACGACATGTGCAACACTGTCGGACAAGAAATATATTTTGCCGGACCTAATATATTAGGACTAAAAGACACTAAATACTGTAAAATGATTGGATTTGTAGAACCAGAAGAAAGAAAAAAATTACTGTCTGAAGCCAAATTTTTATTAGCTCCTAGTTTTTTTGTTGAACCTTGTAATTGGGCTGTAATAGAAGCTCAATTTTCAGGCACACCCACCATAACCACAGACTTTGGGGGTTTTACTGAGACGGTTAAGCAGGGGTACACTGGATTTAGATGCTCCACTTACAATCAATTTAATTTTGCAATAAGAAAAGGTTATAAAGAAATCAATCCAGAAAATTGTCTAAGAAACGCTATGCATAATTTCACCGTAGAAATACAATGCAACCAATATGAAATGATTTTTAAATCATTAATTAATTAGTTTCTTCCTATATATCCATTTATAATAACTTCTGTAAAGAAATTTTTATTTTGCCAAAAGGAATCACTGATATCTACTCCGTCCAATGCATATAATCTAAAGAATATATCAATATCATTTTTTAATTTTTCTAACATTTGATAAACATCTTCTCTTGAGAAAATCGATTGTGCGCCAAAATGAATTTCTCCAGCAAACTTTTTCACTCTGCTTTTAAATAAATCATAATGTTTTACAAGTATTAGTTTTTCATAAGCTTCTATATCAAATTTCAAAAAATCTATTTTTCTATTTATCATTTTTAGCAAAGAAGGAAAAGTTATAGAATTTACTTCTCTGGGGGGAGTGTCGTATATGTACCACTCAAATGGTAAAACACTTAGCTCATTACTCAAGAAAGAATTTATAATAATAGGAGAATCCCCCTCATCTAAATTACTATAAAAATCCTTAATACAATTGATACTTGCATCGACACCTACGTAAGTAATTTTTTTATCACGATTCCTGAAAAAGAATGGACCTTGTGAACATCCCAAATCTAAAACAAAATCACCGTCCTCTACATCAACGAATTTCTGATAGCAATTGTGATTAAAAATTTCATTATAAGTAATGTCATCAATATTTTTCATAAGACTTCTCCTCTATAAATTGAGACTCAGTTTTTAAATTTATTTGTTTTTTAATTTCCGATCTTTTATCATTAGTGAAATAAACAGATCGAGCCAGCTTAATAAATTCCTCATCAAATTCTTGATTTCTCTCTTTATTGCGAATATCATCTTCAATTCTCCATAAAGCTTTATTAACTAAATATAATTGTTCATATAAATCTTCTGGATAATCAATCTCATCTGAGATATCTTTTAAAAAATCATATTCTTTAATTATATTGGCTCTTTTCTGCTGATCGTGTATATGCTCTAGTTTTAATCTTAAAATTGTTATCTTATCTAAGATTTCACCATTTGAAACTTCTATATTCATATTAAACTAAAATCCTTTCTTAATTTATTAATTGTGTTTTTCATCATATCAAAAGATATCTTTTTTGAACATTCAAAATCTTTACTTTTTCCACACCATGTCCAATTATTCGCATCGAAATGTTGACTAGGATCATTCCAACAACAATTACATACTTGTTTATTTTGAATATAATAAGGCGTATCAAAATGATATTCTTTTTCTAAGAAACCACAAATCATTACCACTGGTTTATTACAAGCCCAAGCTAACCATGATAATCCAGAACTCAACCCTATCATGAATTCGCAATGATATAAACAATTCACAATATCTCCTAATGACTCCCCCGGATAATGTATTGCTTCTTTAGGTATTGGATTCATAAACTGATCTCTACCATAACTATTATACCTATCAATGCAAACGACTTCATATCCTAAAAACTTTAAATAGCTAATCGTTTTTTTCCAACCAGATTTATTATTCCAAAATTTAAGCTGAGCAGTAGAATGAGTAGCTATGCAAACATACTTTTTGTCAAACGGTCTTTCTTTTATGAATGAAGGATCTATAGCTGGCTTAAAATCTTCAGAGCCATCTACTTGAACCCCCAATATATCTCCAACTAATTGCTGCAAAGGAATTGCTAATTTTTCTTTTTCAAAACATCCAATTTTAGTAATAGAACTTTTATCAGTTATATTTTTTTGATCGGCGTAATCATGAAAAGAAATTAAAGGATATTTAGATTTATCAAATAGAACTTTATTAGGAGTGTAATAATTAATTTTTAAATTATTTTTTACGGCGTATTGATTAACAACAGGAAGCCAAGCTAAACTATCCCCTAAAGATCCTGACTCATTAATTAAATTTGTATTTTGAAATCCAAATTCTAAAGTTTTATTATTCGATAAATTAGTAACTAAAACTTTACCGCTACGATCTATACTACTACATGCAGCCCACATATTTGTAGACAGTCGTGTTGAATAAGCTATCTCATTATTATAATTTAAAAATTTTATATCATAATTAAAACTTTGAGATCCTAAAATTTCAACCTTAGCTTCTTGATTAAAAGAGATGTCAATATTGTTGTTGTCGGTTATGTCCATATCTATTTTGGCTATTTTATCAGAATTTAGATAATTGAACAAGTTATCACCTTCTATATAAGTAACTAACTGATTATTATCGAAAGAACCTGCATATACATCTAAATTATTTAAAAATATATTCATGTTCCAACTTATAGCTTCTTTAAGTGCTATGGGATTTAATTCAAGCAAAGAAGGAAATAAAAACAAATCCATTGCCGCCATATAATCAGCAACATTATCCTTTTCGCCATGCACGATACAATTCGGTAAATTCTTTTGAGTTTCTGTTAAACCACAATCATTTAAAAAACAAGTGTTGCCAACAAAATGAAATTGTATATTTTTATGTTGTAGTTTTTCAGCAAGGTCAAATATATATTTTTGATTTTTATTTACCATGAATAAACCAACATTAAGCACATGAAAGCAATCTGGAGATAATCCTAATTTTTCTAAAGCGCCTGATCTTTCTGGACGCATCTTTTTAGGTATTTCCATTTCTACTATTTTTTTAGGAACATTTAAATTTTCTGAGACTTTCAAGTGGAAAGGAGAGCAAAAATGGAATTCGTCAGGTAATAAAACTTTGTTTTGGAAATTAAACGTAGAATTATGGCACGTTTCAAAAATTTTAAATTTCCTGTTCTTTGAGTATAAAAATTCCTTTAATCCATCAGTTATTGGTTTCGCTGAAAAATCTTCAACGATTTCATTCAGATGTATCTCCGATGCGTTTTCTTTATTGATATAATCTATAAGTAACGGTGTTTTCTGTTCATATTTTTCATAAGAATCATGGATATATCCAAAACTTAAGAAATTTTCTTCTCCGACAAGATTTATTATTTGGTTTCTCTGTACTACATAATCAGCGCCGTAAAAACAGTACTCAATAACTTTAACAGAATAATTTTCTGATAATTTTTTCTCGATTAACCATTTTAAATACGAAGGAGATCCACCAGTAGACAAGTGAGGGGCTAAAAATATAATTTTTTTATTCTTACATTTTATTTCAGCATCTTTACTGATTAAAAATTCATAAACATCATTTTCAACTCTTCGATGGTAAAAGTATAAATCCTCTATTTCAGATTCACCCGGTATAGCACAATAATTTGTCAATCTAATTAAATTTGATTGAGGATTATTTATTGAGTCCACCATCTTTAATAAATCTTGATGTTTTCCTTCAATAACATTAATTAAAGATCTTCCTAAATTTTTATTTACTTTGTTTTTCCACAGTAGACAGTTAGCAACTGTTTCTTCGTGGAAAGGAGCTAAAAAAGCCACATCTTTGAAAGGTATTTTAAAGAAACAAGTACTAAACCATTCTTTTATAAAATCATAACATTTACTGTTAAAAATAAATGCTCCAGTTTGTAAATACGTCGAAGTTCTTAAATTAATATCTATTTTCAGAAATTCCATCAAAGGGGCTTCTAAAGTTAATTTTAAATCAAAACCTTCATTTGCGAAAGGATTACCCCTATTCCCAAACATCATATACTCTTGACAACCCACAGTAAATAATGGGTAATATGTTATATTTGAAATTTTATTAAAAATATCATCACAATTTTTCATTACGAAACAATCTGAATCTAAGTAACAAAAATTGTCTTCGGGCTTTACCTCTATAAATTCATCTTCTATTAGCTTTTTTATTAATAATGGCTTCAAAAACACATGGTAAGATTTGGCATCACCGTTCAAAGAGTTTAATAAATCGTTTCCTTTTTTACCTACTAAGCCAGAAACATCACATTTTATATTTATTACGTTATCAAAACGATTTTTATAATCAAAATCAATAGATAAGAATATAATTTTATATTTAGAATATCTTTTTAGTGTTTCAAATAGTCTTTCGGCATATTTTATATAATTCTTATCACAATGTGTTATAAAGTAATTCATGTTTATTCGTCATTTCTTATATGCTCATTAATAACAGTAGTAAAAAATGTAGTAAATCCAACACTTTCTATAGTATCACACACTTTCATATTAGATACATATCTACCCGCAAACTCACATGTGAAAAACTTGCCTTCAGAATCAGGATCTCTAACTTTATTATAAAAATCTTCTGATTGTAATACTACTACTTCCATTGCAGACATATCTTCAGTATATTCCTCAAAGTCAACCGAATCGTAGTACACTCCTTCATCATCAGGAATCGCAGCTCGTTTTTCCCGGTTCTCGTCTAGGTATACCATTAAATAATCCATATCTTATATAATACCAAATAGGTCGGCGGCTGTCAAATTAATATTTATATTATTTTCCCTATTTCAAAAGCCTCGCTTATTTTTTTTTATTCTTATTTATACTGATTTCTTATTTATTTTATTGATTTTTATTAAATGGGGGAGGGGTATGGGTTTTTATTATTTTGGTTGGGTTTAGTTTGTCTGAAAATGAATTACATATTGAAGAAAATGTCCCCCCACCTATTTAGCAAAAGTCAATCTCAAAAATATTTTAGAAAAAGGGGGGAGGGTTGGCACACCAGATGCTGTAGACAATGGGGGGAGGGGTAGCAGGTTAAAAATAATTAAAACTTTTTCTTGCAATCGTTGACGGATTCGACTACCTTATAAGTATGAAAGTTAACGGAACACGAAACGAAATTGCGAAAGAGTTCGCAGAACTGAACGCCGAACTGGATGCGCTGATCCAACAAGAAATCAACGAGAAGGAAGCAGCTCGCAAAGCTCACCTTGCCAAACCTTACACACGTAGCGCAGACGCAAAACCTTTTAGCTGGGACGCATAACATGAGCGCAGCAATCACCAAAATCACAATGGACGAACTCAATCACAGACTCGAAGATTGGCTGTGCGAATGTGCCACCACAGAGGAGGAATGGGATGTGATCGCAGAATATAGCTTTCACCGAAAGATTAAGCTTGTCAATAAAATGTATGATGGAGGAATCGCAAATTTTCTTGTTGACGCTTTCCCTGAAATGTAATTGAATTGAGTTATGAAAATTGAGTTTACCAAACCAACCAAGTTCGAGGTCCCAGTCCAAAAGGTCTGGACTGTATCTCCCGAAATGAAACAGTGGATAAAACGCAAAGCACAACAACTTGAAGTTGACATTCACAACGACGACCTATGGGTCAAAGGCGGGGAAAGAGCTTACTAATATAAATTATAATTTCTAAACCCTTCACACTCAACGACTTGCGTTGGGGCCCCCCGCGCTGTAACCCGTTGATTATCAACGACTTACAACTGAAACTTTTTTATTTTTTTTCTTGCTTTTTATTCTGATTTGTGGTTTAATTTCAGTATGAAAGATAAAGAAAACAACGAAACGAAACAGATCAAAATCCCCGCTCGCGCTATCCGCAGACACAGAACAATGGTGCGCGTTGCCCGTGGTTGGATGGCACTAGCTAAAAATAATTAAAACTTTTTCTTGCACTCATAAAAAATTCTGTTATCTTATACGTATGAAACTTAACGAACAACAGTTGCCAACTAAAGTCAAAAACTTGTTGGATAGACACCGAATCCACAGCGTGAAACAATTAAGGGATATAATGTTGCTTAGCGGTCATTGTAGAAGACTTCGTGGCTGCGGAGCAAACATGGAGAAACTGATTAATCAAATAGATGGAATAAACGCAGAAGAAATAAAAGCGCAATACGAAGGGAGGCAAAAGATAAAAGAGGCTTTATTCGAGTTGAACTTTCCTAATTCTAGAGACCTGATTAAAAAACTCTGGGGGTGGAAAATTCCTGATTTCACTAAAAAAGAATTAGCTGAATTGCTGTTAAAAAATGTAGGGTATTTTTTCTACTTGCGACGCGGATACGAATTGTCAGCTAAATCTATCGCCAATTTAATACTAGACTCAGGCATGAACCCAAATGATTTTTTCAACGCTGTCCTTAAGAATAGGAAGTTATACACACAGCGAGCGAAACTTTTGTTGATCGATAAAAAATTGAATAGAATAAAAAAACATTTGACACTTGCCTAAATTCTGTTATCTTATACGTATGAAAACAAAAAAAACTAGAAGACCAAGATTCCAAACTGGAGACAGGCTTAATCCAACCTCTTTACGTTTAAATAAATCTCATTCGGAAGCTCTTAATTTAATTGCAGAAGCCGATAATGACAACTTGTCAAATGCGGTCAAAAAATTAATTTCACAAAAGATTAAAGAGCTTAACCTTGAAGACTCTAAAAACCCATTGAAAAAAGGCGTGTTACTTGAGTCAATAAATGAAATCCTCTGGAAGATTAACACGTTAAATTATAAAACCTCACACCTACCGACTTTACAAAAACTAAATAACATACTCGAAGCCTTAAAGGTTGCAGAGCAAGCTTTTGATGAATAAAAAATAGTTGACACTAACTCAAAATCTGTTATCTTATACGTATGAAAACAATCGCACTATATGTCCTTCTTATATCACAATCAATCGCGGCACTGGGCGCACAGTCTGGACTTACTAAAGAACAACAAGTGGTTGCAATCACCATCCTTGCTGAAGCTAGGAGCGAAGGCGATAGAGGAATGGGAGCCGTTGCAGCCGTCATCGCTCAACGTGCAATCGACCGCAAGCAAACATGGGAAAAAGTCTGTTTAGCTAAATGGCAGTTCTCTTGTTGGAATGGCAAGAAGATCTCAGACCTTGATCATCTGCTAGATGTCCCGCAAGCAGAAATGGCAATCTACCTTGCCAAAAATATGCACCGCATTGATCGCTCGAAGATCGGCAACGCCAACCATTACTATGCCGATTACATCAAGGCTCCATATTGGGCCAAAGGCGAAAAGCCTGTCGCCAAGATCGGACGCCACATTTTTTATAAATTATAGTTGACTTTCTACCTAACTCGTTTGGTCTTGTTCATACTTATCTAAGTGCGCAAGGAGGGAGCTTCGGCTCCCTCCCTTTTTGTTTTATAATATAAATTATATTCTATAAGTTGTTCTATATCAATGAGTTACGCGATGGGGGGCCCCAATGTAACCTGTTGATTATCAACGGCTTATGCAATGTCAAGACTTTTTTTCAAAAAACTTTTTTTCACTTTTTTTGGGGTTGGACAGCTTTTGTCCTAGGGTGTATGCTATGCTTATAGCATGAAAACATTAATGATAAATCCAGAGTTGACTAACAACAAAAATATCATGACCTTCAATGGCGTGAAGGTCCGCATCTTTCCTAGCACCCAGCGCGGTGATTCCGTGACTGGCGAATATCTCGAAGGCCCAAGTCAGGGCAAGTGGGGAACAATCGACCTGCGGGTTGCGAAAATAATTCAAAAATAATTCTTGCAATGCTTTCCATTTTTTACCATAATTTGAATATGACAAATATCGACAATATGACAAATATGGACATCATCACCGAATACGCGAGTGAAGGTCCATTGCATCAGTTGTTCATGATTCAGGCGATGGAAATGTATGCTGAAAAAATGATCAAGAAACGCGAGCAGGTCATAGAACAGTTTGAAAGAACAATCATTGACGGAAATGCTTGGGTGAAATGCGCTGAAGATTGGGTCAAATAAAATTTGACAAACAATAAAAATTGCACTAAATTACTTGTATGAACGAAAACATTAAAGATTACACCGACGAACAAGACAGTGAGTTCGCTATCACCGCTTACCTCGCCTCCATCACTGGAACCCTTGAGGCTCATGCTAACGGCATGGTCAAATATCAAGACCTTGGCCCAAAATACTTCGCAGAAGAACTAAAGAAAGTTGTTGACTCCTTGACCGAAGTTCGTGCAAAATTAGTCAGCAAACATGCTTGGACCGTCAAATACTAATTTAACAATAAACAGAAAGCGAAAAATAATATGCAATCATTCCCTACTGAAAAATACACGTTCGTTTACAAACGCCAAGACGGAACTGTCAACACTTATGTGACCTCTGGCCCTATCGTTGACAAGCCCCACTTCTTCACCGCCTACAAATACAGCGGGGAGCATCAGCAATATGGCATCCGCTCCTTCACCAAGGGCAGCATCATTGGTAAAATCCAACGGGTTGACTGACCCCCTTTGGGCTGGCAACGCCAGCCCAAAACATTATATAAATTATAATTCGTAAACCCCTCGTAGTCAACGACTTACGTTGGGGCCCCCCGCGACATAACCTGTTGATTATCAACGGTTTACAAAAAGTGAAATACAAGAACCGTGCCAACCTTACCCCAAAAAAAAAGTTTCACTTTTTTTGGGGTTGGACAGCTTTTGTCCTACCCCTTATGCTATGCTAGACGCATGGAAAATATGAAATTCTACTACATCCCCGGTTTCACCATGCGCTACAGCGCATCGCGCAGGGGGCTGAACGCAGCCATTCGCCGTGCCGCTCTGATCGGCACTAGCGTGATGTGCCACAACGCCGACGGCACAGAAGAGCTGGTCTGGCGAGCACCACGCACCTGTCTGTCATGTGGCGCGACCCACTAAACTTTTTGTTGACAAAGGTCTTTTTTTATAGTAGATTATTCTTATGAACGATGAATTGAACCACTGGCAACCCTCCTGCGAGGAGGTCTACCCCGACGACTTCGACCACGATTGTTACGGCCACTGGCTGGCGCGTAACGAGCTACGCGAGGATGACGTTGACTCTTACTTCGAGAGTCGCTTCGACACGGGCGACTGAGCCCCTTTTATAAATTATAATTCATAACCTCTTGATTATCAAGAGGTTACAGCGGCGGGGGCCCCAACGTAAGTCCTTGATTCTCAAGGACTTATGGATATTAATTATATTGTATTTTTTTATTATTTATTATTTACTTATTTATCGTTTGACATTGATTATTTTTTATTGACTCTCAACTCATTTTGTTATTAAATATTGCTTATGAACATTGCCGATATGAACCAAGCGATTCGCATCGCTAAATCAGACGCCGATCTAAATCATTTATCCATAGATGATTTTGAGGGTTACGGACGAAAAGAGTTTCAACCAATCGAATGCACGGTTGAACAAGTCGCAAAGTTGATTCGTTATCAAGCTCAGTACTTCAATGGTGATTGGGATCATCGTGCTATTGATGAAATTGTAATGTTTCGCTATAAATTCAAAAAACCCACCGAACTAAGATTTGAAAAAGCTCTTGACCTTTTGGCCAGAGCATATAAAGATGTCTACCATGATGATCTTGCTAATGAGATCAACAAGTTTGTCAAAATGTATGACAAAAATAAAATCAAGGCCAAATGGTTAGCTGAATAAAAATTATGACAAAAGAAAAATACGCAGCCCTTGTTAAGCGGTGCATTAAAAAAGGCATCGTGTCAGAAATCACATCGACTGATCTACCTGTTCAACAATTAAAAATGAAGAAGGTGGTCGCCACCAAGACTAAAAAACAGACAGACGAAATATCCCCAGAAGAAATGAAAAAGATCTTTCGAGAACTTTGCCCACAATAATATGAGACACACCGCCACCATTGAAAACATTGATGCAAAACTGCTATTCGAGCAAAAATGCGATTTATTAGATGTTATTGGATTTCTTGAATCACATTATGATGACTACCCAATCTCTCTGCCAAAAAAGATTCAGAGTCTTGGTGGCATACTTCACATACTTGATGATATCACTGATCAAATAGAAAAAGATTAATATGAAAACCTTCGAAGAATTCAATCAGACCATGAGCAACTTGGCCAAGGCTATCAATCAAGGTTTTGGAAGCCCTCACGCTTATGCGAGCTTATTCACAATAGATAATCGGGCATGTTGGAAATTGGTTGAAATGATTCGATTTGAAGATCCCGATTTTTACGAATCGGTTTACGCACACCTGCATGATCGTGACTTAGAATTGAAACAATATCCTACCTCTGAGGGACTCAATAAGCTGATGGAAAATTTAGCTTACATGATCATTGAGCAAGTGTTACACTTCAGTCCATCTTATGGATTATTCTACGATTCAGCTTCAAAAGATTAATATGAAAAAAGAAAAACTATCTGTTTTATTGGAGCAAGGTTATGTGGAAGAGATTGCGTGGCGAGCATTAATGCTAGATCCTAAAATTGTCTACATGGATTGGGTAGAGGATCTTTCTATTCATGAGCTTATTGGTCTGTTCGACTACTTGAATGATAAATTAAATCGCCGCATCGACCATGATATGGCAGACATGTATAAAGATGACTTTATGGAAAAACTTAAAATAGAAGAATTAATATAAACTATATCACGTAACCCCTTGATTATCAGGGGGTTACGCCGCCGGGGGCCCCAACGTAACTCCTTGCTTCGCAAGGAGTTGTATATTCTATTAGAATATTAGAATATTAGTTTGACACCTTATTCTCACAGCGTATAGTTGAGTTATGAAGATTAACTTCAAAAGCAAAGGCAAAAAACACGAAGACAAAGTTCCTTGGACTAGCTTAGTTCCTGCGGAACTTGCAAGAATAAAAAAAGCTAAAATTAGCTTGACTTCTAAATACTGGAGACCAGAGAAGGTTCATGACTACGCGACAAGTAAGTATGGCTTTCAACACACTCCATACGATGAAGAAAGCTACATGGGAACTAGAGAAGAGTGGGCAGCAGCATTTAAAAAATTCTGCAAAAAAAAGACAAACACTAAAGGACAAAAAGTTGACAGGCTCGCATTATTGAAATACAATTACAACAAATCACAATTCTAATATGAAACTTATTGCTACAATAGATCCGGGTCACGGTTGGCTGCGTGTGCCAATCAAATTGCTACAACGACTAAATATAGTTGACAAAATCTCGCATTACTCATATAAGGCTGCTGGTTATGCCTTTTTGGAAGAAGATTGCGACTGGGGTGTGTTTTCAAGAGCTATGGAAAAAAATGGCTTGCAATATACCGTGGAACCTCAGATACTGAATGAAGATTCAATCATTCGTCAATATGAGTCATTCCGATAATCAGCTCGATCTGAGAACCCACACGCTTTTAGAATCTGTGATTCTATCAGCACTGAATAACGCCCACAAGTTGGTTGACCAAGAAAAAAGCAGGATGAAAAAAGCTTGCATTTCAGAATCAACTGCGTTATACATGTATGAATCTAATGTGAGTCGTATCGGCCAAGCCTACGATTCACTGAGGAGAGTGAGAACAATAAGCTAAAATACATATGCCAAAAAGAACAGTTAAGACAGTTAAGGTCCTAAGCAAATACGGCAATCACTACTATGCTCCTGTGGCGACTTTACGCCCTGAGACCAAGAGTAGGATTGTTTTCACAGATAAACAATCCTCGCAAAAGCAGTTGCCCTTAAAAGCGACTTCTACAAAGCAAGGGTCTTGTTTCAGATTAAAAGGTCAGCATCTGGAAGCTGCGAAAGTCATGTCCTCAATAGAGGATGTGAGTATCACCGCTCTAGTTGAGAACCTGATCGAATCATCGTTCAAGGAAAGACTCGATAAGGGGTCTATTCCCAAAGAGCACTCAAATGTGTTCTTGAAGGATGTGGTCAGCAGTTTGACTCAAGAATTGTTTGACATGGTGACGAAAAGAAGGGATAGTATCTCCATCGGTGACCTAAAAGAGCTGGAAGCAGTTCTCCATATGGGTCGTGAAATAGTGTCTAAATAACAATCGTGGGGGGCATTGCCCCCCACCTACTTACTAAAATATATGCCAAATTGGGTTAATGTTAAATTATCTGCACATACTGATGTCATTAACGCTATTACTAATGACACATTCGGTAAAATAGATGGTGATTTCGGGACGAGGGATGTAGATTTCGAGCTTATTATGCCTATCCCACCTGACCTTAAAGACTACTGGACAGGTTCCACAGTATCACTGGAAGAACAAGCAAAAGAGATTATAAAAGGCAAATTGGAATATGGTAATCGGCAGCATCTAATTCCAATGACTGAAAAAGACAAGGAGCGATTTCTTGAATTGTATGGTGCAAGTGATTGGTATGATTGGTGCGTAAAGAATTGGGGATGTAAGTGGAATGCTCAAACAGATTACTGTAATTCTGAAGAAGTTGGATTTCAAACTCCGTGGGAAGAGCCTTATAACTGGATTCATCATCTTAGTCTCAAATTTCCCAAGCATGTCATCACTGTAGAATGGGAAGAGGAACAAGGTTATGGTGAAGTTTATACTATAACGAATGGTAAAAAGGAAATCCTTGAAGAGTGGGATATTGCAGAGTATGAAGACGTAGAAGTCGAAGGTCTTGAAAATTACCAAGTCTTGAAGTGCATTAAATCTGGTGGCCGTGGACATGAAGCTGGAATGCATAAATATGTGGAAGACTACTTTTATGTTGACTATGATGACGAAGCGTGTTATAGTAGTCTCGAAGAATTAAAACAGGACTTGGCTCAACATCAAGCCTGATTATCTTGGGCAATGCAGCGGTCTTTACAATGAATTGGACTGGTTATTTTCATCGCCCGTGTGGTAACTGCATAAAAGCCACACCACTTTGAAATAGGGATTGCGGTGGCCT
>Ga0208645_1000203_pt1 | contig 78269 bp, 114 predicted proteins | sample VirMetDEL_Sep_01_FD_184519 | JGI IMG/M metagenome (GOLD analysis project Ga0208645, IMG submission 184519) | Aqueous microbial communities from the Delaware River and Bay under freshwater to marine salinity gradient to study organic matter... | ecosystem: Environmental > Aquatic > Marine >... | reverse complement strand
ACTGGCGCACTACGACGTGTTCCGCGTGATCGAGCAGGATCGCCCTGAGTTCGATCCGGCCACACACAAGGTGATTGAAGCGCAGCCTGTCGAGCAAGACGGCCAGTGGCTGCAGCAGTGGGAGATCGTTGAACTGACCGAGGCTGAGAAACAGGCGTACTACCGGGCGACGCACCCGCCCCGCTGGATTGAGTTCAACGATGCCTTGCCGCCGGAGGTAGATCAGCTCCTGGTGGCTGCCGAGCAGGTGAGTCCCCGCTTAGCGCTGGCGCTGGGTATCGGCCTGGGCAAGGCTGCCGATGGTGACAGCAGGATCTTCTTGAATGCTTGGCGTGTGGCCAGTGGCGCTGGCTTGATCAGCCCTGAGTTGATCGCCGGGATCCAGGCACTGGCTGTGGCGCATGACCTGCCTGAGCAGTTTGTTGCCGCGCTCGGTGGCACAGAGGAGGAGTTGGTATGACCCTTGGACTGTTTGACCCGGCGTTCCTCGGCGGCTTGGCGGCTGCTCCAGCGCTACTGCTTGACGATTATCCCGGCGCTGCCGCTGCATACAGCCTGCGTCAACTGCGCACTGGCGTGACCAATGTCGTCCGCGTTCGCCGCGATAACGACGATGCCGAACAGGACTTCACCGCCACCCAAGTTAGTAACGGCACGCTGGCCGCGTGGGTGGGCGCGGGGAATAACGGCTTCGTGCGGACGTGGTATGACCAAAGCGGAAATGGGAGACACGCCGTTCAAGCAACCACAACAAGTCAACCCAGCATCGTTAATGCTGGCTCAGTTGTACTGAGCGGAACAAGAGCAAGCATGTCTTTTGACGGCAGCGATGATGTTCTTGACCTTCCAACGCTTTCTAGCAATACTCAACTGTTCGCTTTTTCTGTTTTTAGCGATCTAGCTTATTCGGGGGGGTCCATCAATACTAGGTTCTTTGATGTTTTAGCTGGCATTTATTCATTCCAGATTATGCGTGAAAGTGGTACTAGCGACTTTCACATGAAGAGCACTAGCTGGCAGGGTGGTGCTCTTGCAACTCGATTTAACGCAGCGCCAACGACATTAAGTCTGGCCTCAAATTGGTTTGACTCGTCATCTAACAGCTACTGGCTCAATGGGAGCAATGTTTCTTCTGTGGCCAATCCAGGGTTAATTGGTGCCGCTGGCACGACTGCGAGGATAGGGGCTAGAGGCGATCTAAATCAATTCTCATTCTTAAACGGGCGCTATGCAGAACTTCTTCTTTATCAGTCTGATCAATCCGCCAACCGCGCCACCATCGAAGCCGACATCAACGCGCACTACAGCATCTTCTAGCCGCCATCGTAGTGTCCCCGGCTAATGACGCTATAGTGAGCGTGGCCGTTGCCACCAAGTTTACAGAGTTTTATCTTTATGTCAGTTGTCGATTGGGCAAACATCGCCCGTTGCGCTAATGAGCGGGCGAGCGAGCGCACGTTTAATTGGGACGAAGAGTGCAGCCCGTTAGGCGATTTACAAACTCGCGAAATGGCGCTGATGATGGAGTATCGCGAAAACCTGTACACCAACGTCCTGATGGATATTGTTCGCGAACTCCCCTGTGAAGTCGATGAATATCTTGAGCGACCGATCCGAAAGATTAAGATCGACTTGATTTACGACGATTGACCCGCGTGGGCGGTAGATTAGGTACCCCCACTTTTTACTCATGCCGTCGGCGGTCGATTACAAAACGCTTCTGGATAACTGGAGCGTAATTGATGAGCAACGCCGTGCCGATTTTATCGATTGGCTTTACTGGTTGTATGAGCGTAACAACGGTTTGTACACCGGTCTCTGGCAGCAGTTTCAACAAGATCTAGCGGAGATTGTCCGCGACAATTTGAACGAAGATCAATCGTTTGTCGAGGCCATCGTTCATAAGATCAACTGCGGTAAACTGGAGTCTAAAGCTGTCATCCAAGATGACTAGGGATTACAAGAAAGAGTATCGCGAATATCAGGGAACTGAAAAACAAAAAAAACGGAGGGCCGCTAGAAATAAAGCAAGAAGGTATATGGAACGTAATGGTAGGGTTCAGAAAGGTGACGGGAAGGACGTCGACCACAAGGATAAGAACCCTCTAAATAATTCTTCGAGTAACATAAGAGTACGAGACCGAAGCGCTAATCGAGGCGACAAGTAATGGCTATCCTCCCCGGCTCCAGTCAAACAGGCAAAGAGCCTGAAGCGATGGGTGGACTCGCCATGCCGCCGGGAGGCGTGGGTCTTAACCAGGAACCCGGACTGGGTGTTCGTCGAGTAATGCAGCTCGACAACGGTTCTCGTATCGCCACGCAATTCGCCCGAGATCGGGGACTGTATGCGCGTCCTGCTGTCGGTCCTGTTGAGTACTCAGAAGGTAACATTAAAAAATCTACGGCACTAACGGGTCCCGCAGGATATAACCAGCGTAATATTCCGCTTCCTGACAGTGCTGATGACATGAGTCAGGCGGAGTACATGATGAGTCTTCAACAGGCGACCCCACAGAGTCGCATGATGATGCAGAAAGTGGTCCAGAATCCTAGCCAGAACTTCCTTAACACCAAGCTTTTACAACAGGATTACCCTGTGCTCACGCACAATATGATGAACAATCTGTTAGCTTTATCTAAGCAGAAACTGCAGGGTAAGCAGAAATGATGGTCGACAACGACTTTCCCGTTCGAATGGCGGGACAGCGCTTTGGTCTGGACGCTCAAAGGCTTGCCCGTACAACTCCTAGCGAAGTGACAGCCCGGTTAAGATACCAGCAGACTTTCCCCCGTACATAACGTGCGATTCGCCGGACCTCAGATTGGAATCAATCCGAATGAGATGGAGTACCTGACCGATCGGTTTGCTGGTCAGGTTGTTAAAGAGAATCCAGGGCTCGCGGACCAGATCGCTGCTGGCATTATGATGCACACGAACGCATCAGAGCAGCCCACCAGTGTCGACTCCGATAACTGAGCTTCATTTCGCATCGCTCGATTGGATTACTCCCCACGCTGAAGCCGTGGTTGCTGAGCACGCTCGTGTTAGCACGAAAGACCCGAAGCGTGAGGAGTATAAAAAACTTTTAAAGTATTGCATTGCGCACGGACACTGGTCTGTTTACGAACAGGTTTGCGCATCTTTTAGTATTTGCACATCTCGTGCTATCAGTGCACAGATAATTCGACACAGGTCCTTCCATTATCAAGAGCTGTCCCAAAGGTACAGTGATCCTACAGATATCCTGACTACACTGACTGATAAGTGCTGGGATTTCGATATCCGAGCTCAAGATTTTAAAAATCGGCAAAACAGTCTGCCTTTCCCTGACGGGGAAGTTAAAGATTCACTGAAGGAACGCATCCACGAAATCTACGCGGATATTCAGGAGATATACGAGGCGATGCTGCAAAGCGGCGTGGCTAAGGAATGCGCTCGAAATATCCTTCCGATGTGTTCGCCGACCCGGCTGCACATGCAAGGAACTTTACGCGATTGGATTTTCTACGTTGGTTTGCGTGCGCGTCCTGACACACAGCTTGAACACCGTCTGATCGCCAAACAAATCGGTGAGCATCTAGCAGACTGTGTGCCGGTCATCCACGAAGCACTCGTGGAATCCTCGGCCAACATCAGCGGCCTGGAAGGCTGGTTGTCCGTATGATGAACATTTTAAGGAGACCCAATGTCTGAATCCGCTGCTGTGAATTTAAAAATCACAATTGAGCACAAGAACCCCGCTTACACGCTCGATAGTCCTCCTGACCACACTTTTACGTTTGAGGCGGACATGATCGACAGCTCGGTTCACGCGTGGCTCGCTTTATTTGCGAACATTCTCGCCTACGAAGGATTCTCTGAAGAGATGATCATGCGGGCGGGTTGTCAGCTCGCGTTTGACGAGTACCGAAAACCCGAGATCATGCGAAAAGTCGCTGTTGAATACGGGCTTAAGCTCTTGGAGGATTCCGGCTCCGACGACTGACTCCAGATACAGCGAAACCGGGGCTTGAATTAGGCCCCGGCTTTTTGTTCGCCTTACGCGCGTATTTTTAACTATAGCAAATTATTCCAAGGGTCGTTGGAAGTCTGAGGTGGATTGTTATTGGATGCGAACGTCTGAGCTGCTTGTTCCGCTTCGGTATTCCTGTTGATTGCCACACGTGCCTGGAGCAGCGTCATTTTCTGATTGAGGCTCGCGATCTCATTCAAAAGCGGTTCGCATTTCGCATCTGCCCAAGCGGTTGCATTCCGCGTCAGCTCATCCAGAGCATTTGACGGGTGTGGGAAATTGTAGACTTTACCATTTTGTGTCTGGATAGCTTGCCCGTTTTGATCTTTACTCAAAGCTTCCAAGAACACATCAGCCCGTTCTGGTGTGATGTCCGCGTTGAACGCCAGTTGCTGAGGGTTGATCAAACCTCGGTTGTTCTCGTATAGGAACGAGAAAACTTTTGCCACACGGGCGGATTCAATCTTTTCCTCTTCTTCCTTTCGCCGTCCTCGATCGGTGAGGACTGCTGCGCCACAAAGGCCGCCCCCAAACCCGGCCATGGCGACAGCGGTTGCGGGAGGGTAGATGGCTGCCCCCGTGGCAGCACATCCGAGACCAACTAAGGCGGCTACGAGGTTACCGATTTTCATTTGGATTCCTGTTCGGGTTTCGGGTCGTGAGCTTGAAATGCTGCATCCCATACAGAGGGATTCGCGACAAATTCTACCGGGGATGGCAGCCTGTTGTCACCCGAGGCAGCTCGGTCGGTTGAAGGATCGTAAGGTTTGATCCGTAGACCTTTGATTACAGCCTTGCCGTTGATGAACTTCGGTTCGATACCCTGAAGCTTCAGCACATTGTTTACCGTTTCTTTCAAACGATCGACGAAGCGTGGCTTTGCCGCAGCCTTGTAACCATTCGATTTAGCGAAGTTAGCGTAGGACGCATATATTTCTGAGTTCGCATTTTTGACGTACAGACCGCGTTCTTGCTCGTCGATTGTCGGACGGAAAGCACCTCCACCCAGCGGTGTCTGACTATTGGGTGCATACAAAGTGCACTCGGACAACCAGGCCACAATCGGGTTGTTGAAGATCAGAGCTTCGATGTTGGTCGTGTTGAGGTCTGGGCAGTACTTCACCGGGTTAGCCAGTGTGTCACGCATCTGATCGAATGTCATTGACAGACACCACGCTGCGATGTTCGGCAGTTCGTCGGCGAACTCACCTTCCACGCGATCCGGAAAGACACTGATCAGGTTGCGGCGCTTCGAAGGCGACACAACGTTGTCCATTACGATCGTGAGACGACGACGCTCTAGGCCGCTGCTGATGTCAGAAGAGCTGATGTGCTCGTTACTGGCAATCGAGACCAGGAGCTCGGGCTTGAAGTTGATGATCTGAGTTCCGTACTTGCGCTCAGCCCGGAGCGTATCGGAGGCAGACGTCAGTTTCTTCAGTGTGTCGAGTCGCTTGCTGAACGAAGCTTCGTCCGTCAGCAGCAGCAAACGCTTACCGATCAGGCTGTGAGCTTCAAAGCGATTTGTCTCAATCGTTTCTAGGTCAGATGTATGGGTGCCGGTGAAGCCAGCCAGAGCAATCAGAATCTGCTGCAGCGTGGACTTACCCGAGCCGCCGGCACCAATCAAGTGCAGGAACTTTTCACCCGTTGTGTATCCCGTCAGCACAGCCCGGCAGAATGCCTGGATGATCACAACCTTGTCGGCGCCGACTGCCCACTCAAGCCAGCTGATGAACTTTGGACAGTTGGGATCCTCGCCATACGGGAACGCCAGCTTGGTCTGGAAATACATGTCTTTATGATTCCCAGGTTTGAATTCGAGAGTCTTGGTATCGAGCACACCGTTCTCGAAAGCAACTCGACCCCGGTTGGTCTGCCAGATCGATGAACGACCGCCACGCACAGACCGAAGGAGCTTGGCTTTTAGCAGCTGGAACACCGAATTAACGGTTGCAGAGTTGTAGCGTGGCAAAACGCCCGCTTGAATAAATGTATCTAGTGTGCTGACAATTCGCCGTTTGATGTGCTGTTCGTCGTTTAGATACCAAATACCTTCATCGTCGTCGTAGGTGAAGAACTCATCTAGACTAGAATCAAATAAGAAGCTGTCACCATAATTACTTACGATGATCTCTGCAATATCGTTCTCGGAGAACTGTCTGTTGTTGTTTTGAATCTGAACCAGCTGGGCGGGTGTCTGCGGCGTGTCTGGCATTTCCGGGGGGTCTTCTGTGATTGTTGATGTTGATTCTGAAGGTGCTGTAAGCTCGAAATCTTCGATGCTGAGAATCGAGTTACTTGGTTTAGGCTTGTTTACTTTGATTTGTTCTTTAATGGCTTCAGGACATGCGCTGTCGAACAGTGCCCTGTCTACATATTTTATCTTTTTCCAGGGCGCGGACTGGCCTTCCTCTGAAGCCATGGCGACAGCGGGAAGCAGCGTGGACGCATCCGAGATGCTCCCGAGGATCCGGTTGAACTTGCCATCGAGGGCCGGGTCGTACTCGTAGATATTCTCGAATATTTGGTGCGCCATGTCAAGGGGGCGCTGTTTGACCGGGATCTCGTTGGCTCCCAACCAGTTAGACCAACCGATCAGCTCCTTCAAAGCGACCGTCATGCTGAAGGATCGATCCTCCACCGGAGCCCCGTCCAGCATCGATCGTACGGAGGAGCTGAGCAGACCACTGACGTCGATCCCGTCCGGCGTGGTGTCGATCTCCAACGCCTCCACGGGATCATCCTCCCGCTTGATCTCCTTCGGCACGAGGCTGTACGCCTGCATCGCCTCGTTGATCTTGGATACTGGTATGTACTTGTGTGACCAGCAGATCAGATCGTTAGGGGACTTACCGCCATAGAACAGGTTGACTGCCTGAGTTGCCCGTCGATCTGAGCCCGGGATCTGTTCGGCGATTTCCCTGACAAACCACTGGTAGAAGTCAGGGTCGACAATGGGTCTTTCGAGTCCAAAAACGAGACGGAAGCGAGGCCACTCTGGCGTCGTGCTCGGTGAGTAATACGCGAAGCTCAGGTACTTTTTACATACGTCGAGCTCTAACGCTTCCTTTACAGTCAGCTCTTGTTTTTGAACTTTGTTTCCGTTCTCATCTTTGTGATCTGCTTGATTATCAATGTCGATAATCACGAGACCAGCTTTAATTGTTCCGGTCGAATCTTTTACTCTCTTACCGTTGACCAGATGCCACGCGCATAACCCATCGCCAGCTGCCGTGGCGCCAGCGATCGTCTCGGCGTCTGCTTCTGAAGCTTCCCAGTTTTCATTGAATGATCTGAAGTTTCCACCTGGATTTATCTTTCCAGTTTTGGGGTTTACAAATTGACGAACTTTTTGATTTTTGGAGTAAAAGAAGAGCATGGTTCCCCTGCGCAGAGCCATTGTGACACGGATCCCCGCGTGGGTGCGGAGTCTAAACAAAAAAACCCGAGCCTATTCAAGGCGAGTCTCATAAAACTTACGTAAGACTTCGAACCACATTTGTTTGTCCTTTTTCAAATCGTCTGGACCGAAAGTAAATACCTGAACAGAGAATTCAGGAACTGCGGTACTTACGATTATCTGTGTCTTGTTGATTTTGATACCTAAGCAAGCCTCGGCTGCGATTGTATAAGCAGCTAACTGAAGCTTAGTTTTCTTCAATTTAAAAACTCCAGACACGAGTGCCTTCCGGAGTTTGTCCTCCATCTGGACTTTCGAGCTGGGGAACTTATAGCTGTACGGACCGTTACTCGTCTTGAAGTCACCCAGGATAAGTTCGCCGTTCCCGTCTTCGTAGATGATGTCCGGGCAGCCGGCGTATCCCTGAGCTTTGATCGGATCGTAAAAGTGGAGACGACCGACGCCATCTTCACCTACGTACTTATGCCACTCAGGCTTGTTGTATGGTTTTTCGCTCCACAGAACACGACCACCTTCCAGCAGCTCATCTACTTTCTCAGGTACGTCCTTCCAATACGGGGCGTATTGAGGGGGCGGACTTACAGCCAACCCCCTGATGTGATTCTCGACGCTGTTATGGATAAAGGAACCCCTCTCTGCTGCCATGTCGGCGGCACCAGGGTTAGCCAGGTTCCAATGAGCCAGTTTCTTACGAGTTTCTTCTGTTTGCGTGGCAGACAGAACGCTTGTTACGGATGGAAGAGGGATATCGACACCATCGCACCTGTAGTGTCGTAGTCCGTTTAATGTTAGTCGTGTTTTAGTCACAGCCTTAAATTTTTCTAACCCATACTACATTACTGGATCGAGAAAAAACCTTCTAGTTTACCTATTACTTTTTCACTTATAATAGTGCTCTCGTGTAACCAAAAACCACGGTTAAAGTTTAATTTATAGAAAGGGTTTTCTGGAAATATATGTTTTGCAGCTATGTCATGTGCGATTGCCGCATGTTCAGCTGTATTAAAATAACCTAAGTGAATACGACCTTTACCAGGATACATAATGTAAGCACTGTAAGAGTTATTTACTTTATTTACTCCTTTGTATTTAGATCTGCTCCAAGACTTTCTATTGTGTAGTTGGTTCAGTCTTGAAGCTAACCTTAAATTATCTATTCTATTGTTTAACCCGTTGTTGTCTTTGTGATCTACGGTTTTACCTGGTTCTAGCTCTTTATTTAATTTCAACCATATTAAAGTATGTACAGCGTACTGTACTCCATTTATCTTCTGTCTCCAGTATCTTTTGTCGCTAGTTTTATATCCACACATACTATCTTTTTTATGCCGTTTGTAGTTTTTACTCCATTTTAATCCACTTGGGAAATTCTCGTCTACTTCTAAGCAGTTGAGGATTTCTTGGTCTACTAAAATATTTTGTGTTTTCATCTTATTAAAACGCCATCGAAAAGAGTCGAGGTTCTTCGGGGCCGTCATCGTCATCACTATCATCATCTTCATCTTTCTCATCCTCATCTTCGTCTACGAAAAACTCTGACTTTTGGTACTCAATGTCTTGAGTGCGGCTTGTCAGTTCGTCGGAGAGGCAAAGACCTGCAGAATAACTCTCGACAACAATCTCCGCGCACTGCTGGGCATCACGGATTTCTCCTTCGGGGGAGATGCACTCTTCCAAGAGCTGTGCTGATACCAGTAAGGCAATAACTTGATCGAGTTTTGCATTGGTCTTGTCTAACCTATCGCACACAGCGCGTTGGAACTTCTCAAGTTTACTTGATTGCGATGTCATCGAGAGGAGGGAGCGTTTGAGCTGCATCCCAATTTACAGCGTATGCCACGTGAGTGCCATCCATCCACTTGTCGGGTCGCTGGAAAACGAACCAACAGCTGGTAACGGAGTCCCGGGACGTGCTGACTGAGCTGAACCGGGGGCGTGGTGATAAGACGATCATGTTCGAGAGTTTGTTCGCGAGCAGGAAGTTCCTACGCTTTGCTACTGGCTCAATAAAGGACAAGCGGTCCAGGACAGCGATACCCTCTCGTGCAACTTGGATTCCATAGTCGAGTATGTACTCACTATATTCATTAAGTCCTGTCGTGTTGGCGATCACCCAGTCGTATTGTTTGTCCCGTACGGTTGTCCACCAGATCGGGTTTACTAGGTTGTCGCTGTCCTTGTTAGTTGTAACTGTAAAGTTATGGGCTCGCAGTTGGTCGCTGAGGATATCGTTCGGATCGTATGGGACTAAGACTGAGCCTTGGATGTAACTGTGCTTGATCAGCTGGTGTGTTACACCCTCGGGGATTGTATAAAACGAAGCCATGCGTAAAACGGAAGAATGTGTGGATCTTAGCAAGTGGGTTGGTCTCTGACCAATTTTGTGATTAACGTTGAGGGAGCAGCTAGCTCGGTATGCAACTCGATTGGATGAGCCAAGAGCAAGAGTTCTTACATAACCGAGTCATGATGGATGCGAAGAAGCTCGACAAGGATGGGCTACTTCAAATTCTGGAAATGGTTCATAAGCAATCCTTGATCAACAAGCGTCTGTTCTCGTCGCTGTCAACGTGGTGCGCTAGAAATCAGGTGATGCTCCCTCCTCTCGATGAGTTACTAGTAAGTAAAGAAGTTGTCCATCCGACTGATACTCAGTAAATCCAATTCGCTTCAGGTATTTAGCTAAAGCTGCAGTTTTATCCGTGCGCGGCATGATGAAGTAAGGCTTGTCCCGCGTGGTTTGGATGTGAGCTTCAAGCATCCTCATTGCTCGCAGCAACGTTCCAGAAGGTCGCGTCTTCTGCTGGTTCAGTACGGAGCGGCAGCGTTTGTTCTTTCGGTTCCAGTACCAATCGTTAGCCGCTCGTCTCGATTTGTGTATCGTGAGACCCACGCTGTAGGCGAACCCGATGTCCTCTACGTAGAGGCTGATCCATTCACCTTTATGTCTTAATCTCGTAGTCACACAGCGTTTGGACATAATAAAAGCGGCCTTCCGAAGAAGACCGCTGCCTTGGCTTCGTTTTCAGGTTAGCTTAAAAATCGATTCCGAGTGCTTTGGCTTGCGCTTCGGTAAGCTCGACCTTCTTTGGTTTTGCTGACGGCGGTTCCGCTGCTGCCAGCGCTTTGGGATCAGGTGCCGGTGCCGCGAACGTACGTTCAGCAGCTTGACCCCGCGTGGCTGCAAACTCAGCTTTGAGTGCAGCATGATCACTACCAAGAGGGAGTTCGATCAAATCGGCACCCGGGATGCTGCTCTTCAGTGCGTTGGCAGCCATCTTGGTTCCATCGCTACCCAGCCATTCGGCCACGTCCTTGAGGAGTTTTTCCTCATCTTCGTTCTGGGCTGGTCGGTCGCTGAAGTCCAAGCAGTTGAAGTTGATCTTCGCTCCGTCAGCACCGGTCATCGGATCACGCTCGTTAAAGGATCGAGTCACGAACTTGGTCGAGGTGATGACCGACGCACAGTTGATTCGGTTGTTGTACAGCGTTTGGAAGTACGAGATGAAGTTCTTCTGACTGGACTTACCCGAGATCATCGAGGTCGTCACGCACCGGGGCGGAAGCAGCCTGTGGTTAGGAGACACACCGATGTACGCGATACGGAGGAACTCCTCCTGGTTTCGCATACCGAGGTTTCCGAAGTATGGTGTGAATCCAATGAGGATGAACTCAATGGGGATACCGTTGTCGTTGCGGTCGACAATGGCGTTATCAGGATCAACGTCAGACTTCCAGCGGCGAGCTTGAAGATCGATACGCAGCGTGTGAGGCGGAATGTTGCAGAGAATTTCGGATTCCGAAAAGTCACCAGCGATAAACATGGTCAGCAGAAATCAGAGGGAAAAATCGATTGAACCGAGAGCAGCAGCGGCAACCTTCCCTTTTTCGGGGTCGGCTGCTTTCACAGGAGCTTTACGCGAAGCCTTAGGCAGGTAAAGAACCTTGTCCAGATTGTAGTTGAGGTAAAGCTTGTCGTCCTTCTCTGAGGTCGAGACTTTGCCGACAGCGATCGTAGGAGTTCCGGGAGCGAGCTCGGACAATTGTGTTGACAGCTCGCCCCAACCGGCTAATTTAAACCACGCCGTTTCCTGGTTTTCGGTTTGCCAAGCCAGCGACCGATTAGTTACGGTCGTATCGCCAATCTCGATTTCGTCAGCTTTAGGACCGAGGCCACCTGCAGCGACGAAAAGGTTGATAGCCAGGAGATCGTCGAAGTTCTCCTGCGTAACGATCAGCATAGGCTGCATCTGAAGTACACCGTCAGGAGTTGGCCGCGTGGGACCCACTGCGAGTACGGTCTGATCCTCTTCAAGCTTTTGAAGGAGTTTTCCGACGTAGTGATCGGCTTTTTGAATCAGTTGAACTTTAGTCGCGACACGCTTTTCGTTTGACGGCAGAGACTCAGTTAAGACATTTACAGTTCCGTCGTCTTCAGCAGCGGTTGCTGTGACTCGAAGTCCTAAGACAAAAACGTTCATGGTTCCGGTTTGGTTGGGCGCCCGACGCGAGCCGAGCTGCACTATGGTATCAGCCCAGAGCAGGCTCGGGCTTAAATTAAGCCACTTGTTGTAAGTGCCTGTATATTGTCGCTCTGTGTACTTTTAAAATTTGGGCGATTTGCTCGACACTTGCTCCTTCGCGTTTCTGAACTTTTAAAATTTCAATATCTCCGGGGGATAGTTTACTACTTTTTGCTGTTTTGTACTCGAAGTGTAGTGGGTTTACACACTTCGCGTTTCCGCAGCGTGGCTTAGGATAATAGTTGTCTTTTGGGATATCTAGGTATTTTAGGATTGCGTTTCGAATATACACTCGTTTTCCAAGCACATATGTGCACGGTTGATTATTTGTTATGGGGCCTATCCATTCTCTGCATTGTGTGTAGTTGAAATTATTAAATGCTAGGTCTTTAAACAGCTTTGCAAGTAACGATTCATTTACTTCCCCATAGTTTATACTATAATTATTCGCATCAACTGCTCTACAAATGTCCACAGCTTGTGCTTGTACGTGAGCTGTATCATTTGACTGCAGTGAAAGAATTATTTTTTTAGACTCTCTTTCTAGCTGTAACGAATATTTGTTCATAGACACTCATTAAAAAGAGCACAGTGTTAACTGTACTCTGGATTAAACTTCGTAATTTAGTTGTGAAGTCCCCTCAGGAACCCATTAAGGGGTGTCAAGCAGCGAAACCGCCGAGCGCGTGCCTGGCTTTTTCGCCGACGTGCAGACCCTCTGCTTGGATCTGCTGTTTGATCTGCTCGTCTGTCAGTCCAGCCTTTCGAGCGCGGAGAAGGGCTTCGTAACCGATAGTGCCTTCGTTGCCATTGTTACCAATAAAAGCTGTAAGGGTTTTTACGGAGGCCATGTTGTAATAAGTAAGGCGTCTGTACTCTACACCCCTAAAGCAGAACGTGCGGCTGAACCGAAACCTAAACCTTGTTGCGATGCCATCTGTCGAATTTGAGAATCTGAAAGCCCGGACTGACGCGCTCTTTTAACTGCTTCGAGTCCCAATGTTCCTTGATTGCTTCCGGCACCTCCAATAAACTTACTGAGGTTGGTGGAGCTACGATCTTTCGACGAACTACCCCCACTCGTTGAACTCCTCTGGGCTGATGCCTTTTGCCCCGCAGACTGAACTCCTAGCTGCGTGGCCGCCCCAGAACCAAAGGAAAGTCCCTGTTGACTTGCTAGGTCGCGTATCTGGCTATCAGACAGACCGGCTTGACGAGCCCTCTTAACTGCTTCAAGTCCTAGTGTTCCCTGGTTACTACCTACGCCTCCAATATATTGACCTAGATCGGTTACTTTCGCCACACCTAACTGACTTGCGGCTTTTTCACCGAACCCAACACCCTGCTGCTTAGCTAGTTGTTTAATTAAAGTGTCGCTCATACCGGAGGACCTAGCTTTATCTAACGCTTCCAAGCCGATGGTTTTTCCTTGGGCTAAAGGTCCTTGATACTGTGTTAATTCGCTCAACCCGAGTGTTTTTGCTGCTTGCTCACCGAATGTAAGATTTTCCTGCTTGGCCTTATTGAGTACCTGCTCTGGGGTGTATCCGTACTCGAAGGCTCCGCCCAGTGCTGTTGCTCCGACCACTCCGCTGGTCCCCATTTCTCCTATAAAACTACTTAATAGTCTGTCCGCTTTAGTTTGTTCTTCTACAGGTTGATATGAAGCGTCTTGAGTTCTTATATTGCTTGGCTCGATACTTTTACCTTCTAAAACACTTCCGGAATAACCTAATCGACTTCCGCCCCTACCCTGTGGACCTGAAGGACCTGCAAAACTAGCCCCAAAATTAAATCCTATTGGGAGCGAAAAGGACCCCTTGAGACTGATTTTTTCGAGAGTGGACCCAGGAAGCGTATCTTCATCTGCCCCGACCCCCACACTTGTGGTCGGCCGAGCTCCTGTCGACGATTCTTCTGGCTTATCAACCTCTTCCGGTTCTGTATCTGTTGCGGTTGTTTTAATCCCTATTTCAGGGAACAATTGCGACAGCATACCCCTGGACACACCTACTTCCGGCTTTACGCCAAAAGCAGTTCCGGCTAAATCAAAACCGTATGAAGGACGCCGCCGAGCTGCCACAGAAGTACAACCTATCTTCTGTGATCATAGCAAGGTTTCGAATGCCCTATCTCCTAGGGTTTAATTAACTTCCTCAAAAAATCTTCGCAGGTAGTGCCCTTTCCTAACGACCATATCTAATGTTTTTAACTTGAACAGAGCGTCTTCATAGCTTTTAAATATCTCCGCTTTCTTACGGTCGGATTGGTACTGGACCAGAGTCGAATCCTCGATCGCCTTTTCGACGAACTCCCCCCGTGGGCTTAAGATCACCCAGACCTCACGGAACTTTAAATGCGGGCGCGAGGACATCTCCTCCTCGGTGTAGAGGGAATTTACCCTCGCTATCTTAGAGCTTTTCTTAGATTGCGCACCATTTACTTTTTTCTTAACCTTCAGCTTGATGCTGTTTTTCCGCTTTTCTGATCTGGCCGCGTTGCAGGCTACTAACGGAGATTTGTAAAGACCCGGGAGAAAGTAAAGACCGTCATCTGCATTAACTACAGCGATGTAACTTTTATCTAACTTAATAGCAAAGACTTCTTTCTCCGTAGTCTTTTCGATTTTAACTAGCTCACTCATTTAGCTGCCCAAGAATCACCAACATTCGCATCTGCTGATGCTGGAACAGATGTTAACACCTTTTCAGCCGCGTGGATCATGGCGGTTTCTAGCACCTCTTTGTACTTATTAGCCAGATCCGCTTTAACCTCTAGCACGATTTCGTCGTGCACGCAGGCAACCATACGTACATTATCTGTTAAATGTTCACCTAGATCCGCGATAGCGATTTTCAAAATGTCAGCTCCGCTGCCCTGGATCAGAGTATTCGCGGAGCACATCATGGTTGCATCGTCATAACTAAGCAGACGTCGACGCCCACAGGCGGTGCGGGTATAAGCCCAGCCATCTTCTACCAATGCAGCTCGTTCCCTGTGCCACATTCGCAGTCGGGGGTACGCAGCGTGGAACGCAGCGTGGGCAACCTTAGCCTCTGACAGCGATAAGATCTTACCACTCTGTGCAGCGTAGGTCTTGTATTTTCTGTAGCCCATTCCGTATAACAAAGCGAAGTTTAGAGTCTTACCGTCTTGTCTCTCGTCTTTAGACACTTCGTGCAAGTCCTTCTTATAGATAAGACTTGCTGTCATCGTGTGTAAGTCGATGTTGTCCTTGAACGCTGTCTGCATCTGAGGGATGTTGATAAGCTCCGCACCTAAGCGGAGTTCTATCTGAGCCCAGTCGCAGATAACCAGTTTGAATCCCGGTTCTGCGATGAAGCACTCCCGAAACTCTTTACCTCTGGGAACTTGTTGGATGTTGACGGCGAAGACAGTCTTTTTCTCTCGTTTGCCGATCTTCGGCGCTCCGCTGCTTGTGAAGCGTCCGGAGTTAGCTCCCATCTGGTTGTAGCCAGAATGGATTCGAAGCGTTACCGGATTTACATTTTCCAGCAGTTTGTTGACGTGCTCTAGTTTGGTTTCGACTTTGGCTCGTTGTCGGTAGAGACGCAGCGTGGGATCGTCGCTATCAAACTCGGCCAGTGCGATTTGGTTGAGCGTTTTCTTCTCCGTCTTGGCGTCTCTAGGCAGCTCGATATCGCAAGCACTAAAGGCATTGATAACCTGCGTCGTTGATCCAGGATTAAAATCCTTCTTCGGACGCTTGCCGACTGAAATCTTTCCGTCAATTCCGCGAGGAAGTTTCATGTCCTCTGGGAGTCTATCGTCCAATGACGTGACGAACTGTTCGGTTTTCTGCTCAAGTTCCTCCTGGATGTCGACCTTGAGTTTGTTTAACTTCTCTAAATCAACACAAAATCCTTTGTAGCACATGAGGGCTACAGGGCGGATACACCTGGATTCGAGCCCATAGACAGAAAGCAGGTTCTCTTCCTTCAGTTCAGCGAGTTGCAGTGCAGCGATGCGTGGCAGGATATCGACGTCCTTCGCTGCGTACTCGATCTGCTCTAGGTCGAGTTCCTCTGCTCCCCAGTCTGATTTCTGCTGATCCTTACTAATGTCGAGCTCCAGACGACGTTCCGCCACAGCTTTCAAGCTGCAACTTACGTCTGTGAAGTACGCATTCTGAGCCTTAGGACTGATGCGCTTCTCCTTAAACCCTGCTCGGAGGACGCGTTCAGCTACGTAGGTGTCGAAGATCTTGTTTTTGAAATCGATTCCAATCGACAGAAGGAACTGGAAGTCGAAGTTCATGTTGTGCGCCAACAGCATCGATCGGGATTCGATTAACTGCTTGAGCTCTTGACTCGCTTCGATCTTGAACAAATCGATAACGTACACAATCCGATCGTCGATTTCCGGCGTGGCGTCACAGAGCTGAAGTAGGCGGATTTTCGCGATTGTTGCCTGCAGTCCGGTCGTCTCGCAGTCCAAACACATCTTTGGGATTTTTTCCAGCTCCGGAAGTGCTTTGTTGAACTGCTCGGCGGTTTGGATGTAACGGACTTGCATGAGGAGAATGATGATAGAGAAACGAAAAGCCCCGCCGAAGCGAGGCTTGCAGTCTACTGAGGCTTCTTTGACTCAGATCATTGGCGACGCGCTGCGAAGAAATTAGTGATGTAGTTGTAAGCGTCAGCCCACAGTTCAATCACATCCTGCCCACGTTGAGTCAGACGGATGCTGTAGTACACACGTTGCATTTCGGTTCCGGCGCTTCCGTCCAGTGAACCATACGAGACTTGCGACTTCTGCTCCACGAGTCCGTTTTTGGAGCACCAGTTAAGACCCTCGCGGAGCGAGAGGTACATCGGGCTGACGTGGAAAGTAAGTTTCCGGTCGATTCCCTGCCGCAGGACGACGGGTTCGAACTCCTCCTTCTCGTCGGAGAATTGGAAACCCTTGTACAAGACTGAATCATGAGGGACTTTGTTGTCGCTCATGTCGATGTCGTTAACGTAGTAAGTCGCGATCTTACGCAGTGTGCTCCATTCGTTATCTTCGGAGAAGTAATGCAGGATCATCGCCGCTCCGACAGCCCAGTACGAAGCCGACTTGTGGAGCGCTTCGATCATCGCCTCAGGACCTTCCCACGTGGTCTGGGGGACGACCCTGCCGCTGCGCTTGACCGGCTTTGTCGATTTGCCGACGGAGATCTTCCAGGCGAGAGACGCCAGTTCCTGAGATCCTTTATCGACGGCGAGCTCGAACAGGGATTTGCTGTCAAGCTTCGACCTATCGAAGACTTCGCTCAGTTCAATGGTCGGCGCTGAGCGGCTGTTCTTTACCGTTTTGATCAGCGTGGCAGCCTCGCTCTGTTCGAGAGGAGTGCCGTTGAGGAGAAATTGAAAAGTCATGTTCAAGACAGGTAGAGGGGCATGACAAGGCGTATATTAGCCCATTGCTCGGGCTTTGTCTTAGGGCTCAAGGTCCCCGCACGCGATCGATGAATAGAGCTTGAATTGGAAAAACTCCGTTACGAAATTTATGGAGAGTTCTTTGAGATCGAGCACTGTAAGTTTTACATCTGTATCCGAGACGGACATTCCATAGTGTTCACTAAGTGTGTCAGAAATCACATAAGTGTAATCCATTCTGGCAGCACGGTTTGAAATCCAGAAATAACCGTGCCCGGATTCCTTTGTAGGGCAGTCGTATACGATTATGTTTCCGTGAAATTCGAACCTGAGATAGCCTTCGGGTTCTTTGTCGATCAGCTCCTTTTCTAAGATGTTTTGCACCCAAACAAGGAGTTCGCGCATCCCTCCTACGGGTGTCTCATACTCTTTCTTAATGCGCTCTAAAGATTCCTGGATAGTATCGAGGTACATGATGCGTTTAACGGAACAGGAACCACACTAGTTCGCCTTTAGCATCCGGGCCGGCTATGTAAAGCTTCCCTGACTCATGGTCGAAGAAGAGTTCTCCCGGTACTTCAGGTCCAAGTCTTTGCTTTGGCTTAGACCGATCGTTGTATTCGTCGATCAACTCCCGAAAAGTGTTGCCGTCGCTCATTGAGACTCACCTAAGACACTTTTGAATGACGTCGATAGAGTCGATGTTACTCGCTGTATCCACGGAGTAAGTTTCGTCGCTGAACTTTTTACACACTTCGGGAACAGACATGTCCAAGCAAACCGTCGTGATTTGTGCTCCCGTTTCGTGTTTTAGGCTCTCTACCCTGGAAATCCACGATGGGCTAGCTTCCGAGTTCCCGTCTGTTAGAACCAGAATGTCGGAATTTTTCAGGTGCTCTTTCTGGCTCACCACGTGGGCAAGCACGGAGTTAAAGCTCGTCCCACCGCCGAGTGTCCACCCTGCTACAAAGTCGATAAGCTGCTTCGTGTTCGAAGCTCCGCTCTTAATCTCGACGCTGTTCCCAATTACGGTGTCGAACAGGTGAATGTGAACAGAGCGCTTATCCATCAGAGCTTGCTCTGAGATAACCAAAGCAATCGCTTTGCTCCAGAGCTCCAGGTCCCCGTGCATCGATCCGGATACATCAACGTACATGATCACAGGACCGCGACCTAAGTCTTTTCTGGTCGCTGTGTAGTCTTTCGTCAGGATTGTCTTCTGGGAGTACTTAAGCGCAAACAGAGCCTGTCCCTCCTTCGAGCCAGCCAGAGCCAGCTCCGTGGGAAACGCATTAATCACACTGTCGCTGAACTTCGCTCCGGTCACGGCTTCGTAGTTCGCACGAGCAGGCTTCGCACGCTTCCGCTCTGTCCACACCTTCCGGAGTGCACCCAGCTTTTTTGCGATTGCCTTAAGCGTTCTGTTCCTGTTTAGCTGATCCGCAAGCTTCCTTTTCTCCTGTAGGTCGTTCAGCAACTTACCGTTACCGGGCATAGTGCCGAAGAGGCTGCTCATCTCCTCGTTTTGCTGATCGCTTTCTTTGAGAGCTTTATCGACGATTGCGTTTGCTTCCGCTTGCACTTGCGATTGCACCTGTTGCAGAGCGTCGTGGATCTTTTGGCCCAGCTCTTTCCCTTGTGCTCGTGCTTGGTTAGCTTTTGCTTTGTCGCCGTCTTTGATTGCTTGGTTGTAAGCGTCCCTCAACTGCTGGAGTTGATCAGCTGCTCCTGTAAGTAACTCAACGTTGAACATTCCTTGTTCGATCGCGTCCTCGATTACTTTCGAGAGCTCGTTAAGGATACGAACAGCGTTGTTGCCTGCGTTGAACTGTTCGCCCACACAACGTTGGAGCAGCGTGGGCCACGCAGCAGCCTGCGACAAGTCATTCATGATCGAATACCAGATCGCATTTTCTGGCTTGTAACCTCTAGGGGTCGCAGCCGTTTCACCGTCACAGATCTGGCGGAAGTATTGCTCGAAGTCTTCGTCACTAATGAGCCACTGGACTTCATCAGCGCTGTAGAGTCTTTCGAATACTTCCTTGCCGAATCGGGAAAGCTGTTTGATGTTGTAGGTGTTGATCAAGTAAGTGACGTTGGGCTTAGTGTCGCGAACGAAATCCTCCCAAAGAAAGTCCGCCAGAGCGGAGCAGGACAACGTAAGAGGTTCGTTGTGAACGAGACGAACAAACTCAGAGTTCTTTTCGAGATTCATGATCAGTGAGAGATTTCGTTGAGGGCCTGTGCGATTGTGTCGCAGTAGTTCTGTAGATTCTGGGAAAGTTTTACGGCTTTAGCGCGAGTCGACACGCTCATTCGAATTCGAGTTCCGTCCAGAAGCTCATCGACTTTATCTTTTACGGTATTCATATCCTTGTGATACTTACGAAGATGGATCACAACATCGTTGAGTGAGTTGATGTTGTTTGCTTGGCTGCGAGTGCGGAGGGAGGAGAACTCCGTCATGATCCCGCTTGCAGCTCGTTTCGCGTCTGCGAACAGCCGCTCCGCCGTGGGAATCTCCTGCTCCAAGATCTCGATGATAGTGCTTTGGTCTTCGAGATCGTTGTACACGATGTGTACGATACTGTTGTGCATGTGCTCAGGGTAAAGCTCTTCATCACCTTGAACGATTGCCCACGCGCGAAGGAACTTCAGGATCTGAACACGACGACGATCTGAGATTGTGATGCTGCGTTGGGACAGCATCTGCCAGACAGAATTGAACTTGTCGAGAAAATCGTCCGAGACTTTAAGGGTCTTGGCATACTCCTGGATTTGGTTGAGCTCGTCGAGTGTCAGAAACTCGCCAACCTCTGGGCGTTCTTCGATGCCCAGTGCCCACTCATCTAGTGTCCGCTTCGACACGGGCTTCTTGAGGAGCTCAACTGTCGGACGGAAAAGAAAGCGATCGGCGAACGCTTGCAGCGACTCCTCTTGTGGCCAGCTGTTTGTGGCAGCGATGATTGATTGCAGAGGAGTCTTTACGACTTCATTTCCGTTGTTAAACGTACGTTCGTTCAGTAGCGACAGAAGCGAGTTCAGAATCGCAGAAGAACTGCGGAACAGCTCATCGAGGAAACCGATGTGAGCCGAGGGAAGATAACCGGAGACGTCGCGTGTGTATTCGTCTTTGAGGAGTTTGGTGACCGCGACAGGACCGAACAGTTCGCTTGGATCAGTTGTAGGCGTCAGGAGATAGCCAAAGTAGTCAGCACCTTTGATACCCTTACAAACGCTACGGACGAGATCACTCTTGCCAGTGCCCGGAGCACCGAGAAGGAAAGCATTCTGTTTAGAGATTACAGAAGCGAGGAGACCGTCGATAACGTGTTCGCGTTCGAGCGTGGCAGAGTTAAGAGCACCACGGAAGTTTTGAAGCTTGCTGAAAAGTTGATCGTTCACTGTTTTACTGAGGGAAAGGACGGGGAAAAGGAATTGAAACTTCTTCGATTGACACAGGTTCAGTGAGTGTCCCACTGACTGCTGCCAATCTGCTTACAGCCGAGTCAAAATCTACAAACGAAACAGCACGTGCAACGTCGTGAGTGTAGTGATTCACATCAGAGAGATACCCCTGATGTGTCTTAAATACGAAGACTGTTCGATCCATTAGAAGTCGGCTTCAGGTTGTTCGTCGATTTGTGAGTTAACACCTTCGATGAGTTCATCGAGGTTATCTCCTGCAGCTTGGATGAGCTCGCGTCGTTGCGAGATCAGCTTGCGGAGTTGCTTAGAACGCTGTTCGTAGATGTCGATCTCAGTGTTTGCGTCTTTGACCAGAAGATTCAGAGTGTTTGTACTTTCGGCAGTTTTGATCTTGTCGCAGAGGAGTTTGTACTGTGAACTCAGTGCAAGAGACTGCTGCAGTTTCTCTAAACCCTTGGAGCTGCTGTGGCTACCGCAGATGTTAGAAAGCTCTGTCCGGATTTCTTCCTGGACTGCGTAGAAGTTCTCCGTAGCCTTCGTCCGTATAGAACGATCGGGAGACTGTAGGTTGTTGCCAGATTCCAGGAGACGATCTGCGAGGACAGCGAGATCACTAAAAGCCGGTACGCTGTCACTGATGAGCTTGAGTTTCTCTGCAGTAATCTGCCAGCTACCACGTTTCTTTTCTGATCCCGTCTGTTGCCTCCCGATCTTAGTAACGCTACGCACGTCTAGATCATCGAGCAGCTGAGCTCCGAGTGTCAAAGCTTTGTCAGAGGCAGATGCTTTAGCGGCTTCGAGAACTTGTTGTGTGTTGATCGCGTTTTCGTAAGCGAGAACGGAATCAATGTCACCATCGACAGGCGCCTCAACTTTCTGAAGAGATACAGGAAGGGGACCGAGAACCGACACACGAATAGGCTTACGGTATTCCTCCCGCGTGGGGAAAAACCGCATGTACGCATCGAATGCGATTGAGTACTCTGTATCTTCAGAGAACAGCGGTCGAAGAATTCCGCTGGCTGTTTCTTGCCAGCGTGCATACTCCTGTTCCCACATACCTTTGAGTTCTTCGTTGTATCCCTCTGCGTCGCGCTTAATCTCTTTGATCATCTCGTTAGCTTCCTGAAAGTAAGAAGCTGTAACGAAGTGAGCGTCCCCGTAATGAATGCAGTAGGCATCGTACAGTTGACGTTGCTTAACACGCAGTGCGTCGAGCTTTGCTTTCAGTGCATTTGAAAGGTGCGGTCGAATGCTGACCGTATTGTTCGCTTCGAGTGTGTCGATAACTTGTTGAGGCAGTTTGAGGTCGTCGAATTTAATCTGTACGGATTGGCGGACGTCCGCAGAAATGGAGCAGGACAGAAGGTAGTGGTTCACGTTTAGTTACGGGAGTGACTGTGAGGTGGATAAAGAGAATCCCTTGTGTAGCACAAGGGATCCGAGCTCAAGCTCTAGCGTAGGTTAGTGCTTGGAGCACTTGACGTCAAGGCTTTGTGTTGATTCACAACTTTTAGAGTGGTGTGCTTCGCTTGGATCAAGACCAAGAGCACCGAAAGCTGTGATCGCCATGATCGTGCTCGCTACTGTAAACAGTGCGAAATCCTGCAGCTTCTTTGTCATCATTTGAGACGGGTGAAGGCGAGGGTAATTTTGTCGGTGATCTCGTCGCACTCTTGCTGTGCGATGAGTTGTTCGGCTGTGTGCTTAAGTTGCATCTTGGCAACTTTAAGATCCTGCTCAAGCTTCGCCACTTTGTCGGCAAGCTTTTCGAGTTTGGCGTGCGGCGTGGGTTTACGAGAGATGCGAACGACGATGTTCGTGTGAAGATCAGGAAACTTAAAACGGCTGTCAGTGCCGCTAAAGATCGAAAGGTCGACCCCGGAAGATTCTGCAATCGTGATGTCACGCAGCAGGTTGTCTTTCGCAGCTTCGAAAGGAGTTCCGAAAGCTACGTCTAAGGCTGTTTGCGCACGATCGCGTTCGTCCCACGTGGCAGCTGCACGCTCGCCGAGACAGACGAGATCAGATGTTTTGATGTTCACGGTGATACGAAGTGAGGTTGGTGCGCCACGTTAAAGGCCGGTGCCGCCTTATACAGAATGGTAGCACACAGCCACCACCCTGTACATGGTTTAACACAGGTTATTTCTTCGGGTAGACGGAGACTTGATTGTGATGGAAGATGTGGTGCTCCCTCATCGCAATCAGTTTTGCATCGTTTTCGTTGTTTGCTTCAACTGAGCACAAGAAACCCCACGGCCCCTTATGGTTACTGAAGATGTCGAACTCTTTAACCGCAGATTCCTGCTTACGCATGGTTGAGAGGAAAGCGAAGCTAATTTATCACAGCGTCGCTCAGTCTTCTTTCCATTATTTAACTTAGTGTTATAGCGTATCGAACCACTGACTAGTAAAAACTTTCTGTAAACTAGCTTCTACTTAACGAGATTTTCCTCTTAGTGCTTTTGTATGAACATAGAGCAATCGTGTGCTTCTAATGTGAACGCCTCCGGGTATTCGAATGAACACTTTCCTTCAGGCGCGTAACTGCAATCCTTACAAGGTATAGACTTAACTTTCGGAACTTTAACTTCTTGAGATTGTTCACCTCTTGTATCCAAGAGACTTTGGAGTTGATCAAGTAACCGGCTCAACGCTTTAGAGTCAGCTTGAAACTGCAGGTAACGCTCCTTTGAGACTTCGTAAAATGTTGCACGATACTCACACTGTTTGCAGTATCTTCTACGTCTTGTATACTCTCTGTTTGAGCGAGTCTCAAGAACATAAAAGGCGTGTGACGCGCATTTGGGACATTTAGTTATGTCTTCTGGAGGTTGTGTAGGCGAGAAAGGCATCGTAGTAAATAATGCGGCGGCCCGGCGAAGCCGGAGTGAATTTAGTTCGCGGGAGAGCAGCGTGGCGCCCAGTCAACTCCCACAGGGTTAAAGGAGATGTTTGTAAGGGTTGGGCAGATGTTTAAGGATGTTGCCAGTGTGTCTGGGTTTCATGATGTGTCGTGAACGATACGAGACAGGCTGATGATGTACGGCCAGACTGACAGGGTAAGCATTTCTACTTACCTATGTACGATATACCGTTTGATCTTGGCACGTGGCTGATGATGTGTTTCGCCGCAGGGTTTATCTATGAGTACTTGGTTAGTGGGTTGGATTAGTTACGGAAGTTGAGTTAAGGTACGCTTGCACTTCGTCTTTCGTTAAGACCGTGCGTCCAAGATCCCACAGGTATTTGGGCTTGCTTTCGCAGATGTCTTTGTAAAACCGATCGACCAGCTTGTTGTCTGTTTCTGTTTCTAGTTGTTGGGCGATCATGTTGTACACAAAGGATTCAAGCTCGCTGTAATCCATTGAGCTTACGGTGATGTCAGCGTACAAGTCGATTAGTTCTGCGCGTTTCATTTGCTAATTGTCAGGATGTCGTTGAGCCAGTGGATCGGCTGCAGTGCGATTGTCCAGTCTTTAATATGATCCCACAGTAAACCTATTGGACCACTACCGTCAGTTGGTTGCATCACGATGTTGATCGTGTGGGACTCAACGTCAACCTCAAATCCGAGAACGTAGAACTCAGCGCCGTTTGTGTTAGTTACGATGGCGCCTTTGAGATTGGCAATGTCGATGTGCCTAGAGCTTACAAGTTTCATGGTGTTAGTAAATGCACTTGATTGTACATTATGAGGGCGGCCCCAGCGAAGCTGGGAGGGATTGATGATAGTGCTTTAGCCTCGCACGAAACAGTAGGAGGAATTAGGCTCGATCAACCATTCCGTTTCGGTACTAGAGTAGCCGTACCACTTGTGATTCCTCTGGTACACACCACCACCACACAGTTCGCGCAAGATGGTGTTGATACGTGACTTCGTTGTTGCGGTCTGATAACCACAGTCGCACACTGTTACTGTATTGGGGCTGACTTGTGCAATCGGGCTGCCGTGCAGGTAAACAGTTGCACGATCAATCATTCGATCAGCGTGGGCGAAGTACGTTACAACAACCTCAGTGTTGTCGCACTTCCAGTCTTGCTTATTGGCAATAGCCTGCAGCATTTGTGCTTCGATCTTACGCATGACGTTGATGTGATGTTGATGTGTTTGGTTAGTTAAAAGTTAGTAGTCGCTGGACACAATGTGTTCGAGTGCTGGGATGATTCGATCCTCGATTGTGTCCACAATGTCGAGAGGCATCTTCTCTTTAAGGAGAATCTGTCTGAATTGTGCGAGAGCGTGGTAGGACAGAGAGTGTGAGTCCAGGTTGTACACGTCGTAAGGGAAGTGATTGGGCATGATGTTTAGAAAGGATTAGACCAAGTGTAAACTTGGCGATCAGACACTAGCCGTTGTTGATTTAACAACTTCACGAAGTCACTAAATGCTTCACGCTTTGCAGCAGTGTCTCTGCGCAATGTAGGATCGTAGCTAACTGAATCAGCCCAAAGGCACCGAAACTCAGTTAGGGCTTGTTGCTTAGTCATTTGATTCATGCTCTGTAATTTGGGAACGAAGATCCGCGATTGCGTCCTGCAATTCGTAATAACGAGCGCCGTGTGGCATTTCATCTAGTGTGCATTCCATCTGCCACAGAGCATCTTTAGCGTCTTCAACAGATAGGAATGTGTCTACGGCGTAAGTTACACCATATTCGTCAAGTGTAGTTAGTGTGATCATTGTGTTAGCAACTTGAACGGTAGTAGAAGTCAACGCAGGGGAGTGTGTTAATTATCTCGATAAACTTGTCGCGTGTCTCAACAAGGACTAAACGATCGTAGTCTGTGTGTTTACGGTCGTAGTGTTTAAGTAGATCACTCCAATCAGGGTTAGGAAACATACAATCAATAGGATCCTCGCCGTCGATCACCCGCGTGGCGTCAACAATGAAATCCTCTAGAACTTTCGTGTCTACATAACATTCAGAAGCATCACAATCAGCTTGTGCGTGTTCGATTATGTAATCGTGCAGCCACTGTGTGTTGCGCCAGTGCATCAATGTGATGCGCACAGATACTTGTTTAGATCTAACTAAGCCAGAGGGAAGATCACAGATTCGGGCGATCTCAGCAGCTTTGCCATTGTTGTTATCCCATGTGTCGGAGAAGTAATAGTCAGCTTGAAGGTACTGATCGAGTCCCATGATGTTGATGTAATTGTGTGAGGGCGCCTCGCGGAGCGAGTCTAGTTAAAGGTTATGGCTCCTTCATCCTCCGGACGTTCGATAACCTTACGGCCTGTGTCTTCTACCTGAGAAGTTACAACTGTACGTCCGCACAGTGCGTTGTATGCTGCCGGACACTCCCGCATCATTATGCGTCGCATCTCTGATGTCATGTAGTTACTAACTACGTGCAAGATCTGATCTTTGTGGAAGTTGGACATGCTGTTGTAAGACATGATCAGAAGGTAACAGTTTGAGTGAATGAGCTGAATGTAAGTCCGCGCAGTTCTTCTAGTTTGGCTAGATGTTCGCGTGCCCAGTCACCACCAGGGTGATCTGGGGTTTCGCTGACTAACTGCAGCAGATCCTGTTCATACGCACGTATCATGCGACGCATGAATTCACGGTCAAGTTGTGTGTTGTCGATGTACATAATTAGGGCGCGATTGGGTTAGTTACGGAGGCAGATGCAGGGGAATTGATGACAGTGAATTGATCAAACGTGCTCGCGGAGATGTGCATAACCTGGCACATCGTGAGCCCAATCGGGTGAAGGAAGTGTACGCAATAGTTTGCGATACAGTGCCACGCTGCAATCAATACGCTCTGCATTGTATGCAGCATCGCGCCAGATACCAGGCATAGCGTGGTGACCTAGGTAGCCTTCATCCCACGCAGCGATCTGCTCACCGTCTACAGATAGAACATACAAACGTTGTGGGTTGCCGTTGACATCGTTGCGAGCACAGAGATGTTGAATGGTTGCCATGATGTTAATGTGATTGTGTTGGGTTAGTTACAGTCAGACAGTCCAGTTAGGACGTGCAACACGAGAGACGTAGAAGTAAGCTCTACCGTGCTCGCCGAATTGGTACTCTTTACACATACGTTCTGCTTCAGAACGTGACACAAACTCATCGACCGTTTCGTGATAACGGCCAGCTTGGCGGTTGATGTAGTAGGTCATAATCAGGCAGAGTAAGCGCAAAAGTTGGTGGCAGTGAACAGATAAGGCGCGGGTTCGGTGACGTGATAATGAATCCAACCTTTGTAGTTGGCGTTGATCCACTTATCAGCAGCGTGGAAACTATCGGCGTTGATGCAGATAAGTTCCTGCTTATCTTGAGTACAACCACGGCGAGTTGTTGTACGTTCAGCGACAAAGTAGTAAGACTCTTTGGTCATGATCAGATTGTGTTGGGTTAGTTACAGTTGATCAGTGAATGAATGTGTAGTCCAGGCAGTCACAAGCAAGCACACCATAAGGTTGTGCGTCATGATACTTACGGAACTCGGGTTCGCTGTCGTTATCAGTTAGGCACACAGTACAGAACAGAGACTCACCGAATTCACCGTCGATAAAGTTACTAATCTCTTGTTCTTCTTCGTCACTTGTGCCGGTGTAATCGTGGTTGATCAGAATGCTGGCCCAGTGTGCGGGCAGAGTGTACACAGTAGTTTGCAGTTCAGTCATGGTTTGATTGCGTTGGATTAGTTACAGTTAATCAGCAGAAGTAACGACCTACGATCACACGGTCGCAGTCGTTGTCGGCGAGCTTGATAAGTGTGCCGCTGAAATATGAATCGCCGAGGCATCCATCCCATTCAGTAAGAGCACCGGACGCTACATTCTCTGTAGTTAGAAACTCTTGCAGATGATAAATGCAACCACGATATTTAAAGAAACCATAGTTACACTCAAGATCATTAGGATCCATCCAATCGTATTGCTTGCGGATCTTGTCTTGATCTGATGGGCTAAAGTCGCACAAGTGCATCAGATCGCGAGGAACATTGTTCGTGCGGATGTTCATAACATTCACCAGCAATAGAGCTGGCAGCTAACAACAAAGAGGGAGTGAATCCCTCACCAAACTGATAAGCTTGGGGAGAGAGTCTACAGTCTGTGATCAAGAATGATCTAACTTGATCCTGATACATACCAAGCGACAATACGCTAGGCGTTAGCTGGACTTCCCCAACTAAAAGTCGGGCCAGCTAACTGAAACTAAACTGCTGCATGTAGTTAGTTACAGCACACAATTGTGCACACAAACTATATAATCCTGCGCTGCCATCGTGCACAGACGGTGCAGTGGAGCTTAGGTAGTCTGTCCAGCGTACCTGCACTAAGGACAGATACTCTGGACACAGCTTGTGTACTGTAACTAACTACATACGGACAGCATGTAGGTTGTATTCAGTCGCCACGTGGCGAGCGTGGCTAATGTTTAACGCCGATACATTTCCTTAGTTACAGACAAGATACCTGCTGACATACGGCACCGTGCACACTTAGCGAGTCGGGTTGCAACTCTATTGTGCTCGGGGGATCGCTCGCACCCCTAGTTCCGTCTCTTGACGGTGCCACATTATGTAAAACAGTTAGCCATACCTTAGGCTTTCCGTGCAAACTATCTCAGCACGACTAACTATTTAGATTGTCAAGGTTCTCTCACCTAGTTACCTTTAAGGATCCGCTGCTTCACGTTCCGGCACACCACGTCTGCCATCGCCTACACTTCGGGGATGTTCTCCCTACCATCGGCGGCAGTTGCGGGGCTGGTTCGGCCCGGCGGTTCCTCTTCGGTTGTCCAGGTGCCCTGGCGGCGTGGCTCTCACCCCGTTCCTCCAGTGACCACAAGGTATGCCGGATCAGTGCAGGGAGTCAACAGTCTTGTGCCGGATAGTTGATTGGCACACTCTCCGGGGCTTGCTGGTAGGTAACAAGAACCGGGCGCACGCGTCCGCACGCGCGAATGTAACGCGCACACCCACGCGCGTATATACGCGCACACGCGTACACGCAGGCGCACACGCGCACATGTACACGCGCACGCACGCGGGGGCCTAAATATAAATGTAAATGGTTTACATGTATGCGCAATCCTGCCCGCAATTCGCCTTTTTTTTAAATAGAGCCTTTCGACGACGCCCCGGGCGAGAAGGGTATGGGTATCTTGCTGGGAAATTGAGGTAAAACTTTTGAGTGTCAGTATACAATCAGCCGCTTGTCGAAAAAAAAATCGCCCGCGTGGGGCGACTCGTCAAACTTTTCAGGTCCAGCGGACGCGCTTGCTCCAGCTAGAAGAGGTTTTTCTTCCCGTGCGGCTACCGACTGAACGACCAGAGACGCCGAGACGGACTTTGTAGGTGCGCATGTGCTTGTGATGTGACTACGTGCTTACTATAGCACACCATGAAGGCGCCCGCGAAGCGGAGTTAGGGCTGGTCTTCGGTCTCCGTGATCAAATTTTTAAGATAATTTACGTAATCTCGTAGTAATTGAGCTAAAATCAAGTGTTTTGTATCGTTTGTTTTAAAATAAAACTGATTATGTTTGTCTAGAGTGTCTAGTGCAGTCTTAATCGCTGTATTCCACGGTTCACGCGTGGGTGTATTCCACTCCCGAGTCACTTTGGGGAGATGTAGGTCGATTTAATCCTAGGATCTTTTACACGCTAAAGTTAACTCAGGTATTTTTAACGACATGCCCGGCGACATCGCTAAGCAGTTCCTCGATAAAGTCATCGCCGAGCAGATGATTGCTGGTGTTACCGGTGACGGTGACGTTTCTTTCCCTCTTGATCAAGATCAGTTTCGTGATCTGGTCAATCAACGGCGGGACGATCGCCGTATGAACGAGCTTTTAGAGAACGCTCCCGGAGGAAGCTTGATCGAGTTGCTTCGTCAGCGTGGGATGCTTAAGGGTGTGTAACTAAGGTTTTCTTAACTCATCTTGTAACACCCTAAACTAAGTAGCTCACGTTACAGTCTTTAGAATAACTACAGTTGCTGAACTGTAGTGACAACAATTACGTATCGCGGTGTTACATATGATCGCGAACAGCATCACAAGAACCACCTAGCTTGGTGGTCGCTTGTGCATCGCGCCACGCTCTGGCTTTGCTATCGGGGTGTTCGTTACCGTCCTGCTGTAACTGCCGAAGGACCATCCGTTTTTTGATTCGGTTGGGAGTAAATTAAGAGGGATTTAAGCGCCCGTTGTGGAAGCAGACCCCTCCGTGATGGGCGACGTCCCCATCGTTGTTCAGCTTGCGAAGCTGATAAAGTTAAATAGCGGCGTGAATCCGACGACCGTGGCTAAGTTCCAAGCCAACGTCGACCGCCATCGTCTGAGTACGTACATGAGTTGGGATAAAAATGGGGAACTTGAAATCAGATGAAGTAGATCCTTTGGATATGTTGTTTAAGGCTCGCTGGAATGTACCTAAGGCAGCCAAGGCTTTAGGGATTTCTGACGACGAGTGTAAAGAACTGTTCCGGTCGTACTGCATGGAACGTGTTCAAAATGAGTCTTAAATGAGACTGGCGGCTCGTTTTTCGAATTCGAGCCTCCACGACTTTTTCCAGCTGCGCCAGAAATCCATACACTCTTTGCGAACGAGTTCGACGTGGTTGTCGTTGATTAGCGATTGGACTTGTTCGGCAGCTTCTTCCCACGTGTCTGCTACGACAAACGGCAAATCTGAACCTGGGAAGATCCCGTGCCAGTAGCTCGGCATGATCTGTAGGTGTGGCGTGTTGCGCATCACGACCGGAATTGCTCCGCATTCCAGAGCTTCGTAAATCCTGAACGAGTCGTTGCTCGCCCCACCGGCTGGTGCAAGAACGAAAATGCTGTCGTTCAGGGTTTGGGCGTATTTTTGTGTAGTTAAATATTCCGGGTCGTCGAACTTTTCGACAAGGTACATGAAGTTTGGTTCGAATTGGGAGAAGACTTCGAGGGCGTGTTGTCGATCCGCCTTCAGCGAACCGGTGAAACTCCACAGAAACTCGCGGTTTGATGCGGTTCGGCGTGGGTTTGCGTACTTCTCGAACTCGTTTTTGTAGCCGAGCCCGAAGTGAAACACTTTAAAGTTTCGGTAACAGCCTGGGTGTACGTAGTTTCGGGCCAGAAACACGCACTCTGGGTTATTTAAAAACGCCAATGAGGAGTCGAGGCACTCGTCGGACAGCAAAATGACGCCGTATTTGAGGTGGGCCTGCTGTAAACGGCGAATGTAAAAGTAAGATTCCGTCGTGTTGGTGACGACAATACACTTTTCTAGGAGTGGGATGTCATCTGAGGGGGTTAAATAGTGGAATTTGCAGTTCAGATGGCTGAGCATGTGCTCGACCCAGGATTTGCCCCATTTATGAATGCCGGATCCGGTGCAGATTACGTTAAATCGGGTCATTTTTTGATTGTCCAGAGCTGGTTGAAGCAGCAGAAGCCGTTTTCTACGTCCATAAAGGATGCAACGCAGGCATCGACGCCGGATTTAACGCTGTCCCACGCGTAATCGTCGATGATTACGGCGCCACCGGGTTTTACGTAGGGGTAGAACAGAGTTAGGTCGCGCATGACAGCCACGGTTTCGTGGGATCCGTCGATGTAGAGGATGTCGAGACCCTGTTCGAGGTCGTCAAGCAGGTCTGGGAACAGGTTCCAGCTGAGACCCTTGCGAATGTCGACCTTGCCGGGTTGTTTGCTGCGGGCGACGTTGGTCCGAGCGATTTGCTCGATACGGTTTAGGGTTGGGTACTGTGAAGGACTGGCAATATGTTCGTCCGAGCCGGTGAAAGGATCGATCGTGATCAAGCGGCTTTCGGGGTGTTCTAGGAAGTTGTCGGACCACCAAACTGTAGAAGCGCCCTCGTAGATACCGATTTCGAGAATGAGTCGCTTAGAATCAGGTTTGAAATTAAGCTTTTTGGCGCGTGGCTCGGATTGCAGCGCTTCATAGCTCCGAGTCAGGTTCGTATACCAGTCATGAGTAATCTCATATTTCTCATCCAGTAAGACGGACATGTGTCAGTTCGTTGCTAGCAGCATAATAATGCAAAGTCTGTGGGCGCAGCAATAAAGCCCGTTACCGGGGCCGCCGCATAGTGTGCTACCATAATCACAGATCACACCCAAATCACATGAACACCCGCGTCCGTCTTGATTCCCGCGATCTGGTTAAGACTGCTGCCGTGTGGCGGACCCCAGATCTTATTGGTGTCTCAATCCTGGCTGCACTTGCTGGGTCAACCTTCCTAGTCGTTTTTGTTCTGGGGGCTGCGTTCATCAAGCAGAACAGCCCGATTTTTAACGAAAACGCAAAGTTGAGCCGTCAGCACTACGAACGGTGCATACTAAACTTCGTGAACCAGGGTGTCCGGTCTGATAGCAACCGGGCTCACCTGACCTGCACTGTCGAAGCTGATGCCTACCGAGCCCGCCTTGAATCCCGAGGCAACTGAACTGGATGCGTGCACCTCGGTCGAGCAGCTCGAAGACGACTGTGTTCGGGTCTCCTCGATCTGGGGTGACGTGTGTTTCGTGAGCTCGTGGCATCTAGTACACGAGAAGAGACTGTACTTCTGGCGGAAACACAAGAGTGATTGTATACTGACATCACTGGCCGGCTAGCCCAACGGCAGAGGCAAGCGACTTAAAATCGCTCAAGTCCCGGTTCGAATCCGGGGTCGGCTATTCAGCATCTTCTTATGGCTGACATTACGCTTTGCGCCAATTCACAGGGTTGTCCCAGGCGTTTGAACTGCCATAGGTTTATCGCTGAACCTGGGCGTCGTCAAAGTTACGCCAACTTTTTCGACCCTACGTCAGATCAAGATTGCGAACACTTCATTCCACATGAGCTCAACGAAGTTATCTGAGCGTGATCTTCTGGTTGCTTGTGTCGATGCGTTTTGGTCTGATGAGTTTAAAGATGAGACTCTTTCATCTCTCCATCGAATGCGGGCAGTTTTTGCGGTTTTAGACGCAAACAACTGTCTTAAAAACATGTCCTCTCGCAAACCAAAGATGAAGTTTCAAATTGGAGACCGCGTGGGTAAGCGTAAGCCCAGTGCAAATCTTGGCGGACCAAATCGAACCGGGGTGATTGTTGACTACGGTGAGTCTCGAACTAAAACGGGAACCCGTAAACCCTTCTACATCGTTAAGAGTGACCTGACAGGTAAGTTGGAGGAGTGGGCTCCTGGGATGGTATATCTGTGCTCAGACTCGTCCACAGACCGCGTGGCTTTTGTTTGACATGACACTCAAGTGGGACACTCGCTTTCTTGAGCTAGCGAGACACATTTCTGAATGGTCTAAAGACCCCAGCACGAAAGTTGGTTCAGTCGCCGTGAAGGATCGTCGTATCTTGGCGACGGGGTACAACGGTTTTCCGCAAGGGGTCGCAGATCTTCCCGGTCGCCTTGAGAACCGGAACGAAAAATACCTTCGTACGGTCCACGCGGAGGCTAATGCGGTTGCCCAGGCTGCCAAAAACGCCATCTCTCTTTCAGGGGCAGACATTTATGTGTGGCCGTTTATCCCCTGCAGCAGTTGTTGCACACTCTTAATCCAAGCTGGTGTTCGACGCGTGATTGTGCCGAACACCACGATTCCTGATCGCTGGCTTGAAAGTTTCGACATGTCTAAATCTATGTTCTCTGAGGCAAAGATTGATCTAATAACTCTGGACGTTCTATAGCAACAAACATGTTGTCGAAAGGTCGTATCTCTATAACGTCGTATCCAGTTCCGTTTAAGTAGCTAAACAGTTCTTTTTTCTGTTCTGCGTACCACGCATCGTTGTTTGCTTCAAAAATAATCGGGGGCTTGTTGCTGCGTTCAATCGTGCTCCGAGCCCCCTTTAATGCGTTCAGCTCATTTCCTTCGATGTCCAGCTTGATCAAACCGACATTTTCGATGCGATAACTATCGATTGTTTTTGTGCTCACTTTCTCGGTAGCCAGCACAGGCACGTGTGGCGGACAGATCGTGGATCCGCCCCCATCTTGCGATACGATTGACAGCGTTGTGATCTCGTTTGCTTTGGGTGGACTTGTTATGGCCACGTTATATGGCCGCACATTTTCTTTCTCGTTTAAAAAGATGTTTCCGCAGAGCTGGAGGTATGTTCTTCGTTGGGCTTCAAAAGAATGAACTTCTTTAAAGCTGTCTGAGAGCATCACGGAGTACACACCCATGTGAGCTCCTCCGTCAACGAAGGTTTTAGTTTTGTCCCCGAACTGCTCTTTTGCCCAGTTGATGATCGCTGCTTCGGGAACGCCCACATTGTGCATCTGACACTGAGCGGAATCGTCTCTGTGCATCAGGAATGTCAGCCCTTGTGCTGCTGTGATTTGATCTAACTCTGGGTTCCAGACGCAGACAGCCATTGAATCTAAGACGGTGTTAACATGCTAGCAGCTTTAATTTGTCATGACTATACCCGTTCTAGGCACCGCAGTCGTTAATGCTCCTCATTGGGTTTACAGACTTTTTTACAGCATAGATTACCCTGTAGATACTTTTGTAGTTTTTAATAATAACGGACGTAACCAAATTACAGAAGAGCTTGATCTGCTTCCTAAGCTCCCTCACAAGTACGTTAAAAATGTGATCGTGTGTCACATGCCCGCCAACATCGGGTGCTCCGGAGCGTGGAATTTAATAATTAAGTGCTTTATGAACGCTCCGTATTGGTTAATAACTAATCACGATTTGATGTATACACCTGGGTTTTTAAAGACCATGGTGTCTCATGCCGAGGATCCTGAAGTCGGGATCGTCCATGGGGAGAACGGTAGTTGGGATATCTTCTTACTTAAAGACTGGGTTGTACAGCAGTACGGTCTGTTCGACGAAAACCTATATCCTGCGTACTGTGAAGATATGGACTATGGGATGCGTTTTAAGCATAAAGAACTAAAACGACATATGTCTGTAGGCGTCCCCTATTTCCATGGTGAAACGTGCGGTGACTACGCTGACGGATCTCAAACTTGGCGGAGCGAGCCTGCACTAGCCGAGAAAATCCACATTGCTCACGAGATGAACAAACACTACTTGCACGCCAAATGGAGTCCAGCGTGGCAAGCTCATATTGAGGGGGAGGTTTACCCACATCCGTTCAATAACGAAGCTCTTCCTGTAAGTCTCACTACTTACAATCTTGAGTTTGTTCGTGCGAAGAATCTGGGTTTCTGATCATGGATTTCCCTTGTACTAGCTGCGGGCTCTGCTGTAAGAAAATTCAGGAGATTAAAAACAACGTTGAGAGTTATAAAGATATACCTACTATGTACAAGGCTATTCAGGACTTTCCTTATGATACCGATCAAAACGGAGCTTGTTTACAGCTAGAAAACGGTTTGTGCAGTGTATATGACGACAGACCTTTACTATGCAATATAAAGAAACTTGGTGAGGAGTCTGGTTACGACATGTTAGCTTGGTATAAACTGAATGCCTTGAGCTGCAACACTCTTATTTTGGACGCAGAGTTGGATAAATCCTTCTTAGTCGAGATATAGTTAAGATACTGATACTTAGGGCAGCGCGATGCCTTTTTACTCCTCCTACCCAACGGAAGGTCGATTAGTCAATACGTTACGGTCTGTTCTGGACGATAAAAATATTACGTCTTTTAAATTCAGCAAAATATCTGATCTATCTCCTACAACCACGCGGAAGATCTACTCAGACAAATTTTACATTCCTTCACCCGAAGTTCTAGAACGCATCTGTTTAGTTTTAGACGTGCAGCCTGGCGATATTCTCCGGATTGCGTCTAAGATGGAAGCAACAGAGGCGGTATGTTCTGGTGTTTAGCCCTCAAGATTACGAGTTTGCTTCTCGGGTTTTAGGGCTCCCCTGCCCGAAGACTCCGGCTGAGATGGCCGCTGCAGCGCCAATGACCGCTGCTGTTCTTCGTAACTTCCACCGGGCTGCTCCTCCGATGCCTGGCATGGAGGGGGACGGGATCATGACTTCCCCGACTCGCTCTCTGAACGGTTACCCCAACACAGCCCAGCCAGAGGTGCGTGGCCAGCTGATGCACCGTTTACAAGCTACCGCTTCATCCCCCTCGGATGAAGCTGAGCTTCAGCAGCTGATTGGGATGCTGTTCCAGGATCCTAATCTCATGGAGATGTTCCTGGATTTCATCCAAAACCTAAACGCTGAAGGTGATGAGGGGGCTGAATACCTCAGCCGTCAGCGTCCTCTTGAATACGACCTGCCAAATTACGGTGGACAGTATTCTGTTTTAAACGCTCCTTCTAGCTCTACCGTCCCTGCTTCTGTACAGTATCAGGAATTAGGTTGACATGAACGTTCGCGAGCAGCAGCTTCGGGAGGCTGATGTCCGGAAAGATTCCCCGGATCTTAATCCCACATCTTTTTTAAGTTTATACATTCGTTCTAACTTTCCACAGACTGCTTCTTTACCTTCAAAGAATCAGTTGATGCTTGGTATTCTTCCACAAGAAGACGGGCAGAGTGTAAAATCAAGTAAGAAGATTCCTAAGGGAACCTCTTACGATAATCCCGCTGGGTCCTAATGGCTGCTCCCGTTGTTGCTACCGCTGGGCAATTCTTAATGAGTTTGCTTTCGGATATTGTTGCCAACAAAGTAGCTGGGCCTGCCTCCGCCGCTGCCGCACCGTCTCAATACGACGTGGCTGCGTCTTCAGTCAATAAACCGTATTTCCAAGGCGCTGCTCCCGAGCTTGCTTATTCTCAGTATTACGCTAACGAGCAGTTCAAACGCAATCTTTTAAATAGTCTCGGGTTTGATTTACCTGATTTAGCCAGTCCAGGAGAATTTATGGGCGGCGTTGAGCAGCGCTTAGAGCGTCAAGCTCAGAGCCTGAATCAACGTCAGATGCAGATGGAGCAGCTGAAGAGGCAGTACGAATATCTTAATGAGTTAGCCCGTGGCCGAGCTGCGATTGAGCAGACTGAAGTTAAATCTCTTGGGGATATCCAGCGCGAACGTGTCGGATCCTCTTACGATTTTGCTCAAAATGTTCTTGATTCCGCAATTAAGAACGTCTTAGCGCAGGATAGACTGGATAACAGCAACGTCCTGCAATCGATTGCTGGGCCTACCTAAGGAGGTTGTTGGACAATGGATCCTCTTCAGTTTTTAGAAGACCGCCTTAGTAGTTTTCCGTTTACTACGCTTCCTTTTACGTATCCTACGCGGTTGGGTATCAATGCGGCGCAGTTCTTTACTCAATCTGGGAAACCGGCCCTCGGCCAGGAAGCAAAGCTAGGCGGTAAACCGGTTTATTACGCAGGCGAAGATTACGGTTACCAGAGCCCTGAATCTTACAAACAAGTAACTGGTGAGTACCCGAAGGGCTTTGCGCCCTCAGCTGCTCAACAGCCGACTCTGGAACAAGCAGAGCCTACAGCTCCGGAAGTTAGTACAGAAACAGGTCCCGAAGTCACTACCCCAGAAGGAGGTCCGACGTTAGAGGGAGAAGGCGCTAAGCAAGAGCAGGAGCCTATTACTTCGGCTGTATTAGAACGCCTAGATCGATACGCTGACCCAGAGTATCAGCAAGAAATTAGCCGGATTAAGACTCGTAACTTAATCGAAGCTGCTTCGGTTCTTAGTGCCTTGCGTGCTCCACGTGAGCGTCAAAAGCAAGCTGCCGAGATTGAACGTCAGAATATCCAGGCGTGGCGGGACATTAAAGCCGCCCAGATTGAAGCCAACGCTCGTCAGCAGATGGCCCTTGGTTTAGCTACGGTGTCTGCAATGACCCCGAACCTTTCTAATTACGCTGAAATTTATAAAGCGTCTATGCAACCTTTTAACATCCGTACTTCACGGAAATAATCATGGCTGTTCCTTTTGCTGCTGCTATGGGAATGCCCCTTCTCGCGGGGGGCGGAGGAGCTGCCGCAGCCGGCGGACTCGGTAGTACTCTGTTTGGAGTCGGGTCCGCTTTAAGTGGACTCGGATCTTTAGGTAGTGCTTTTATGGGAGGGGGTGGAGGAGGTCAAGCCGACTTCTCTTCTCTCTATGCTGGTTTAGTCCCAGGGCAAGTAAAAACGACTCTGGCTGGCCAAGACTTAGCGGCTATGACTGGTCTCTACTCTGGTCTTCTCGGTAATCGTGCAACTGTGGGGCTTGAGAGTGCTTTAGGTCAGTTTGATGTCGCTCGGCAGAAAGATCTAACCTCAGCTGGGTTACAAACCGGTATTGCTTCCCAACTTGCTAGCAGTGCTATCGGTCTTGGCGAGGCTGCTGGTAAAGCAAAACTTGCAACCGAAATGCTTGGTCCTGAAACCGCTGCAGCTCTTACTAAACAGTTTGGGTCCACGGCTGGTGCGTTGCAGCAAACAGGTCTTCAAGGCGAAACTCAGTTACTTCTTCCCACTGCTACAGCAGCAGCTCAGACTGGTTTAGAAGCCGCGAAGACTCGTAATCAACAAGTGCTTGCCACAACTCAGACGAATCTAAATATCGCCAAAGCTCAAGAAGATACACGTAACGCCTTAGCCCTGCAACGTGGTCAAGTCGAAGGTCAGTTGGCGATGAAGCGATTCGGTGCTGGAATGGCGATGGCAGGACAGCGAGCATTCGCATGATCAAATCAACAGTCGGAGACTCCACCACGGTTGCCTCGTGGTTATCTTCGCTCGACAAGGCCCAAAAAGACGCGTTTGTATATTATGCAAAAAACGCTACATCAGACATTGAAGCTTATCTTTATGCTCGATTTCTGAAGCCTGCTTACGCTGGAAGTATCTCGGACCTTACGGCCTGGATCCAGGAAAAGTATCCAAAAGAGGATCTTCGAAAAGTTTTGCTGCGCGAGATTGATGATCTTCAACTGGATATTCGTAATGTGCGAGATATGACTCAAAATCAAATGTTAGATCATGCTACCGCAGCCACTAAAATATCGGCGCTGCAAAAAGAGCTTCGCAGTCACATTCAGGCGGTACGGTCTATTTCCGACGGCCTTGATCGCCGTGGTTTATTACTCGCTGGCGCTGATCGTTGTCTTCGGGAACTTGTTCAAACGTTTGATGGTCAGCCAGGCGTCCAAGCTTTACTAGAGGACGCCTCGCTGCTTGTTTGGTCCACGATGGAGAACGAAGAGAAGTCTTAATCCACTCTCTCTAAGAGCTTCATAACGTTCTCCAGTTGAGTCCGGAAAATACCCATAAAGGCATCGTTTACTCCTAAGGACATAACTAACTCGGTTCCATCGACGTAGGCTCCGAACGGGAGGATAACCGCTGGTTGATTTGACACAGGATTACCTCCCAAGTCGGTCCATTCGATTACGCGGTCATTTAGAGAACCTGTAAATAGTGGGCGATCTACTACGTATGTAACTTGTTCGAAGTTTTTATCAACCATGTAAGCGCTTACATGGTACAGAAGATAAGGTTTGCCGCTCGGAGCGAACGCAGTGTGTTTCCAGTGGTAAAAAATAAGGTACCCGTACCCGAGATCGATAGGCGCCGTGGAGTTAAAAGTAGGCGCACCGTTCGTGACCGTATCTAATACTTGTGTGTCCAGCTCAATCCTGGGACTCTTCTCGCTCTCCACAATTAGGGGACGCGTCGAGTAAAGACACGACAGCTCGTCGTTTCGCGTGAAGAAGCACCAGTTCTTTTCGGGTTTACCGGGGACAAGATTCTCTCCAATCGGAGGGGTGGCTGACTGGACCGCTTCAAAATTCTCGTTGATCCAACACACCGAAACTTTCGGTTGGTGGAACAACTTGTAATTTTTGGTGTCGTACCTGCTTGCGTACGTTGAAGTGACAAACTGAACGTAAAGCTGGTTATCCGGACCCTTAAATAAACGAGGATCTTCGTAGCTCAGTCGGTGCTTACCTGGACGCAGTTTTTTGGTTCCGATCAGGCTCGCGTCATCGGAACCAAGAATACCGACGTAGATTTCATTCGGCTGTCCGTTTAGGTAGAAGTATTTCATGTCGTGCCTAAAGCCGAACGGCTGAGGCTGACACCGCCAAGCTACATAATTCGTCCCGTTGTAACGAATAACAGAGGGGTTGAAATTGGCAATTGTGTTTTCCGGGAGTCCATTCACAATGCGAGTGAACTTTCCGCCGAGCATTTCGGCTTGTTCATAAACAGTCGGTGTTCCCGGGGCGTGCGTTTTAACCGGAAACAGAACGTCGCTATACGCGTGGTAAAAACGATGTGAAGTTTGCATAGCTCAAACAGAAAGATCGGAAATAGCTTTAGAAAAACCCATCGCGACGGATTCCCATCGGTACTCGGGGCGTTGAGTTACGGCGTAGCAGGCATCAGCCACTTCGGCGTAAATCGTGTCATCTTCGTATAGCTCAGTAAGTAACCGAGAGGTGTGTTGAACATCTACAAGCCCTCGCTCAACACCGAGATCTTTGTCGATTACCCACGTGGCGATTTCCGCGAGTTGAGCAGCTCCCTCCCAAATGTCTTTACACGCTGTGTGATTCGGAACAACCTGCGGTTTACGGCAACTGGCGCTTTCAAAACTGACGAGTCCCCAACCTTCTCCGTCAGCTGTGTTCAGACCCACGTCGCACGCGTTATAAATAGTGTTCAATAATGTATCTGGAGGAGCATCCATGTAATTCATGTTAGGTGACGTGAGGATGAGACGATGTTTGTCGTCGAGGCCGCGTTTCGACATCTCGCGGTGGAACAGAGGCATGACGTCCCATCCAAGGTCCTTCGCCCCCATATGTAAGTAGAGCATCGTGTCAGGCTTGTCCTTCGCGAACTCGGCAAACGCCTGAATCGTCAGGTCAATTCTTTTACGGGGCTGGTTACGGTTTCCGTTAAATACGATGAATTTATCTAGAGGCAAACCAAGCTGTTCGCGGGCGTCTTTTTTATCGATCGGATAGAAACGATCCTTGTCCACGCCATGAGGAAGAACCCCCAGGCGTGGCACATTGATTTTGTGCGACAGGATTCTGTGAGCGCAGTTGACGGTAAACGTGATTGCGAGATCCCAGAAGGGCATGTGCTGCAGCATGTCTGGGTAGTAACTTTCGCTGTCTACCGGGAAGTAAGCGATGAATTTAAACTTCAGATCGTCCTTAAGGAAATGACACCGCTCCCAAAATTGATTGACGATCCAGATATCGTTCAGACAGATAACGACATCGGGTTTTTCTTTTTGTAGGATCTCCGGGATTCTGTTGATTCCAAACCTATCCTGGGAGCCACCCGCACCGGCTGGGTAGATTTTGTAGGGATGCGAGTGCGGATCCCCCGTGTAATTAATACCTAAAACGCACACTTCATAATCTTTACTTAAATGTTCCAGAACACTATGTGTTACACGACCGAATCCTGTGTTACTGCAAGCATCTCCGTACCAAAGAATTTTCGTCATGCTTGGTTTGAGTTTCTAGTACAATCAATATAGCAGTACTGTCAGTTTATTGATATGCCTAGCCGTGCCTCTTTCGCTTACCGCCGCAGCGCTCAGCTTCAAGCCAAAAAAGCTTCGGAAAAAAACGACGGCACAGTAGATACCATATACACTAGAGCAGCTAACGATTTCCATACGTTCTGTACTATTTTAGACAAAACTCCTGCACGTCATATGTTGGAGTGGCACCGTCATTTGATTACCGGGGAGTCCAACAAATACTTGCTAGATATCGCTGGACAAAATCTTGACATCCTCGCGCCAAGGGGTTCAGCGAAATCGACTGTGCTCAACTTGTTCACCGCGTGGATTATCGGACGACACACGACTGCAAAAAGACCTCTCCAAATTATTTACTGCTCGTACAACATTGCTACAGCTATCCCTAAGAGCCGTATTATCAAGCAAATTATTGATTCTCCTGAGTATCGTAAAGTATTTCCTCGTGTCAAACTGCGTTCGGGTATGCAGTCTGACATCGGTTGGTCGATCGACTTTGACTATGCCGGTATCCCTAGGCTCGGTGACGAAGAGTTTACGTTGCGTGCTGCCGGACTCCGCGGCTCTATTACGTCAAAACGTGCTCATATTGTTATCGTAGATGACCCTATTAAGTCGAGTGCAGATATTAAAAACCCTGCTATTAGGGATGAGATGAATAACAACTGGAGCTCTGTGATCGCGCCGATTATTTTTGAGGGTGGCCGATCAATTTGTCTTGGAACTCGGTTCCATCCGTTGGACATCCATAAAACGATGTTCATTCCGGAGAAAGGGTGGAAACAAGTAACGCAGGAAGCCATTACGTACGACGATCGTGGCGAACCTGTCAGCTATTGGCCAGAACAGTGGAGCGCCGATTATCTGCTCGGTCAGAAGGAGCTTGACCCTGTTGCGTTCGCGTATCAGTATCAACAACAGCCCGTGATGACCTCCGACTTGGTTGTGTCGCCAGATCTACTTATTAAGGGTGAAGTTGTTACCGAGTTCGACAGTTTGGCGGTAGGTATTGACCTCTCAGCGAGTAAAAACGAGACAAGCGATTACACAGCTTTTGTGTTAGGTGGTCGTCTTAAAGACAATTACTACATTATTGATGCACATCAGTGTCGATCTATCGGAAATCTTGAAAAAATAGACATGCTGTGCGATATGCTGCTGGAGTGGGGAATTTTAGCTCAGCAAGATGGGCAATTTTTCCCGACATATTCCACGATTACGCTTGTAGTTGAGTCTGTTGCCTACCAAGCATCCCTCGCAGCAGACCTCCGCCGCGTACTTTTGAACGAGCGTGGCCTTAGTAACCTCCATATTCACGAAGTCAAGGGTTTCCGAGGGGATAAAATTGCTAGATTTAGAGGCACTCTCGGGTTGTTAGAGAATAAAAAGGTGACTTTTAACAAATATCGTAAGTTTGATGGCCTCTTTGACCAGTTGATCAACGTTGGTGCTACAGCTCATGACGATTTGTTAGACGCGTACACTTGGTTGATTACATTTCTACAGCGTCGCGGCAACTTTTCAATCGAGTACTGATGAAAACTCACACTTCCACGCTCGCTGGGTCACGTGTCTGGGTCGCAATAACGGCTCACCAGCCTTTAAAACGTATAAATTCGCTAGTTAACACTATTCGTGCTTATTTAGAGTATGAACTAGAGGTAAAAATAAATATTTACGTAGATTATGAATCAGAAGGGGACGTAGAGACGTTAAAAAGTATTCTAGATCCGTATCTATCGAATTTAGATATCGAAATCAAGGTTTGTGGTCCCGAATTTCACGGTTGGGAGCTCACGTGGGCACATAAAACAGATTTGGTGTTGGCGTGTATGAACTACACCGCTGATTTTTACATTTACCAAGAAAATGACATGATATTGACTTACGAAAATTTAAAATATTGGTTTAGATGGAAAAACAGGTTAAGTGCAGCGGGTTTTGAGCCGGGTTTTGTCCGATACGAGGAGTACGGGGACCTCAAAATCCCCTTTGATAACTACCACACGTTTTCGTTGACACGAAAGACGCCGAACGTTTGGCATAACATCGGTTTTGAAGTTAAAAAGATGCTTGTTGTCGATCCGGAGATTAAGTTCTTTGCGCAGGTATCCAATCCATATTACGGAGCTATGATTTTAGATCAACAAGATGCTGTTAAGTACGTTAAGAGTCAGAGTATGGACCCTATGAAGAGCTATGAGCTCGTCGGCATCCGTAATTGGCCTTTAGCGGACCGAAGCTCGATGGGTTTGGCGTTCGAGGATATTCCGGCTGGCCACGAGCATCGTCGCTGGATTCCTGTGGTGGAGAAAGATGGTAAGTATATGCCTCATGAATCTTGCTTGATTAAACATGATGACACTAAGTACACTGAAAAACTTCTTGATAAATCCAGTAGTTTGATAGACTGTGAACATATGTTTACTCTGTAAAATGGCCCAACGAGGTGCACACTATGTCTCAGTGTGTTATGTTCTGAACGGTCAAAACTACCAACAGACTTTATTTCGAGATGACGCGTATCGACTTCGACGATTCGTTGAACGTGAACGAGGCACAATCTACTGGTTCAACCCAGCTTAACGATCCTGTAAATCACCCAGCACACTACACTCAAGGTGGTATTGAGTGCATCGAGGCTCTTAAAGCCGCTTTAGGTTTCGAGGGTTTTAAAAGTTACTGTCGCGGCAATATCATTAAGTACCTTTGGCGAACAGAGCATAAAAACAAAGTTCAGGACCTGAAAAAAGCTAGGTGGTATCTGGACCGATTGATCGAAGAGAGCGAACAGTGAACCTATAATGTAGGAAAACAGATCACTCATGGACGTAAGGGCGTTTGGGTCTATCTACGGGCAGACAGCCAGTCTCCCTTATACCAGTGGTTTTGGCGCGGTAGTTTCCGGTAACGGTCGAATCAACTTTCCGGCTTGTCGCGCGATTTTTATTCAGTCACGTTCTTCATCCGGCAAAGGTTACCTTGCCGTAGAGCTTTCGGATGCTCCGGGCCAAATCGCCGTGGCGGGCAACCTAGCGGGGGATGTTTTATATCCTCTCTCGTGTACCGCTTTAATCAGTGGTGATGTTGAAGGCGTATTTGTGCTGTACTGATGGCTGAAATCGCTAAAAAAAGAGATCCTAAGAAGTGGGCAGCAGCTAAAGCTAAAGCTCGTAAAAAATTAGGAGGCCACTCTGCGCGAGCGATGCAGCTTGCAACCAAGTACTATAAAGAAGCGGGCGGAACCTACGAAGGTAAAAAGTCTTCTTCGAATCGTTTGAGCCGTTGGTCCAAAGAAGACTGGCAAACACGCGAAGAATACGAAAAGTCTAAAAAAGACTAATCATGGATGCTTCAGACCTCGTTAATTACCTGTCGGGCGGTACTACTTTCCGAGAGAGGGTGCTCGGCGATGCTAAGGATTTGATCAAAGCGATCAAAAGCAAATCTAGTACCGACGCAATCGCCCAAGGTCTGGTGAACCCGCTGAAAAACGAAATGCTTGCTCGGGCAGCAGCTGCTAAAGCGATGATGGGGACCCTTGGCTGATAAAGCACGCGAGAAAGGAAGAACCGAGCGGTACCTACCACGAGCAGCGTGGGCTTCGCTTAGTGCGGAAGAGCGTCGTGCGACCGACGAAAAGAAAAAACGAGCTACGTCGGGTAACAAACCTGTAAATACACAAGTCGCCAATACGGACAAAGCACGCGAAGCAAGGCGTCGTGCTTCCGAGTACATTAGAAGAAAGACTTCTAAAGATGGCTGATCCCTTCCTCGAAGCCGGCGATTTGTTCACCCGCGCTTTTAATGCGCAGGAAGTTGCGGCTCGTCGTCAGATGAAGGCTCAACGAGCCAGTATGCGTAGCGACGAGTATACAAGTCAGATAGAGGATCAAGCGTATAACGCTCCTGTACCCCCTATGAACGCGCCTTATGGTGTGTTTGAAGAAGGCTTCCAGCCCACAGGGGACCCGATGGAAGACATCAAACAAGAGTTGATGCAGAAGACGCGAGCGAACCGACGGGCTGCCGAATCTTCTCAAGCTGTTCGTGCCGGTAACGGTAACGTCACCCCTAGTATGCGTTAATATACTGACAGCTTCAGTGTTGCTGTGCTGTTTGACTGCTTTTTGTACTTCGACGAAAAAGAGCTTTTAGAGCTCCGCGTCAATATTCTTAAAGATATTGTAGATGGGTTTATTATTACGGATGCGGACAGGACGTTTAAGGGGGAGAAGAAAGACTTTACGTGCGTAGAAACAATCCGTGCACTGGGTCTTCCTGAGGAAAAGATTCAAGTTCTTCACGTAGAACTACCTCCTCCGGACATCGCCCCGAATCCCTGGGTTCGTGAATATTCACAACGCGATGCGCTGGCCGTGGGTATGCGGATGACACCCCCGGACTCAGTGTTTTTCTTCAGCGATGTTGACGAAATTCCTAAGCCAGACGCCCTTTTAGCTGCAGTCGATCTAGCAAAACAGGACCCCACTCGTTGCGTCCGGTTATCAATGCCAATGTTCTATGGACGTGCCGATCTCCGCGTGGTTGACCCCAAGCGTGATACGTCCAAACCACCTACTAATTGGACTTGCGGGACAGTTGTTCTCCACGAGCACTTAGATCAGACTCTTTCTGAAATTCGTAAAAATCCCAACGATCTCGTTTACGGAGACTGTGACGCAGGTTGGCATTTTTCTTGGATGGGAGACCCAGCTCGGATGAAGCGTAAGCTTACATCGTTCTCTCACTGTTATGACGATATTCCTTACGCCCACGCTCCTGCATACAGTCAAGAAATGCTGGACTATTTAGATGCGTACAAAGCTACAGCGGGAGGGAATGATCCATTAGGTCGAAAAGACCACATTTTGGAACCCTATCCGCATGAGCTTTTACCCGCTGAGCTGTTTAAAATAGAAAGAGTACGCGAGTATCTACTTCCCAATGGCTGATCTCATGACGGAACAGATCAAAAAGCCGATGGCTGGTAAACAAGGCGGCGGTGAGAAAGAGGGTTCTGAGCGTAACGAAGTCCGTCGTGAAGCTGTCCGTAAAGCACGGAAAGCTCGTATGATGCGTACAAAGGAGCGAGAAGCTGGTTCTCGCTGAGTCATAAAGGAAAACGTCGATGCCTGCGGACAACCTAAGCGTACGGCAGCGGTTTAATGAGATTCTAGAAGCTTCTAGAACTCAGGATCGCAGCAAACAATCTGCGACTATGGTTGTCCTTAGTCATCTGCAGCAAATGACGCTGCTGATGATGAAAAAAGGTCTGTTTTTCTACTGCGAGCAGGATACTTACAAGGCCCGCACCAAGTTTTTAGAAGATCTTATCCAGCTGAATCGTCTGGATATCCGATTTCCTTCGATCATTCGTAATTTTTTGATCGACGGCTGTGGTCTGTTCTATTTCAGACCTGATCCAAAACTGAAATATCAGATTTACTTCTTTAACAAAAATCAATATCGTGTTTATCACGACATTAATGGCGAGATCGAAGAAGTTGTAATCATTTACAGTTATAAGATTCGTAATAGCGCTATTGGTCTACCTGCTGAAACTCAAGGCCAAAACAAGCGTTACGTTCGAATCTCGATTACCAACGATAAAATCACAGAATATGAAGCTAATAGTGAACTGAGCTTTGAGCTTGAGCCCGGCTCCTTAATTACTCCAAAAAATAGCCGTCCGAACACTCTTGGGTTTATCCCTGCTGTCGAGGTTTTAAACAAACCGAACGCCAGTGGTACTGAAGGTGAAGGGGAGTTTGAGCCCTTCATGCAACAGATTGTTCTGCACGATCAGATGATGCAGAACATCTCCAAGAACATTGAGTTCTTTGGTAATCCCACGCTCATCAGTTCGCGTCCCCGTAGTGATCTGGTCGAAGCTTCGGATGCTGATCGTACTTTCCGTCCGACGATCAGCAGTCAAAGCGGTTTTGCTGGTATTGACTCCCCGTCAACTCGTGTTTCCGAGCCTTTTGGTTCGCAGTCTGGTTTAGGTGGTCTGCGAGTTCCTCGGATCATCGCGAACGTAGAGCCCTCCGACCGCGTGGGCTATATGACTCCAGACCCCGTTAACGGAGACATGAACCGGTATGCACTCTTATTACGGGAAGAAATCAGAACAGCCTTGGGCGGCGTTGACGAAATATCAATTAGCGCCGGAGCCACTGCAACAGAGATTAAAGGGCTTATGGGTCGTGCTCAAGCGACTGCCCTTCGTAAAAATAAGAGTTTTCTGACGTACGGCTTTTGCCGTTTGTTGGAAATGATCCTGTACCATCAGGAGCAAATTTTCCGCGAGAGCTTTATTTCGGTTATGGGTCTTACCCCGCCGAAAGAACCGGAAGAACAAACCGAAGAAACTCTTCTTAAGTACCAAAACAAACTTACGAAGTATGAAGAAAATGTTGATTTAGCGATCCAGGCTGCGCTCGCGGATAACAAAGTTCCGCGTGGTGTTTTCGGTTTACCTCCTGACGGTGACCGAACCGTAACTTACAGATTCCAAGGCGATGTGTACGAAGATACTGCGTACGACATCAACCAAAAGTCAATCGTAGTCCGGAACTTACAAGAGCTCGGAGTAGATAGTGTCGAAGCTCTGAAGTATTTGTTCCCGGATAAAACCGATCTAGAACGTTCGGAAATGTTGAAGGGATTCCCTTTCCGAATGATTCAACAAACGCAGGGCGCAATGCAGCAATTCTTGCTACTATTGAACCAGATGCTACAAGCCCCGCATCCTTTAGCCCCTAATCAGCCATTAGCGGCTGATCCACGGCTAAACCTAACGCCCTTACTTTATAGGACGTTTGACCACCTCGCGCAAGAACTGACTTACTCGGGCAGCTATGAGCCAGCAGATCCCAGCTTCGATCCCGAGCCCGGTCTCCCCGGCGGTAGCAGCCCCACAGGCGGCGGCCCCGGCGGCGGACCAGGGTTCAACCGCCTACCCGCAATGGGTGGCCAGTACCCAGGCGGTGCCTTCGGCGACTATGCCCCAAGCGCCGTCGCAGGCACAACAGGCTACGGCCCCTTCTACCAACAACCAGTACAACCAGTCTCCGTCCGTCTCCTCCCCGAACAACCCGTGGGAAGCAGCGCTAGGCAGCTTGGACCGGATCGTGTCCCGGCTCTCCCCGTCGCCCAGCCAGACAGCACCGTCAGCGCAACCCCAACTGACGGCGGCGGATATTCAACAACTCAGTCAGCTTTCACAGGCCCAACCGTGGGCTTACCAAGCCCCTACGGCTCAGCCGACCTCCTACAACAACGGGTCTACGACCCAAACTTCTTATCCGACTTCTACGGAACAACAGGCTCCAAGCCTAAGTCCCGAAACAACCGCCGTCGTTAATCACTTCGGTATCGAGGCTCCTGGTATTCTCAACCAGTACGCCACCGTGCTCGAAGATGCTCTGATTCAGCAGCATCAAGTGTTAGAGGACGTTTCCAATCGCGGGGCTGCAATGGAAGCTATCCTGACTGACCCTGATCACTTAGCTGACTATACCAACCGTTTCTTCACTGAAGTGTATCCTGTAGACGATCAACAACCTGCTCAGCAGTACAACCCTCAGTACGATCAGGTTCCCGCCGTGCCCGCTTCCGCCGTGGCCGGTGCCCCTTCCCCTGATGCTGATTCTCAGTGGCAGAACTTCAGCCAGGTGATGAACCAGAACCCGGAGAACGCTTGGCGTTATCTTTCCAACATGGGTCCTGAAGCTTTCCGTTCTAAGCTTCTGTTCCTGGACAACGCCTGAGCTACACTATAGTGGTGATGGGGACAAAACCCCGCTTGGAGCGAGCGGGGTTTTTTATTGTCTCAGTGTAAGTTACGATTAATTCAGCAGTTTTACAGCTATGCCGTTCAAATCGGAGGCCCAAAGACGTAAATTTTACGCCATGCAGGAGCGCGGCGAGATTTCGAAGGAGAAGGTGAAGGAGTACGAGGAAAAAACAAAAGGTAAGCTTCCCGAACGCGTCAAGGCGAAGAAAAAAGCTTCCGAGTATATTAAACGTAAGAAACAGAGCTCAAATGGCTAATCCTATCGGTCGCCGTAAGCGGACTTCTCCTAGCGCAGAGGTAGAAGCGCTCAAAAAAGAACTTTCCGAGCTCAAAGCGGCGTATGAGCGCGACATGGCTTTGATTAGCACCGACATCCAGACTTTAAATAACCAAATCGCGCCTGCTACGCCCGAATAAGGCTACAATATATGTAGTTGGTGTAAATAAGTGGGCTACATTCCTTTATCCAACTACAAATACGACACAGGATTACACAGACTGCAGAGCGGACCGATCTCTGAGGGTTACATCGTCGTAAGTTCCGGCATCGTAGATACGGGCGCAGATGTAGGCATCGTTACACCCGGTCCGATGACTTCTGGGGTGTACTCGACCACCGCGTGGCGAGAAGTTCCGCCTGCTATATCGGGATATTGGACTGATTTTCAAGATTCCGACTACCAAGCAAGCGGAGTTCTGAGTGTTTACAACGGTTACAGAGCGTTAAGCGTTACGGCAATCGCCAACGCCAAGGTTCAGACATCTTTAGGCCCCGAATTTGGGGTCAGAGATGCTGGAAAATATACGTATTTCGGAGGCGCCGCTCCAGATAACCAGGACTACACCCCTTACAACACTCCGGAAGGGAATACTGCGGCTGAAGGGAAGACGGGAGGTGGGGTTACCCACGGTCGTTACGAAGGTGGCCTCTTAACGAATAGTCTCGGTTCTCAAGGAACAGCTAACAGATCGGAGTGGGTTTATAACCCTCCTGTTTACTGTAAAACTTATACGGAAACTGTTCGTTCTAGCGTTCCTGGTTTAATGTCCAGCGCTTTAAGATATATTTATCGAGGAGGTGCGACACGATACGTATCAAATTACGGTTCTATTTATCTTCAAGGTTCTGAGAGTGTACGTAATCTCGTACGTACTTTCAGTCCATCCGTCAATAGCAGCAATCAAAAATCGTTTTAACGCTAAAAATGCGACATTTTCTCGTAACTTGACCGTTATTTATGGTTAAACTTGTTTTGTAGTTTCTGGAGCTATCGACAGTGTTTGTCGATAATGATTTCCCGAAGCTTCTCGGCGCCGAGCTCTACCGTCCGCACCCCGCGTACGTTGTAGAAATGGCAGCAGAGCCTGTGGTCGTTCATGACTTCAGTAAGCAGCCAGGCCAGACTGTGCAGTTAGACCGCTACAGGTTCTGGGGCAATCCGGGAAGCAAAGAATCACGTGAGCGTACTGCTGAGCAGACCATCGGTACTGCTAACAGCCGCAACATTGTGAAGGACAAAGTGCTCGTGACTCTTCGCGAGTACACCGGTCCTGCTGACCCGAGTGATCCTACTCAACCGAGCACCTTCAAGATTGCTCGCGAGACCCTGATCACCGCTCAGCGTCTGCTGCTGGATACCGGCAATCTGACCGCTTTCCACCAGTCGATCGGTTCGCTGACTCTGCTCGACGACTACCGTCGTTGGCGCGATCGGGTGTTCATCAATGAACTCCTGAAAGCTGTTTCTAAGGGTCAGGCTTCTGACACCCAAGGTGGTTACTACTACCCTGGTGATCTTGCTGTTGGTTCCCTGACCTACAGCAACGCCGAACAGGCTAAGTTCGACGTTAAGGATGACCTGCTCCGCGTGGTTAAGTCCATGCGTAAGCGGAACGTCCCCACCTACCAGGACGGTTTCTATCGCTGCGTTTGCGATCCCACCTTCCTGATGCACCTGCGTCAGAACAGCGATTTCCGCGAGGTCGCTCGTTATCCTGGCAACGGTCAGATCAACCCTCTCATGTCGGCGATGCAGCCCAACGCTGCGCTGTACATGGGTCAGGGCTTTGGTCAAGCCACCTTCGTGGCTGGTGAGCCCATCATGCCCACCGGCTTCGTGTTCGAGGGAGTCCGCTTCTTCGAATCCACCAACATGCCTTCTCAGAATCAGACTGCCACCATCGGCGGCACCTCTGCTTCTTATGAGAGTGCTATTGGTATGTTCTTCGGTCCCCAGAGCGTGGGCGTCGGTATCGGCGGCAACAACGCTCAGGTTCTGCTGAACAACAATGACGACTTCAGCCGTTTCATCATGATGATTTGGAGCCTGTACGCAGGTTTCGAACTCCTGAACGCTGACTTCGCCACCATCGCGTACTCCTTTAACGCTTGAGGAGGTAACTAACGATGGCGATTAACTCCAACCAGCTTCAAGTTGCCAAGATCTATCCCGGCAACTACACCAACGTTCTTCGTTACTGGCACGAAGAAAAGTCCGTTGTTTATAACAACGAAAACGGAACCTCCGAAACTCTGACCAACCAACCGGTTGGCGGTCCTGTCGGCGTGGTGTTCCGTCCCGGTTGGATTGCCCAACAGGCAATCGGTTACGTGGACCTGTCTTATCAGGCTCTCGGCACCAACAACCAGCTGGATTACTACACCCAACCCTATGGTTCCGGTCTGAACGGCTCTAACCAAGCCTTCAGCAGCGCCAATGTGATCATCCCCTCCCCGGATTTCCACAAGGACATCCGTTCGGATATCACCGACGGTATTAAAGTGCCTGCTGGCGCTTATGTGTATCGTGCCTCCCTCCGTGTGGATGGCGGCGATGTGATCAGCAGCGGTGTGGGCGGCGGTTCCGCTACTCCTCAGCTCAGCCTGGTTCCCGCAGTGGGTCAAGGTCTGCGCAGCGACGGCACCGTTGTGTCTGGTCAGTTCGGTGTATCCGTGACTGGTTCCAGCAGCCGCATCGAGAACGGCAGCAATGCCTCGGTGAACATCATCAACTCCAACAGCCTCTCCGCTCTGTCGGCTGAGACTACCTGGAAGTTGTTCGCCACTCAGAACCTCGGTGGCGTTGTTGCTTCTGGTCTCGCTCTGGCTTCGGGTACCTTCGACCCCCGTGCCGGTGTGGGCAGCCTGAAGGGCAAGGACAAAGCACTCGCCGTGTGCGAAGTGTGCTGGATCGTGCCTGATGCTGCTCCCAAGCGCGACGACCTGGCTCTCCAGCCTGGCGGCGTGGTGGAATCTAGTGTCTTCACCTCGACTGTCCCCTCCTGATAAATTCAGGAAGGAAGTGAACGCCCCTCCTTCGGGAGGGGCTTTTTATTGTCAGAACATTCCACCCAAGCCACGGCTGTAAATTTGCCGAATTTGTTCAGGGGTGTACGTCGCTTCCCGTTTTTTCTGTGCGGCAAACCTGCGGATGGCTTCGTCTTGCTCCTCCGCGTGGAGACCAATTTCTTTTCCTTGGCCTAGCCGATAAGCCAGTCGCCTCAGCTGAGCATCCGGATTTACATTTTGAACTGGTGATTTGACTCCGAAAGCTCCCAGCAGTTGAGGGATAACGTCAGCTCCTCCCGTTGCTAAACCGGCAGCTACGTTACCTCCACCTACAATTAACGCGTTTAGTAAACGCTGTGCTCTACTAGGTTCATTTGGATTTACAATTTCGTACCCCACATTCGCAGCATCTAGGACAGTGTTTACGACCGGGATAGCTTGCCCTGCTGTACGAAGTCCTTTAGGGTTTGGCATCTGGAGAGCACTATTGGTTTTTTCAGTCTATCTTGGGTAAACTGTCTTAGATTATGGCTACATGATGACTGCCACTCAAATGAAGGAGTACACCTACAAGCCAAGCGGCGTCAAAGTAGACCTTTTGAGTACTCACGACGACGGTGAGTATCTTATGGTCAGGTCTCAAACTACAGGTAAGGTATTTTTCGCATACAGAGAGCAGATCACTGAGTCTGTTAAGGAACCAGAGACGCCTGCAAAATCTGTTAAGCAACGGCGTGGTCGGCAAATTGTTCGCTCAGAAGTACCGGCGTTGAACCGAATTAACTTAAACAACGCCACGCCTCAGATGCTGACTCAAATTCTTAAAGGCGTTGGTCTGAAGACAGCGACCGAGATTTACGAGCTTAAACAGTCGCTGCCTGGTGAGCGCTTTACGAAACTTGATCAGCTTCGTTCAATTAAGCGCGTCGATTGGGACGAGGTTCTGGCTGACGATTCGATTTACGTCGAGTGAGTTAATTCGATCTAAATAACGTAAGTTCGGTAAGATTAGATATATGACCGGTTGGTTTAAGAATGGCTCAATTTACTCAGCAAGAGCTTGAGCAGTTACAAAGTTATTTAGCTCAGCAGGGTGTAGTATTTCAACCTGACACTACTGACGCTACTAAGCGTCAAGTAATTTACGCTGCTGTTAATCAGCTAACACGTAATCCCCCGCAGGTCTTCGGTTACAGACTTGATGATTTTAATTTTAGTCGTGTAGCGTATCACTTGGGGTACAATATTGCTACAGTTCCTGCGGGTGACTATGCTCGTCTTATGGAAGCTTGTAACAGTATTCCTAGTGAATACTATTACGATAAAATTATTCAAGCTGTCGAACGTTGTGAGGAAGCTGAGCGTCTAACTGAGTTAGCTACTGGGCGTGCTACAAGTCGTCAGGAAACAATTTTAGGCGACGTTAGTCGTTCTATTAACATCCAAGACAAACGAGAAACTGCACGTATTTGGAAAGAAAATTATCTCTACGAAACTGAAAGGTTAGCACAGATGCTTTATGTGCCTAACTATCGAGACCCCGTAGCCGCTCGGTACAGATTTGAACGTAGTGGAGGGGAATTCATCCAAGCTATTCCTGGTCCTCCTGATGTGTCACGAGCTGATCGCCTGTTTTTCTACGCAAATTGGCGCTAACATACACATAAAGTAGAGCACTCTAATGGCTGGGCTTTTAGGAGAACTAGTAGGGGCCGGGCGTCAAGGCGTGCGCGAGTTGCAAACGCTTGAACCCGTGGTCCGCGCCTTTTTTGAATCTTTTGTGAAAAAAGGTGGTCCGACTCCCGTCCAACCCCGCATTAATGTTCCCCCGAATCCTGTCACCGGGCGTTTTCAACGGCAGCTTCCCGGCCCCCGCGAAGTTCCTGCAGGCTCTGTTCCTCGTCGTTCGCAATACCCTCAGGCTCCGGAAGTAACTCCGGTTGGCCCTCGCCGTGGGCCGGGTGTTCCCCAGGCTCCCGGTCAGATGCCTCTTCCCATCCGGGAAGCTCTTTCCACTCCCGGCACCACCATTACCGGTCGTTCAGGTGCTTTAGCTACCAGTTCTCCTGAGGCTCCTGTTCCTGCGTGGGTACCTCAGTCAGAAGCAGCTCAACGCCTTTTGGAGACAGACCCAGGGACCTACCGTTCGATTCTGGACATCTCCAATAAAGCTAGCGACGCTTACGGAATTCCTACATCTGAGATTTTTGACAATCTTGTCGGCCCTCGGGGCATCGATTACTTACGGGCTTTGGAATACGGCGAACCGGGTGCACTGGTCCGTCAGGGTTCTTCCGCAATGACTAAGGGTGGGTCTAGCGGTCGCCCCGGTGCTCTTGCTCGTATGGGCGGAGAAGTCCCCGGTTCAATGACTCGTTCCCCTGGCGGTGAGGTGACCGACCCGATCATCGAACGGGTCCGAATCGAAGATATCACCCGGGGCGGTGCGATGACTCCAACTCAGGAGTCCGCTTTATCCTCTCTCGCAAGTCGTCCTCTTATGGGTAGTGACGCGGTTACAGCGATGGGTTCTCGGAACGCCGTGGGAGGCACCCGTCAAGCGGATCTCTCCAATCTCTATAAAGCTGCTGCCGGTTTAGCCGGTATTGGTGGTCTTGGAGCAGCCCTTAATATGCTTGGACAGGAGGAATCTCAGCTTACGGCTGAATCTCCCCTAGGTCCGACCACGGCTAGTCCTGAAGCCGGCGCGAAGATTCCCGCTGTTACTGGTGGCGACCCCGCTGCTCAGCTCCCCACTCCTCTCGCTACTCCCGATCTCCCGAATACCGCCAATCCTCCGGCTCCTGAAGCTCTGGAGCCCGCTATGCGTTCTATGCCTCAACCCGGCATGGTCGGCGGCGGTCAAGTAGTCATCCGGACTAATGACGGGGAGTCGAACTACCGTCAGGCTGCCGCTAACGCTCAAGCACAAGGTGCCGGTCGATTAGGTTCCGGAGCCCGTGGCATGTACGCAGTGGAACGCGCCGCTGCTACATCGCCTGGTCAGATCGAGCAGACCTTAGCCGGTCTACGTGGTACTGGGGCACCCGGCTCCGTAGGCATCGAAAGCGATGTCGCTTTTGAGCGCTGGGCTAAGGCTAATCCCGTGCTGGCCTACCGCCTGATGGAGCAGAGGCGGACAATGCCTAGCCAACAAATGCCGGTTATGAAGCAGACCGAAATTACATCCGAGGCCGGTTCGAACGTTAATAAACTTGTAGAAGGTTCGATGAAGATGGGGGTGGAAGATCCCATGGGTAACTTCCAAGGCAGCGCTGATCTTCGTCAGTTTATGGCTCCTCGATCTGCTGCTTACATCGGGCAGCCTCCTGTCAACATGTACCGCTGATTCCGATGACTAACAGCTACCTCAACCCATTCGGTTCTGACGTTTTTACGCAGACTCCAAACTTAGACCTTGGATTCAATATCCCTTCTATCCCCAATGTCCCCTCTTACGGGGGGCAGGTTATGGCTCCCAGCCCGCAACAGCCTGGGCGTTCCTTTGGTGAGACTGCTCTCGGAATTGGTTCGATTGCTGAGGGGATCGGAAATGTTGTTCGTAGTCTGAGGGGTATGGATCCCGCTCCTCCGGGTATGGCCACGCGGGCTCTTAGCGATTACTTCGGTCAGAAACAAGACACCACTCTCGAAAAAATCTTGGACCGTATCTTTGCCGATACCCAATCCAAGTTTGCTCGTAAGGAACGCGAACCTTCTTACGAACGCGAAACGCAGCCCGCTGCGTGATCTGTACAAATTAACCTAGAGCGCACACATGGCATCTACTAGCACCAACAAGCAGCCATGCCTTGTAGATCGTCCATTTCTACGAGGCGCACGCATTACCAGCTCCACTCCTGTCGCAGATCCCACGAACCCGAATCTGACGGATCTGGTTCAGCTTGTCCGCGTGGGCGATCTTCCTTCTGAGGACGCTGCGTTAGTCGAAGACATTGCGATTGTTTCTAACGAGGATTACCCCGATAACAGCGGTATGCGTACCGCCGATATCGGCCTCTACGTCTATATGCCTAATCAGGCGGCGCCTTCAACGTCGGCTGCGTTGATGGTCGCTCGTGTCGAAGTTGGTCTTAGCGGCTCGACTGTTGGTTATCCTCAGAGTATCCAGCTTTTGGCTACCAACGCACCCACACCTCAGGTCGGTAATGTAGCTCTCGCTGCGCCGATCGAGATTGGTAAGTCGGAAGGGCTGTACCTCGAAAAAGGTTACATCCTTTGTGCCGGTTATCTCGGCGAAGGGAACGCAGCGGTTTCTGGTGGTTTAAGTCCTTCCGGTATTACTGTGTTAGCGCAAGGTGGATTCTATTGATCCATGGCACGCCGAAGGGGATCAGATAGTTTTAACTTCAACTCGTTTAAAGCAAACAACGGTATAAACAAAGTACCGTCAGTCAAAGGATCTGATAATCAGGGGGCGCTTTTGCGACCCCTTCCTTTTGAGCGTCGATTCCGGCCCGCTGTCGGAACCAAGGATTTCAGCGTCTTAAGTGACTACGACTACGCCTCGCTTTGGTCTCGTTGGAGGCGTGGCTACGAGCTGTCGATGTACGCACAAGAGGCGTACGGCGGACTGACGTACAGTTTTAAGTACTTTGTGTCAGGTACACCGGGGGTTGGTGTTTTCCTTCCCGGTCTCTGCTTTATGTATCCGACCACGCGGTCCGACATGAAGATGTGGATGGTCGGGGTCCGTCCGCGTGATTCCTTTCGGTTTATTGACTTCGATTACGCTGTTCAATCTGTAACAACTTATAACGACACAACTTACGCCGTTCGGCTTAGTAGCAACTTCGGAGCGCCGATTTCCTTCTTCACTGGTGAGGTTGTTTCTAACCGTTTTAACGCTGACGGTACGGATAAAAGATTTGGGTTTAACAACTACACCGTCACCGCCGTGGGAATAAACGGTGTACCTGTTACACCCTCCTACGCGCCGATCTTTAACACGCTGTTCCTCTCTTTCGCGGCTACTAATAGTTGGTCTGTCGTTGACGAAAATACGATGACGATTCCAGCGTCCGGGCCACCTGCTGTTGGTGAGTACTTGACAACGGAGATGCGTACTCAATGTACTTGTCCTGATTTCCTAGGTAGAGAAGGTTTCGATCTCTACCAAGCTTCAATCAAGCGAAAGTACCCGTACACAGGCGTGTTAAATACGGCACCCGGTTATTACGACGCGGGTGTAGACCAAACAAACAGAATCTCTAACTCTTTAGACAACCCTGGTTTTGCCAGAACGTTTGGTTTTATTTACACTAACGAGATCTATAACATACCAAGTTACACACAACCGGTTTACTCCGACCCTAATTTTTTCTACTACCAACCTAAATGGTGTAAACATATTTACGCTGCGATGTGGGATCTGCAGCGAAAGTACGGTCAAGAGAACATGACGGCACCGTGGCTACCGCAGCCGACGGACGAGCCGATGAACGAATACTACCGAGAGAAGTTTGACCGAGATCTTAAAAAGCAGTCGGATTTTCTTCGTCGGGAAAAAGATCTTCGTTGGTGGCAGCGGTATTCACCGACAAAAGACGACATGCCGACGCATATGACATATCCTGATATGTATAATATGATGTCTAAGACACTTAATTACGGGGATTTATCAGGACCGTCTACGATTAATAAGGGATATTTTGAGATGTTTACGGTCGACGAGTTCGATCCGTTTGCTCCGATCAATTTTGATGATCTGACAACCTACGACGGCGGTACCTACGAAAACGGTGTTCTAGTCGAACAGCCGACTAATATACTGGATGGAGGCGAGTACGCCAACGGTGTTCTAATACCACCAACTGGCTTCCCGTCTCTCGTGAACGGCGGAACTTACTGATGACATCTACTCCTTCTATTTTACTTCTCAAGCGCTCCGGCCTGTCGTCTGACCGACCCAGCGGTGTTGTTGTACAAGGCGGAGAACTTGCAATCTCTCGGGGTGCTGTTGATCCGGGTCTGTACTTTGAAGACACAGCAGGCAATATCCGAAAGATTGGACCTGCGCATTACGGCACAACTGCACCAAACTCGACCCCTGCAGGTATTCCCGGCAACTCTGTTGGCGAGCTTTGGACGGATAGCAGCAGCCCCAATTCTTACTTAAACGTCTGGACCGGTTCAGCGTGGGTAAAAATCGGAGCCGGTTACGCTGATTCTGCCGCGTTTGCGACTCAAGCGAGTACGGCTCTACTCGCGTCCGGCGCTATCTTCGCGAGCGGTACTTTCGCTCAGACTTCTTCGACCGCGATCCTGTCCTCGGGTAGTTTGCTTTCGAGTGGCACGGTAATCGCCACGGGTATCCCCGTCGCGGCTATTGACGCAGCCTTGCCGGGATCCGCTCAACAGGGGACACTGTTTTATCAAACAGCAGCTCCTAGTGGACTTTATATTTACACAGCTGCCGGATGGGCTCAGGTTTAGCCGCGAAGTGTGGCCTGCTATACTGGTTACTCCTACAACGTTAACAGTGGTTTTAAAACGTCACGGACATTCGATCAATGGAGTTCGTTCTTTAACTCACTCTAGTTGGCATAATATGAGATCTCGTTGTAACAACCCGAAAGCAAACGGTTACTCTAATTACGGGGCAAGAGGTATCCGGGTTTGTGATCGATGGAATACGTTTGAAAATTTTTTAATGGATATGGGAGAACGTCCTGGTAAAGAGTACTCTATAGAGCGGATTGATATTAATGGAAATTATTGTCCAGAGAATTGCAAATGGGCAACGCGTACGGAGCAAAATAGAAATCGATCAATGTGTGTTTATTTAACTATTAACGGTAAGTGTCAAACAATTAAAGAATGGTCTTTAGAAATTGGTATCAGTCACACTACTATTTCTCGACGTTTAAATCTGGGTTGGTCTCATTATGACGCTGTTATGCAAAAGGTAATCCCCGGACAAAAATTTAAGAGGACCTCAGGGAAGCTTTAATCTTCCAGGAGGCTTTAAACATCTGACCTACAATCTCCGCCATGTAGTTTTCTACGTCCGGAGCTTTGATTTCTCGGGCCAGTTCACCGATTTCCTTAGCCTGCATACCAATTTTCTCCAGGTTTTGCAGGTAAGTGATCAGCATTTCGCGAGCTTCATATGATTTTACGTGTTTAAAGCCCTTATAAGCACCTAGAAGACCCTTTTCGCACATCGGCATGAGTGTGTCCATCGTGCGGACGAACTCAGTTACCTGATCAAACTGATCAATGTGCGCGAAGTACTGTTTTTTGAGGAATTTATGCAGTGGAAGGAAGAGAGGACCTTCGATATTTAAGTGAATTAAGTGTGCTTGGGTGTAGATCTGGTGTAAATGTGACGAAAGGGCCACGAGTTGAATCAACAGATCCTCCAACGTGACCCTCCGCTCCTCCAGTTCTTGAACAACGACGGTTGTTTCCGAGGGAACAAGCTCAGAAGCCGGCGTGGATTCAAAAGAACCAGAGAATGTCATTTGCTTCAGGCTGCGATAGCCATTTCGGTTTCAACAGTTTCCACTTTAGCTGCAGAAGTACCCTGCAGATACTCTTCGAGTGCGTCTTTCTTGATGCGGTACAGAGATTTTGCGCCGTTAGGCTGCAGATTCACGTACACGGAGGTGGGCCAGCCACCGGGTTGGTTCGCTTCAGATAAAGCAATGCGCTTACGGACAAAACCGGAGCTGCAGTTCAGAAGTTCAGCCGTTTCAGCAATGGTGAGCAAGGTTTTACCGTCCGACATTGTGTATGCGGAAGAAAAGTTACTGAGTTATGGTACCACCATTCGCGCTGTGTTGCTGGGTCTTCTGGTTTTGTAACAGCGACTTAAGCTTTTTGTAAGTATAGTGAGTCTAGTGACGAGACCCGCCGTGATCCGACTCGCCGGAGAAGTTTTTAAAGGATATAACCAACCGAAAAAGGATGTTCAAGGAGGTAAGGAATACGCCGTGGCAGCTAAAGAGGGCGGTAAAGTCCGTCTCGTTCGGTTTGGCGACCCGAACATGAAGAATCGTAGTGACGATCCTGCGCGTAGGAAAGCTTTCAGATCACGTCATAGCTGTGACGAAAAGAAGAGTAAGTTAACAGCAGGTTATTGGTCGTGTAAAAATTGGTGAGCTCTGTGCACTTTAATACTGACGGTTAATCTGGGCTAGCATTAGAAAAGCCGAGATTCCGACCGTGGGTAAGCATCGCAACGGCAGGACAGAGCTGTCCTGCGGACTACACGTTGAAGACGAGTTCACCCTCACCCGCATCCGCAATCGAGCCAAATCCATCAAAAGCAGTGCGGAGCGGGATCAGTTCTTTTGGACAATCGTCATCAAAATGATTTGTAAGGAACGGGCTTATAAGACCGTCATGGATCAGATTGGTGTTTCAGTAGATACCAACGTCGACCTTTTTGATGATGAAGATTTATCTGTTAACGAATAGGTAGAACCGGTAAAATTGAAGTACGGAACGTAAGAAGATGTCTGTCTCCAACCCTGTAGCGCGTCAGTGGTTAGACCTTATTGCTTATGCAGAAGGTACTGATCGCGCTCGAAAGGGTGGAGGATACGACGTTCTGTTCGGCGGAGGGAAGTTTACCGATTTTAGTCGTCACCCCGATCGTGTAATTACTACTCCCACTTTCCCGAGGGGTAGTGCCGCTGCTGGGCGTTATCAGTTCATGCCTGGTACGTATGCCAGCGTAGCGAAACAACTAGGTCTTAAAGATTTCAGCCCTAGTGCTCAAGATAAAGCGGCTCTGGAACTAATTGAACGCCGTGGCGTAAATCCCTACGTCGATAAACCTACACCCCAAACAGTCGCCAAACTCGCTCCTGAGTGGGCTTCCTTACCTACTATTGAAGGTAAGAGTTACTACGGTCAGCCTGTAAAGTCTTTCCAGGAACTGCAGAAATTTTTAGGTTCAACACCCAGTCAAGCCGTGCCGGCAGGACAGCCTGAAACATCCCCAACCGGCACTCAAACTCGACCTAAGTTCAACTTCCAGGAAGCACTCAAAAACGTTCTCGAAAACTTTGCGGTAAAGACGTTAGGTCCTCAGTCTTCTGAGTTCACTCCTGAAGTGCAGCGATACCTCGCCGTGGCTTCTGATATTGATGCCGGGGATTCGAGTGTTTTAGAGGATTACGAGAACCGAGCTCTTCAATCCATGTTAAATGATGATGGACTAGCTACAAGTGCGTACGGTGTGCTTAAAGATGTTCTGGACCTTAAGCGTCGAGAGAGTGAGTACAACCAGACCGCCCCTACGACTGAGACATCCACTCCTTTGACTCAAAACGCTGAAGAGTTGATGAGCATTGTTGATCTCGGAAAACGGTTGCAGGAGAAGGGGTTTCGGATTGGTGAGCACCCAGCATTTGGTGAAGTCGGGCAGCACGCTCCTAAGTCCCATCATTATGCCGGCCACGCATTAGACATCACGGATTGGGGAGAGGGAGACTGGAAGACTCGAACTAAACAGCTTGGCGCCGCGCTTAAAGCCGCAGTGCCGGGGGCTGAGGTTTTTCACCCGGGTTACGACCCCGTGGGGGGCCATCACGAACACGTCCATTTTGCTGTACCCGGAGGTAAAGTTCGTGTGACTGAACAGCTTAGAAAACTGCTTGGCTAATTGTTATACTTGATCTAGAGCTGTAGTAATCATGGGCGCCTCTCCTGCACAGAAAGCTAGGGACGATGCTAATAAAGCTGTTTCCAAGGCTATGAGGATGCAGCGAAAATTAGCTAAACAAATTGAAAGTAAAGCTGAGGAGAGGGAGCAAACAGCTTTAAGTCAATTAGAGACACTCGAAGCTGCTGCAGGAACTAAACTTCCTGACTACATTTCTGCTGTTCAATCTCAGTTCGGTAATATCCCGACTATTGAAGCTACGCAGCAGAAGTATCAAGATATGCTTAGTAATTTCCAGCCAGGTTTAATCGGTTCTACTTCAGAACAGAACTTGCGTAACTCTCTGATGCAGAGTGCTCAACAGTATGCGCAAGGTGTCAGCGGAGTTGCTGGTGAAGTCAGCGGACGTCTTTATAAAACGTTAGATGAACCGCAGAAGCAGTTTGAAAAGTTAGCTGGTAGTGCAGCAACAAATCTGCAGTTAGACCCCATGTCGATGATGATGGCTACTAGACCGCAAACTATTCGATCTGATGTGGGCTCCATGAAGCCTCTGTATACCTACAATATCTAATGCGTATCCCTGCTTCGAAACACGAACGCCGAGTGGAGTTTCATGCCGAAGCTCCCTTCGCCAAACACGACTATCGTTTTCGAAGCAGGGATGTAATTCGAATGGCCGGAAGTATCTGGTCTGAATCCCAAGATGAACATACGCGTAGGCTTCAGAAAGAACGTCAACGTGATCGAATGAAACAGACGCCCGTTGGTCTAGGCTTCGCTGATCGTGATAACTATGGCCCTGACAATTCTTACGACAGTGTGACGTCACTCAATAGTATACGCGGCCCAGAGGACTATACGCCTCGATAAACTCATAAACGCGTTTCTCTGTGTTTAACAAACTAGGAAAGTAAAATATAAAACCAAAGCACTTGTTAGTATTGACTCTTTTAAAATCTTCCGTGTCTGTAAGGATTTTCGGATGATCCTTCATGATGCAGACAGGAAGGTCTAACCCAATCCGCTGCGTGGTTATCAGAGCGACTTCAGTTGAAGTTAAGAAAAGAATGCCTTCATCGAACTCAGAGTGCCGGTATCGACGAAGCATTTCCTCCATCCATATCCTTTGAGCGGATTTTACAAACCTCCGTCGTTTTACATACAGTTTGTATTCCGGAGGTTGTTCATTGGAGTACAGAACACTCTTAGGAGGGTAGAGGTAGACGTTTTTTGACTTCCACGACTGTTTTAACCCGTTCTCACGCGGAGAAAAGTATTTTTGAGCGCCTACATATGTATTTGCGTTTTCATTGGAAGCTGGATCTAGTTCTATAGATCCGTCAAAAAAAGCCGTCGTCGTTGCCAGAACATCGACTGGGGATATGTAATCCTCAACGACGCAAGGCATCTTCTGAGTATTCCTTAATGAGCTTGTTCACTTTATCTAAGTCAATCACGTGTACGGACAAACCAAAGGGGGCTACCATCACGACAACAGGGGCGTCCGTCTCTTTCTCTTTTTCGATCACGTTAATCAGTTGAGACAGGCAGTCGGCCAAGGGCTCATTCAGCATTTCTTCAGCAAGAGCCCGATCCTTCGCAATCTCGGAAACAGTCATGTACTGACTCGCTTCCGAGTTTGAAGGATTGAAGAAGAGAGCACCCGCACCCTGAGCTTTACGGAATTCGGCGTACAGCGTGGTCACATCGCCGAGAATCATCCGTACTGCATTCTCTGAGATACGATTCTTAACCTCGCTTTTACCGAACAGCATATTTTTAAGCTGCTCACCAATCTCACGGAACTTACTCATTGTCGTAATTTGTGAAGTTGTTCCAGGCGTCGCTCATAACTTTAGTCGAATCGTACAGGTAATTCGAGGGGTTGTTTTCCGAAGGATCCAATTTGCAGTAGTGACGTCCTTCAACTAGCCCGGACGAACCACCTGAAACGATACCTTGATGAATGAGTTTATCGATCCGTACGCTCGGTACACCAAGACGCACCGCTAAAGCTTTCTTCGAAATAAACGCCGTGGTGATCTTCCCAGTTTTGGAGTTTGCGATCATTTGAAGTGAGGTGTCGATATTATTCAACACCTTGAGAATTTCTAAAAAATCAGATTGTTGTGCCATGTTGTTTTAAAGAGGGCTGCACCGCCACCCAGTACTAGGCAGCGGTGGTCAGTTACCGTCTCCGAGAAAAGGCAAAAATCGGAGAACACCCTCAGGGTACCAGACGCTGGCCTTTCTTACTGGTCTGGTGGTCTTACTTTACAGGAGGTCTTCCAGTTGTGCCGTGAAGTCTTGAGGATCGTCAATTAAGAGACGAATGAGATTGGTAAGTTTGTTTTCAAGCTTGATTGGGTTGGCATCCCGTTCGTTCAAGATCAACCAGTACTTATAAGCATTCAGTAAATACAGATGCGTCTGTTTAGCCCTTAGAGCCTGTCCTTTCCACTTCTCGTAATCGAAGCTACTGGAGTGCCTAGAGCTACCTGTTTTAAGTTCAAGTTCGCGGATTTCGATCTGTAGATCGATGTCTCGAATCGTGTATTCGATCGACGAGAGTTTGGCCCGACACTCTTCGATCGCCGTGGGTTGTTTGTTATCTGTGTAGATCCACGTCGGAAGATTATCGATAACGTAACGCTCTTCCCAGAGACAGGGCTTTACGGGAGCAGTAAAACTCATTCGTTTAAAACTGAGTGAATTAAAGGGTTAAACCTACCGTCAATACAGTACAGAACATGCGACTCAAATTCAATCTGCTTTACCAGACCGTATCTCTTGAGACGCTTCAGCTTTTTAAAAACATGATCTTTGGATGTTCTTAGCCCAGCTGTTAGTTCTTTTGCTGACAACGGTTGGGCATATAGTAGCAGATGCAGAATTTCCGCATAGAACTTTACGCAGGCGCGGAGTTCTTTATTGTGGAAATCGTTCGTAGCGATAACGACTTGTTGTGCTTGATCTCGATTAAATCCTTGATCATCTGATTGGGTAGGTTTTTTTGAGTCCACGTAAGGACGTCGAGCCTGATCTCAGGCGTGACTTTAGCAGCCGGACTCTTAGCCTGCATCATATGGTACGGATTGATGCACTCAGGGTCACCGCAGGTCGTTAAAATCTTGTCCTTGCGCGATAATTCAACACCGTAAAATTTAGCGAACACGAATCGGCGTGGCCTCATCAGGATCTTGTCGTGCGAGTCGACGAGACGGCTGAACGTGTTGGGGAGGTAGAGATGGGCATCCTTAGTGATCTCGTGCCGGTTCTGGGCGAACCACGCTGCGATCCTGTCGGAGTCAGACCGAGCCGTCTTCAGCTCAGTTACACAGATCGGGCAAGCGAAGAGACCTGAGACCGGTCTGATTTTTTTAAAGTCCTCAGGATGCAGGCAAATCTGGTTAAACCTGCGGCACTTGCAGGTCAGCACCTTGGCGTTGTCGTACGTGTCGACGCGGAAATGGTCGAGTGTCTCGGCTTGGAGGATCTCACCTTGAGGCTCACCTGGGTCGATTGGGACTAGGAGTCCGAAGACCGAGATCAGCGTGCTGAGAGACATGAGGTGTACCTAGTGCTATGGAGCTCACACAAGCATAGCGTGTCGGGTGCCCTTCTAAAAAGAAGTTTTTCTATTAAAGGCTCCACTTAACGTAAATTTCCCCAAATTGACAGTATTTAAAATTCTGCATTTAAATTGCGGTGTAAATCGTGCTAATTGCGGTCGGACGTAGTTTATCTAATACGATTTTTTTAATTAGATATCTAAGACGATTTGAGTGCAATTCACGTTAAGTAAACGGCACTCAGAGAAAGTTTTTGTCAAACGCGTTCACTTTTGCAAACCGTGGGGGTAATTACGACAACTATAGGTAAAACCCTGTGTTACGATCTGGATATCCAAAACTTGCTAGGAATCCCATGACTTTACAAGTCTCCTGGGAAACTAGGGTCCCGAAAGCACCCCCTACCGACTTCTGGGAGCAGTGTAAAGAACGGGCATTTCTATCTAATGTACCGGCCTGGTTGCTGGCAGAAGAAGGTTTTACGCACGAAGAGGTTGACACTATGCGCCGCCCCCGGTAAGCTCTCGGGGCATCCAAATCAAAATCATGTACAACATGCGTCGGAAGGGCGCCGAGACCCGCCGCGAACGGTTCTTGCGCTTTTACGAACTCTATTGTGACGGGCTGACCTACCAACAGATTGCAGATCGAGAAGGCATTACTCGGGAACGCGTCCGCCAAGTACTGCACAAAGGAGCGACGACTGAGGAATTTAAGGAACTCAAGCGATTGATCGATATGCGTCGCGACAACTCGTGGCGGACGAAGGAGGTCGAGAACCTTTTAGATCAGGGTAGCTCCTGTCCTCAGATCGCTAAGCTTTTAAATATCTCGATTGATTCTGTAAAAAGAATAAGCGCCAAAAGAACAAAACGCTTAAAAGTTAAGGAAAGTTAAGTCTTTTATTTTACTGAATTACTTACAGCAATCGCATTTTATATCATTTAAGTTGTTTAAAGTTTTACCCATTTTATCTAGACCTAATTCTATTACTTTATTATTATATGTATTAGCTGCTTCAAGTTTGCAAGTAAAGTAACTATTTAAAACGTTAACTCCTTTGTGCATAAGATTAACTCTCCATTTTTTAGTTCTCTTATACCAACTAACGCCAATAAGTCCGCTACTATTACTTGAAAATATTCCTCTATTTGTGCACTGCGCTAGTCTAGTTCCCAGCTGAAGATTGTCTGCATTATTGTTTAAAGAGTTTTGATCCTGATGATCTACCTCAATCTCTGCTGGATCTATTTTATTTACCATGTAATATATTATTCGCGAGACGTAGTAGAGTTTTCCGTCTATTTTTATTGACCAATCTAACCTGTTTTTTGCTACAGAGTGTGTACCCAAGTGCCCTCCTATACTTCCTACTTTCTGACCACCTCGACTTATTTTTCGTATCAAGCCGGATTGAATTCCAAACTGAGAAGGATGGATTGATACAACTTCGAACAGTTCGTTTAACCGCTCAAGAGGCGGCAAAGGATTATGCTTAGTCATCGGCCTGGTGCTACAGGTTGATCGTGCCCTGGGGTGTTGCCGCACCGCTGGGGCTTTTAATTGTCGAAATTTAGCACGGGATCTTTCTAGCTTTGTAAGCTACCGGACGTAAAATAGGGTGTTTCAGCTAGAGTGGAAAGTAAGGAGGCGGGGTTTCACTTCTGATGCCGGAGCTAAACAATCCGCCATGTTATGTACACGGCAGTTTCCCGCGTGCACTCCACCCTGAAAACTTCCGCGGAGCGGTAGACGCTATCGTAGAAATTATCGACAGTGTTTCCGGCGTGGGCACCATAAGTTACACCAAATGTCCCTACGGATACGAAGCTAGTTTTAATGGCTTAGTTCGTGCTTTAGAAGATCTAAACGCATCGATCAGCGGCATCGCTCCTGGCGTCGTCGGCGGCTCGGGAATTTACATCACTGAAAGCGGCGGAGTTTCCGTCGTTAACGCGGACTATGGCGTAATTACATCCGGCGGTTTAAGCGCTGGTAACAACGTCGCCTTCACCTACATCCCTGGTCAGACGGTCATCAATACTTCGGCGACCCTGAGCGGGGCCGCCGTGGCTGTGAACGTACAAAATACCGCACCTCTTGGCGTCGAAGGTACGCTTTGGTACGACACCAACCAAGGGCGTCTATTTGTATACGCTTCTGGGGATTGGCTACAAACCAATGCGGATGCGTTTGCGATTAAAGGAGCGTATGCCCCATCCGGTACAGGTCTTAACGCCCCCACCAGAGACGGCCTTCTTTGGTATAACACCCAAATTGGTACTTTGTTCATTTACGATGCTGTTACCAGCGGATGGTATGAGACTTCAGCAGGGGATAAAGGTGCCTCATATTCGACTGGCGCCCCGATTCCAGAGAAGGAAGGCGAGCTCTGGTACTCAACTGATGAGTCTGTGCTCAAGGTTTGGGACGGCACAGATTGGATTTCGGTGTAGACTGCTCCGGTCTGACATGACTTCACATGGCAAAGCCTAAAGGTCAAGCTCTGATCCAAACCAAGCCCAAAACAACTTCTATCGGTCACAGCGTTTTATCCCGTCCAAAACGGCGCGGAAAGAAACGGTATCGCGGGCAGGGTAGGTAATAGACTTAGATAAAATAGTTCTGAAAAGTGGCGTTATCAATTTTTAGGGCTGGGGAGAGTATCGACGTCGGCGATATCGTCGCAGTTACCTCGAACAGCGTGGCTCGCAAAGCCGTTGTTGGTGACGCCACCCGTTTCAAAGCCGTCGGTGTAGCCATTAGTTCTGGTTCGTTACATGCACCGGTTCAGGTTGTCGTCGACGGCGAAGTTCATACGTTTTCGGGACTCACTCCCGGTGACTACTTATATCTAAGTAACTCGCCGGGGGGTTACTACACCAGCTACTACCCGATGGTATCGGGTCTTAACGACACTCTTTACGGTTCTGCAAACATCGCTGCGTTTGCTAGAGCTACCTCAAGTTCAGGTGTTGTTCTGCAGCCCTCGATCTCAGTGTTAGCGGACGTATCAACTCCCTACATCGTCACTGAAGATAGCCCTGTCGAAGGAATTTACACGATTCTTACTGAAGCTGGCGATATAATTGAACAAGAGGGCTGAGCAACGTGGCTTCAGAAAAGATTTCTCAGTTTAGTAGTCTTACGACCGTTGCCAGCGGCGATTATTTTCCCGTTGTAGACGTATCTGAATCGCTAGACGCTAATAAAAATAAAAGTGTACAGATTGGTGTACTCGATGATCGCTACGTCAACGTTGACGGCGACACGATTACCGGCACTCTAACTGCCAGCGGCATTGTCGTTCCCAGCGGCGGTTCCCTTACCATCGTTGACGGCGCCTCGGTTACTGGGCTTCCGGACACCACCCAGCTGATCAACAGGTCGATCCCTGAGATCAACCTCAATTTGATTCGCGGAGATACCTGGGACGGCTTTTACATGTATTTACAGGAGGCTGATGGTTCTCCTGCTGACCTTTCTGACTCCACTGTAAACTCCTACGCACGTACGTCGACTTACGACGTCATCACCGACCTTAATACAACTGTTGTTACTCCCGGCTCTGGTTATATTCGGGTTTGGGCCTCGTCCGCTCAGACTGCTCTTCTCCCCGCGACCTCTGGTCAGCAGATCTACTGGGACGTTCAGCGCACTTCCGATCAGTTGGCGGCTGGTGTCTCCGGATTTGTTAACAGCGCCTCTGGCACTCTGGCTGTTGTAACGACTTCCTATCCCGGTCTGTCCCGTTACGACTCCGTGATCATCAGCGGCGTGGCTGTGTCCGGGCTGCCCGCGAACGTTTACGACACTTTATATCCGACGAATTCGAGCGGTCAGAACCAACTGAACCTGATCACATCTTCGGTTCCGTATCAGTTCGCTATTCCTGAGCTTTCAACTTCGGGTACGAATGTTGAAGCAACTGGCGTATATGCGACTGGTATCGCTCTTTATTCGCGTAGAGTCGATACAATGGTGAGAGGAATCGTGTTCGTCACTCTCCCCTGACGGAAGGTTTAAAGCATGGCTGATGTAAACGCAACGGTAATCACGATTGGTCGGACTCCTCCGATCCCTAAGGGTCAGCAGACTATGGAGAATAGTCTGCCCGTTGTTATTGCCAGCGATCAATCGGCTATCCCCGTCTCGGTTCAGAATCAGCAGATCTCTGAAGTTAGCCTGAGCCTGCTCGGTATCCCTCGTACCGAGACTGCTCTCGGTATCTTCTCCGACGTCACCACCTACGCTGTCAATCCCAATGAGTGGGAAAGTGAGGGCGGTGGCCTTACAACGCACCTTCCTAACGAAAGCGCCGCCAAGATCTATTTGCCCGCAGCCAGCGGCAGCACCTCGCAGATCCTGAGCAGCAAGCGCTTCTTCCGCTACCAGCCTGGCCGCGTCAGCTCCGCTACCTTTGGCGTCCGCTTCTCCGAGTCAACCGACTCGACTGACATCAAAAAAGCCGGCGCTTTTGATGAGAAGGACGGTTATTACTACGAAATCCAAGGGGGCGCCCAGGACTTTACCGGCGACATCCGCACCAACAAGAACTACAACTTCCTGTGTGTCCGTCGCAGTAGCGCTTTTGAAACTGACGCGACCGGGATCCGCAATCCGGACGCTGGTGATGGCGATGTCGGTACCGCTGGCAGCGATCTGGTTATCGTCCGTGGCGGCCTTACTTATGTGCACGCTGCCCTTTATGATCGCAGCCTTCGGGATGCTACGAGCGGCGTCAACATCGGCAGCAACGCTTCGTCGAATGGCACGACGACTGTTTCTTCGAGTTTCTTAACAGTTGCTAGCGGCAACCAATACACTTACGAGTATCGTGTTCCCCGGCGTTACTTTTCTGGGGACCGTCTCGATGCTCAGACTGCGACCCTCTTCTACTCCGATAGGACTCCTGGAAAGAGTAGTTTTACACTTCACGCTAGCGGTACTGCTGATACTCCTTTAGTTTCTTATATCGACGGTACCGCTGTTACCGACGACAACGGAAACCTTCAAACTGACACTTCTGTTTGGGACTTTGACTTCACCAAAGTCACCATGCTGAAGGTCGACTACTCCTGGTACGGGGCAGTTGGCGCTCGATTCTTCGCTTACGTTCCCGATTCGACCACTACGGGCAACGCCTCGTGGGTTCGGGTCCATGACATTCGTACCTCGAACCAGCTCGTCAGCCCGAGTCTGTCGAACCCGACTCTGCCAATTACTTACGTCGCGCAGAAGTACAACAGCTCAAATGAGTGCGCTGTTTACAAATACGGCGCCTCCTATTACATCGATGGCGGCGACACTGGCACAGTTACGGCCCGTTCGCAAAGCAATTCCCTTGATCGGGGTGTCGACACCGCAGGTGAAGCCATCCTGGCCCTCCGTGTGAAGAACGAGGTTAACGACGTCCGTAACCGGATGCAGGTTTACCCGACCCGTCTGGGTGTCGGTGCTGGCGCACGTGGCACAGTCAAGCTGGTTAAGAACCCGGTTTACGTTTCGGGTGTCCCCTCCTTCGTCAGTGCCGGTGATCTGAGCCCGATCGAATACGCTGACATCGCTTCCGGAACTGTACCGATCGTTAGCGGCGGCGTCACCGTAGCGACTTTCTTCGTCGGTGCCGGCGGCACGGACATCGACTTGTCTCCCTACTTCTCTTATAATAAAGATTACTTATCCTATCCTCTCACTGCTGTTTCTGGCGATGCGTTATATGTAGTGGCACAGAGTGCCGCTGGCTCCATGGATATCAGTACTGCGCTCACGTGGAATGAGCAAGTGTAAGCTATAGTTTGAAGCCTCGGCGGTGCGACAACACCCCGAGGCGCGATCAACCTGCACAACCAGGCCGATGCCTAAGTATAAGCCCCTGCCGCCGCTTGAGCGGTTGAATGAGCTGCTGGAAGTCGTTGAAATTCCACCAGATAAGTACGGACAGTGGTCGGGTTTAGTTTGGAAAGTAGATCGTAAAGGAGGAGCCAAAGCCGCCAGCGTGGCGGGATATAAGCTTTTCTCTCATCGCACACCTGATAGGGGCGACTGGATGGTTAAAGTTGATGGCGTTAAGTACGCCGCATCTCGATTAATTTATTATATGACTTTTGGTGTAGATCCCTCCGATGGTCAGATCGATCATATAAATAGAAATTGGTTGGATAACAACGCGTCCAACTTAAGATTAGACATAGATGGCAGTATTCAAAGTGTAAACAGATCAGTGTTTCGATCTAGCGTTAGCGGCGTAACGGGTGTTATTTGGAACAAAAAAGTAGAAAAATGGCAGGCGGGGGTTGGGCATAAAGGCAGACTGGAATATTTAGGTTGTTATGTCTGCAAAATCGAAGCCGCCCGCACTGTTCGAGGTAAATGGATTGAACTTGGTTGGGACAAATTAGGACGAGAATTGCCAGATTTGGATAAACTAGACTGTGACTGCTTCCACTGTGCACCGCATCGTTTTTAGGTAGAATCAAAGGAAGGGGCGCAGTCTATGACCGTTTTAAGTGGGTATTATCAGCTTCCTGACGACGCTGCCGCCGCCGGGCAGACTCGTGTTGAAACGACCTTAGTTAACTTTCTTGATGGTCAGCTTCTGTATGCGTCAGGGACTGATGTACCCCTCACCGCCAATTTAGATACACTCGTTGTTTCTTCAGGTACCGCTTACCCGGGAGCATTCCCCGAAGTCGTTTCTTCCGTCACTCCTGTACAGCAGGGGAACGAAAACGCGTCTGAAATTTCATTTTCTCTGCTCGGCGTACCTAAGGATGAGCGAAAGCTAGGTCTATTCGCCGTGGTTAATACCTATGGCGTAAACCCTCAGTATTGGCACGGAAATATCAGTCCGCGTGACGAATACACGTACTGGGAGGATCCAGTCGAGTACACATTTGACGGAGACTTTGGATACTACGAGCGAGAAATTAAGACTGAAAGTGCACTGCAAGCGTACGTTTATCCTCCAGCACGCAGCTTCGCTTTCCCTGTAGACGACGGGACTGGTCGCTTCCCCGGGGATTACACCGACGGTCGGATGCGCCAGTACTGGCAATCGAAACAGGCGTTTCGGTATCAGCCGGGCCGCATTACGGGCGTCACCATGGGCGTTCGTATGTCGACGAACAGCCAGCACACAGGTGAAGTTATTTCCTGGGGTGTTCGGAACCCCGTGGGAGATGGATATTACTTCCAGTTAGAGCGAGGCACAGATCTTTACATTGTCCGCACGTCTCCCGATCTAGGGACTTTAAAAGTTGCTCGTGATGATTGGAACGGAGATCCTGTAACTATCGGTCCCGAAAGTCGAACACAATGGAACTTAGACCTGAGCAAGGTCACGATGTTTGGCGTTGAGTTTGGTTGGTACGGTGCAATCGGGGCGCGTTTTTACGCCTACGTGCCGATCAGCTATCGTGATTCCCGATGGGTTCTTCTTCACGGTATTACTGCGTCTGACGAATACGCCGTCCCGAGCCTACGCTCACCGTTTATGAATATGTTCGTCGAAGCTGTTTCTACAGCAGGTACGACACAACCGGCGTTCATTAATCTTTACGGAAGTAGCGTATACATTGATGGCGGTGATGACGGCACTCTTACGACAGGTAGCGCTACTCTAGATACACCAAAGCTTATCGATTCTACGGATCGTACAATTCTTGGGTTGCAGTTAAAGCCCCGGATTAATGGCGTAACAAATCTTCAGAAGCTCTACCCCATCAGTCTTGGATTGCGCAGTGATGTAGATGCCAAAGTCACTGCATCTCTCCAGTACTACGATGTAGATATTAATTACACTCCCGGCTTCGGTACGAATTTAAGCCGAGGTCAGAGCTCCGCAATTCCTGTAACTAAACTCAGCGACGTCGTTCTGAGTGGGTCTTTCCCGAATATCTCCGGCGAGTATATCCAGAGCGCTAACTACTTAGACGGACGTCCTGTAAAAGTTGTCGGTAACGGTATTTACAGCACGCACGTTATTAACGTCAACGAAGATCTCACGCAAATTACCGTCGATCGTGAACTACCGGCGAGTGTTACATCCATCCGACTCGCTCGGTTTGACGCGTGGGCGGTTAGCAGCGGCGTAATCCCCAGTGGTGTCGACAAAGGTAGTGTGTACTTTCGCACTGGCGGAGGCTACTGGCGCCTCGGTTTGATTCCCCAGTCTGTTTCCGGTACTTGGGACCCTGATACTGAACAGGTTTGCTGGTTCGCCTCTAAATACCCAGCTCTGGATTACAACTCAAAAGGTCTGATTAAAGGCGAAAGTGCGTATCCGTTTGAACCCTATTATCGTGCTGATTTTGTTGTTGCTACAGGGTCGACTAATACGACGTTGACCGCTGGACCTACCAGCATCACTGTTTCTGGTCTGGATCCTTATCCGCTTCGTATTGTTGCCGAACTGCAGGACGACGCTTCGATTACGGATGTTGTCTACACGACCGATACTGTCGCGAACATCCCGATCCCAGGCAGCGGCACCACAAATGCCGTAACAGTTTGGACAGCGAGCGGTGTTACTCAGTCCTCAACGACAGCTGGCGGGATTACGTATGTTGCAGCTGAGTTTAAAGATTCACCTCACAGCCCTGTATCGGCTGCTGTGGTTGACCAAAAAGGTTACAAAGTTTTGAGCTCGCCGAATCGACTTGGCACTTACTTTGTTCAAAGTGGAGAAGCTGTTCAGTACGATTTAAATCCACTGTTTGGTCAAGGTAAGATGTTTGTAGGAGGTCGTCCTGGGACTGTCGAGACTACTGGAGCTTTGTACATCACAGCTTCAGCTCGTAATGGCTCCGGTTACATCACCGCTACCCTTGATTGGGAGGAGCAACAGTAATGTCCGACGGATTAATTGCTTCTAACAATCTTAGCGACGTACAGAGTGTAGATAAAACTTGGGATAACTTAGGTAATAATGTAACTTTTACCGTTAGCGGTACTGCTTACACCATTGATGTAACTGGTGAAGATATCATCCAGATCAGTGGCGCTCATTTCGTTAATAATGAGGACTTTTTTCAACTTCGAGGAATAACTTCACCGGTTCAACCTCGGCTCAATGCCGGGCAATCGCTTGTTTCCAGCGGAGTTGCTACTGACGGATCCCGTCTGCTGAAGCACAACCCCGTTTCTAGCGGTATTTATGTCCTAAATCCAGGGACTTTGAGTGGTGTTAACGTTCAAACAAATGGAGTAGATATCGGTTCGATTGGGGGCTCTCCATTTGTTGGTACGAACGCTGTTAGTTCGATCGATATGAGCCACATTCAATTAACGTCGGATCTGCGTGGTGCAGATACGTTTGGCTCCGGGACTATTGCCTCTGGAATTAAAGGTGTACCGGTAGAGTACGGGGATCTTATACTGTACATACGGACCCAACCGGTTTAAAAATGACTCAGCAATATGGTTTAGGTGTAAATAATAATTTATCTGATATTGAAGACAACAATGTAGCTTTAAAACAGCTGGGTTTTGAGCTTGAAGATCTGTATATTTTAGTAAATACAGGTGCGTCTGGTGTTGTTGGCGCCGACTATGCTAACATTTCGGGTCTCAAGTTTCATCTTGAGCAGCAAGTTGTAAATTTACTAAATCGCGGTTCTGGTTTAATCAATACCCAGAATTTATATGTTTCCAATTCCGGTGATTCGTCCGTAGGTTCTATCTACGCGGACGCGATTAATTCGGATCGAGGGTATGTCGATTTAGGCAACAGTATTTACGCAACTTCAAGCGGCTCCTACTTTTCGACGACTAACTCGTCTGGTGTTTACACACAGGGCGGTCAGTACAAATTGGGTCCTGTTAAAGCAGATACGTTTACTACAGGGGGTTTAGATTATACGGGGAATTCTGCTGTTGATTGGAGAGCACAAAACGTACTGTACAAACAGTATCTTGTTCTGAAGACTGAGGATGGTACTACCCCGCAGTACATCCCTACGTATTTAGCGCCGCCCACGGCACTTCTCAGTAATGTGTTGTGGTTTGATAGCGAATACAGCAATTTTACAGTTGATGGGTCGAATAAGGTCTCGGAGTGGATTGATGTCGAAAATCGCGGCACACTAAGCCAAACGGATTCTGGCGCTCAACCGACTTACACGACTAATAGGCTCAACGGCAAACCCGGCGTGGTTTTTTCCGGCAACCAGAGTCTTACTAGCCCTGAGATTCACTCGCTGGTACCTTCGGCTGCCACTGTCGTAACTATTTTTAAAGTTGCAGACACTTCGTACAATATCCTTGGCACCTTTAATAGTGTCTCTAACCGTTGGCGTGATACTGATGGACGAGGTAATCTAGGTCTTTTTACAAGTAATGTAGAGTTTAATTTTCCTATAGACTCACCTGCTGTCGGCAATTACTACAGCAGTATTCGTATTAGTCAAGAATTCGGTATCGAGTTTCGATTAAATAGCTACGCTATCGATTATGAACCCGGTTCTGGGTTTACATACGACTCGACTGGGGAATTTATTGTTGGTCGTAGTGCTACAACGGCTGGTACATTTACCGGTGATCTCTACGCTATTTGTATTTTCGACCGTATCTTAACTGACCAAGAGTTGGCTACTATAGAGGAGTACTTCGCCTGGCGTTTTGATTTCGTTTACGACCCTTCGAGGACTCAAACTTTAGAACTTGAGCTCGGCGGTGATATCCAGGACGAAAACGACAACGCCTTCGTGTTCGGCTAAGCCATGACAAAGATCAGTGCTCTGAGTGATATCGGGACCGGCGTGGCCTCGAACGATACTTTTGTACTGGTCGATGTAAGCGACCCGACAACGCCGAATAAGAAGATTCAACAGCAAAATCTGTTTCTTATTCCGGACGGATCGGCAGGAACCCCCGCAGTCCGCTTCCTGAATGATACGGATGTTGGTTTATTCAGACCGACAACTAATACTCTGGCGTTTGCGACCGGCGGTAGTGAGCGGCTGCGTATTGATTCCAGCGGACGTCTAGGTCTGGGGACTAGTAATCCTGGTTCAAAACTCCATATTGCAGAAAGTACAGTCTCCGGTAAAACAACTGTTCTCACCCTTGTGGCAGCGGGAACGGTTGCGGACGACGGACCAGCTATTGATTTTATTCCAAATGGATCTTCTGTTGCAAGTGCGTCAATTGTTGGTGCTCGACCTGATGTTGCTGGCGTAGATGGTTATTTAGGTTTCTATACAAATAATGCCACTACGAACAGTGAAAGAATGAGGATTGACTCCTCAGGCAATGTAGGTATAGGCACTACGAGTCCTGGTGGGCGCTTAACAATTGCAGAGGCTAGTGCAGGTACTGCGGTTGATCTACTCTCATCGGATGGAAACGGTGCCGGAACAATAGGTACAACAAATGAGGCGTCTACAGCAAATGGAATAGCCATTAATGCCAGTAGAGGCGGAGGCAAGATCGTTTTTAGCACTGCTTCTAATGAACGCGCCCGCATCGACAGCTCCGGCAGGCTCTTAGTTGGCACGTCTACGAGCGCTAGCACAAGCACAGCGCAATACGCGCTTTTGCAAGTTCAAGGGTACGCTACTGTTCCCACAAACGAGGGAATATTTGCCCTTAAAAGAGGTGAATCATCCACTTCTATGTCAAATGCCGACAAAATAGGAGCTTTTCTGTTTACAGATAAAGACGGTGGAGATTATGCACGCATCGAAGCCTATGCTGATTCTACGCCGGGATCCGGTGACTACCCAGGACGCCTAGTGTTCTCCGTTACTGCGGATGGGGCGTCATCACCAACCGAAGCGATGCGTATCAAGAATACGCGGGTAATCAATTTCTCTAACGCTCCCGTCTATGCTGATAACGCTGCCGCAAAAACTGGCGGCCTTGTTGATGGAGATGTGTACCGCACCTCCACTGGTGACCTGAAGATCGTTTACACCTAAGCCAAGGCGATAAGACCTACTCACTGGTCTGCCTAGCTCAGCGTCACCGCCCCTGGGAAACCGGGGGCTTTGGTGCGCTTAGGCGAATTCCTTGACCCGCGTGGTAGTGTTGGAGGGCAGCGAGTTTCCGGCTCCTGCCCCATGACCGCCGATTGGAGGATCGACGATGACAAAAGATTACACGCCCCAGATCACTAGGGTCGAGGATCCAAACGCAGGTAGCTGCATCGTCCTGCGAGAACAGACGGAAGAAGTCATACGCATTGACAAAGCAGGCTTTCACTACAAAGGCGAGTTCATCGCTGATGCTGGCGAAGCGCATCGGTTGATGCTTGAGTTTCTAAAACAGCACACCGCTTAGTGACTTGCTCTAATCACCTTCCAATGACACAACAACATCCCATCGCCCCACCGCCGGACAAAATCCACAACTGGCTCCAGTTAGAGAAGATTGGCTGGAGTATCGAGCAAATCATTACGCTCGCCGCTCAATGGGGTGCAGACACTGAGCTGAAGGCGTGCTGTGAGTGGCTGCACGTACCCAACAACCGCTCAGATCGAGGAGATGGGTGGCTTATGCCGGGTAGGCTCCGCGCCGCCCGCCGCCCGAAGCCGCTGAGCTTGAAGGAGCAGGCGCTGGAAGTGATGCGCGAGATCCAGATTGAACCCTGCATCATCAATGGCGTGGACACGAATGCCGCTGTTCGCGCCAAGTACGACACCATCCGCCGCGCCCTTGAACAACTTCCCGACCCCTCGTAGAGATTCCGACTTCAATGGCTGACCAACAAAAAGAAATCTTCGACGCAATCAAAAGCCTTTCCCTTGATGTTGATGGTCTTAAGGGGTACGTTCAAAATGATTTTGACCAGCTTTTATCTGACGGCTAC